>Ga0256833_1001140_pt1 | contig 19917 bp, 18 predicted proteins | sample 356284metaG_FD_190535 | JGI IMG/M metagenome (GOLD analysis project Ga0256833, IMG submission 190535) | Hydrothermal vent microbial communities from Mid Atlantic Ridge, Atlantic Ocean - 356-284 | ecosystem: Environmental > Aquatic > Marine > Hydrothermal vents | place: Atlantic Ocean: Mid... | reverse complement strand
CAGCACCTGGCCGGGCTGCAACGCGGCTTTGGCCTGCTGCGCCGCCTCGCCGACGCAATCCTCGGCAAAGGCGACGGGCAGCCCCAAGAGTTCGGCCAGATGAGCAGCCACCGGGCGCAGCGAAAGATCGGGCACGCGCTTGCCCTTCGGACGCCCCAAATGGGACATCAGCACCACCGCCGCCCCCTGCTGCAGCAGGTATTCGAGGGTGGGGATGGCCGCCCGAATGCGGGTGTCGTCGGCCACCCGCCCATCTTTCAACGGAACATTGAAATCCACCCGCACGAGCACTTTCTTGCCAGCGACGTCCACGTCGCGCACGGTTTTCTTGCGGAACATGATCGACCTCCAAATAAGCAGGGGTGTGTTGGCTGGCTCAGGCTTCCTGCCGGGCGCCGGGCGGCGGCCAATGCCAGGCCGAGCCGGGCGGAAAAGGCGTCGCGCCGCGGGGGAAGCCGAACCCCGCCGCGCCCGGATGCCCACCGCCGCCGAATTTGCGGGCAATCTCCGAGACATCCACCTGGTCGGAATACAGGGTGACGAAGGTGTACAGTTCGTCGTTGTGCCAGGCATCGGCGTAGCAATAGCCCAAGGTGTAGCCCCGTTGGCGGATGTATTCCCCCATCTCGCCGCTGCCGCGGGCGTTGACGGCCAAGGTGCGGTGCCCCTCGAAGACCACCTCGAAGCCCTTGTTGTCCACCGTGCGGCGCACCTCGCGGAGGCGGCTGGTGTGCAGGATTTCGCCGCGGCTGAGCAGGCGTTGCAGGGCAGCGGGGTCGTCGTCCAGCAAAGGCTGCCAGAGGGCGTCGTTGCAGGGCGAAGTGTCTTCCTCGGCGTACAGGCCGGCGTTGAAAGCGCCGGTATCGGCCTCAGCCCAGCGCCAGATGTCGCGGTCGCCGATGAGCACCACGGCGCGCGGCACCGGCTGGTCGGGGAAGAAGAAGCGCCAGGTGAGCACACAGGCCGCCTCCGAAGTATCCCGCAGGCCGGGCCAGCCGCGCTGCTCGGCTTCCGCGGCCAGCGCTTCGAGGGAAGTCTTGTGATGGTCGATCCAGATGAACTCCCGCCCTGCGGCCAGGCGGCGCATGGTTTCGGGCGGCAGGGAAAAATCGACCACCACCACCCGCTGGGCTTCCTCGACGGTCTCCCAGGGCACGGGGTCGCCGTAGTTCATTTCGTGACAGGCGGTTTCGGGGCCGTAAAAGCGGCGCACGATGGCCGCGGAAGCGCGGCCATCGGCGTCGTTGTGGTGTAAGCAAAGGGTAGACATGAGATCTCCAGCCTTCGGTCGTCAGGTGATCACACGGTGCCGCGCACGCGGAAGGGTGCGGCTTCGCCCTGGGGTGCCTCCCACTCGGTCTCCACCGCGGTGACGTAGGCCATGGCCGGCCCACGGCGCAAGGCTTCGAGAAAGGCTTCCACGACCGAGCGTGGCCCTTCGGCCACCACCTCCACCGTGCCATCGATGCGGTTGCGCACCCAACCGCGCACGCCCAGCCGCCGTGCGGTTTGCAGAGCGAAGTTGCGGTAGCCCACACCCTGCACCCGCCCGCGCACGGTGGCGTGCAGGCGTGCTTCGTTCATCGCAGGCGAGGTCATCGCATCCTCCTTAGCGCCCATAGAGCACACTCTGGTCATCGGCGTACAGCAGCCGCCACCCCTCGGCAGGCAGCGCCTCGGCCAGGGGGGCGTCGCCTCGGATGAGCACCAGCCGGACATCCCAATAATCCAACACACCTTGCCAGCCCGGCTGGGCGCGCATCACCCGCACCACCTGCTCCAGAAAGTCATCGCCGTACAGATCGGCGCGCCCATCCACAAAGACGGGGTAAGCGGGCAACGCCCACGTGAGGTAGCCGCCCCAATTGTAGTCGTTGAACAGGTGGCCGGGCGGGTGGTGCTGCCGGAGATATTCTACCGCGCCCACGGGGTAATTGCGTGCCGTCAGCGTGGCGTTGACAGAAGGCAACGCGAAGACACCCGCTTTTCCAAAAGCCGCCAGCGCCATCAGAGCCACCAACGCCAGGTTGAGGCGCGGGTGCGGACGGGTTTGCTCCTTCACCTTCCAAACAGGCAGCCGCCAGGCGGCATGCTGAAACACGGTTTCCCATGTTTGCGCCAGGATGGGGGCCGTCACCACGGCAAACACATCCACATTGCGCTGCCAGTTGAGCACCATGTGCACCATGCCTGCGGCCAACAAGCCTGCTTCCAGCCGCCAGCGGCGCGCCGACCACCCTGCCCCCAGCACCAACAACAGCAGCATCACCAAAAGCGGCAGGAAAATCGGGCGGTGGAAATCGGGCGATTGCCACTCGGCGATGAGGGCTTTGGTGGCTTTCATGTGGAGGGTATAGAAGGGATAACGCAGCATCTCCGCGCCGTAGGGATTGAGCAGCATCGCGACGACCAGCAGCGCGCCCACAGCGGTCAATTGGACCGCGGGGCGGCAAGAAGGGCGCTCAGCCGCCAGCACACATCGCCCCCAAGCCGCCACAAAATACACCCCCCACCACACTACCCCCAGAATGTAGCCGCCGTGGCTGTTGACCCAGAGCACCATCAGCATCGGCAGCGCCCACAATGCCCAACGATGGCCAGCGCGCCAGCGTTCCAGCAGGTAGATGAACAGCGCCGTCAACAACACGGTCATCAAGAAAGGGCGCGCCATCCAGTGGGGCGACGCGGTCAGCGCCCCCAGCAACACGAAAGCCGCCTTCAACAGCGGATGGGCTTTGGCCGTAGCCCATACAACCGCAAAAGTCAGCGTCACCATCCCCGCCGTCCAGAGATTGAGCATTCCCAAGCCGCCAAGACGGTACAGGCCGTACATCCACACCTCGATCACGCCGCCGGGATAATGCCAGGGTGCGCCGGCTTTGGTGAAAGAAAAAGGATCCACCATCGGCAGAGCCTTGTGTTGCCAGATCCACGCCCCGGCGCGCAAGTGCCACCAGGTATCAGGGCCGATGGTGTAACGGGCAGCAATGAGGAATACCAGCAACAGGGTAAGCATGGCCACCAGGCGGTCCAGATTGCGACGGACGTCGTCATTCTCCATGCGTTTGCTCCTTACAAGCGGGCAGGAAGGTTTCGGGGGCAAGCGGGACGCTCAAGGCGTAGAACACGCGGTAATCGCTCACGGTGGCCTCTTGCCAGGTCAGACCGTGGACGGCAAAGGCGCGCCGCAAGCAGGCTTCCAGGGGCGGGCGGTGCAGCGTGGCGTAAGCCACCCGCGGCGCGGCGGCTACCAAGGCATCGTAGGGTGGGTAGCGATCATCGCGGGGCGTATAGCGCAAGTCTTCATGATACGGCAAACGAGGGACGAAGATCAACCGCTCATCCGAGAGAAAAGCCAGCGGGTAGGCCGCCCAATAGGTGGTGTAGCCGCGGGTTTCGCCGTGGGCGGCGAGAAAGGCGGCCAGGCGGGCGTTGGCATCGGGATGCACGCGGGCATCGGGCGCGAACTGGGTGGTCAGGCGGTAGGGGTTGGCGGCGGCCTGCGCCGTGCTCGCGGCATGAAACAAAATCAGCAGCCCCAGCACTGCCCAACCCACGGCGCGGCCGCGCCAGCGCAGCCGCGCCAGCCAGCCGCCCAGCCCCACGGCAGCCATCTGAGTGAGGGGCAGGAAATAGCGCCCCGAGGGGTCAGCGCCGAAGGAAGTGAACACAAAACCACCCACCACCGCCAGCGCCACGCCTAAGAGCGGCCACGCCGTCGCCGAAAGGTGGCGGCGCACCTGCCAGAGCGCCATGGCGCCCCAGGCATACACCGCCGCAACGAGCACCGCCAGCGGCCCAACCAACAGGCCCACATCCCACGGCGGGCGCAACCCAAGCGTCACCGGCAGGCCGAGCAGCAGGAAATACACCGTGTGGCGCAGGATACGAGCAGGCCAGGCGCCGCCCTCCACGGCAATGGCCGAGCCGGTCAATTCACGCACCAGCGCCACCCAACCGTGATGCAAGCCGTAAAGCCACCACGGTGCGGCCCCGATTACGCCGCCCACCACCGCCGCACCCAGCAAAGCAAAAGTTTGCCGCCTCCCCTTCCGCCGCCAGCGCCACAGCAGATACAGCCCCGCCGACGCGGCATACACCAAGGTCAGGCCAAACGCCCACAGCCCCAGCCCAGCCAGCAAGCCCCACAGTGCTGCCCCAAGCGGGCGTTCCCCCCAGCGGCTGAGCGCCAGCAACAGCAGCGCCGTGCCGATGAGCAGCGCCTCCCCGTAGCCGCCCAGGCTGACCGTGGTGTAGAGCGTCATGTTCACCGTGGGCACGGCCAGCAGCAGCGCGGTAGCTATCGCTGCCCGCCCGTCCCCCCATACCTCTCGCGCCAGCAGGGCGCTGAGCGCAATGGTGCCGCCGTAGAGCAGCGCCTGCACCGCCCGGATGACCCACACATGCACGCCCGCGAGGGCAAAGCCCCCCGCGACCAGAAAGGCATCCAAACTGCCCATATAGGCCTGGCCGTAGAAAAAAGTCGGGCGCTCGCCGGCCAGAATATGGCGCGCCATCAACCCCACCACCGCCTCATCGGCGTGGAAAGGAAAAGCCTGGTTCCCCAGCCAAAAAGCCTTCCATCCCCACGCCAACGCCACGGCTGCCGTTACCCATAACGCCCATCGCTGCGCTCGCATGGGGTAATTGTATCCCATCTATAGCCGCTGGTGCATCTCATGGCATCACACCCAAAAAGCGCAACGCGTAGAGTGCATCTTCGTAGCGGGGATTGGCCTCGAGAGCAGCCCGAAATTCGGCAATCGCTTCGCGCTTTTTCCCCAGGCGGTAAAGTGCCCAGCCGCGCCAGAGGTGGGCTTCCTCGGAGTTAGGCGTGACTTTTAGCGCGTAGTCGGCGAGGTTGAGCAGGTCGTTGAAGCGCGCCGTGTGAAAGTAGGCGATGAAAGGGCCAAATTGATAGCGCAAAAAGCGTTGCGGCAGCCCGAGTTTCAGGGCTTTGTCGTAGGCCTGGGCTGCCTCGCCATAGCGTTCAAAGTAAAGCAGGTTGGTGCCCAGGTTGAACCACGCGAAAGCATCATCGGGGTCGGCTTGCGTGGCAGCACGCGCTTTTTCCAACGCCCGCGTGCGGTTGGTGTCGGTGTTCCAATCTTCCCCCAGCAGGCGCTTGATCTGCTCCAGTCGCCCGTTGGGGAAAACCAGGATGTAAACGAAGTTGAACGCCTCCCAATTGCGGCGCAGTTCGTCGTAAGCCACACGGCGGTCGGGGCCGCGAAACGAGTCCTGGGTGACGAATTCGCTCGTGGCGTCGTCGTAGCCGGTGATGAGCAGGTAATGTGCACCCCACTGGTCGTCGTTGGGCCAGTATTTTTCCCGGAAGTGCATACTCTCCTCGATCATCACCGGCATACCTGCGGCGATCACCCTCTTGAGCACTGCCAAATCCCCACCCACGCGATAGATGGCGCTCATACCACGCACGCGGGTATTGACGAAGCCCACCAGTTCTTCCACGTTGACATTGCGATCGCCTCGCTTGGGCTTGACCACGCGAGAAATATCGTACTGGTCGCCCTGCCAGCCCCACCAGCGGAGGTAAAGGGCTAAGGTGGTGGGGCCGCAGTCGTTCCAGTCCTGTGATTCCCACTTGGGGGGCTTGAGCAACACCTGAGGGGGCAGAGGCGTGGGGGAGGGCGTCGGTGTGGCGGTTGGGCCGGGGGTTGGGGAAAGCGTGGGCGTCGGCGTGGGGGAGGCAGGGAGCGGCGTGGCTGGCATCGCCGTGCCAACAGGCGCGGCTTCCTGGGGGGCAGGGGGCGCAGCGGGCACAGGGTGCAGCAGCATTCGCAGGGTGGTTTCCGCTGCATCCACCCGCCAAGCCAGGCGGCGATGAACCGGCGGCAGCCAGTAAATCCCAACGAGCACAATCAGCGCGCTCAGCACGCCCAAAAGAAAACGGTGCCAAAAAGGTCGCAACATAAATGTGGTATCCTTTAATGCTACGATTCTACCATTCTTGCGGTGTTCCATGCGCTATTACATTTGGACCATTGGTTGCCAGATGAACGTCGCCGACTCGCACCGGGTGGCCTCGGCCCTGGAACGACTGGGCTACACCGAAGCCGCGCGCCCGGAAGAAGCCGACGTCGTGGTGCTCAATACCTGTGCAGTGCGCCAAAGCGCCGAAGACAAGGCCTATGGCCGCCTGATGTCGCTCAAGCCCCTGAAGCAAAAGCGCCCCCAGATGGTCATCAACATGATGGGCTGCGTGGTCGGCCTGAAAGGCCACGACCGCCTGAAGCAACGCTTCCCCTTCGTGGATGTGTTTTCCCCGCCTTCCGACCCCGGCCCGCTGCTTTCCTACCTCGCGCAGCACGAGCACAAAGCCTTCGAGGAAGCCGAAACCGCCCGCCGCTTCGCGCTGCAAGACGGCGACCTGGTGTTGCCGCGCGCCTTGCGGGGCAAACTGGTGAGCGAACACGTGCCCGTGGTGCTGGGTTGCTCCCATGCGTGCACCTACTGCGTGATTCCCTACCGGCGGGGGGTGGAGCGCAGCCGCCCGCCCGAAATCATCCTGGCCGAGGTGCGCTCGCTGGCCGCCCAGGGCGTGAAAGAAATCACCCTGTTGGGGCAAATCGTCGATCGCTACGGTAAAGACCTGGAAGGCGTGAACCTGGCCTGGCTGCTGCGCCGGGTGCACGAAATCGAGGACATCGAACGCATACGCTTTTTGACCTCCCACCCTCTGTGGATGACCGACGAACTGCTGGAAACCGTGGCCGCACTGCCCAAAGTGATGCCGCACATCGAAGTGCCCGTCCAGGCCGGAGACGACGAGGTGCTGGCCGCGATGCGCCGCGGCTACACGGCAGAAGATTACCGCCGCCTGGTGGCAAAAATCCGCAAAATCATCCCCGACGTCGCCATCGCTACCGACGTCATCGTGGGCTTCCCCGGCGAGAGCGAAGCGCAATTTCAGCGCACCTACGACCTACTGGCCGAACTGCGCTTAGACGTGGTACACCTGGCGCGCTATTCCGAGCGCCCCGGTACCTTAGCGGCGCGCAAACTGCCCGACGACGTGCCCGAAGAGGAAAAGATGCGCCGTTTCCGCCTCATCGAAGCCTTGCAGGAACGCATCAGCGCGGAAATCAACAGCCGTTACCTGGGCGAAAAGGTGCCAGTGCTGTTCGAGGAAAAGGCCAAAGGCCGCTGGCGGGGGCGCACGCCGACCAACAAACTGGTCTTCGTGGAAAGCGAGCGCGACCTGCGCGGTAAAATCGAAGAGGTGCTCATCACCTGGGCGGGGCCGTGGTCGCTGCTGGGGCGGTTGGCGGCAGAGGTTGCCCGCCCTGACCCGCAGGCCGTGCTGCCTTGAGGAGGCGTTGCCGTGCGCTTCGATGAATTGAACTGGATGGACGTCGAGCGGTATCTGGAACACGAGGACCGCTTGATGCTGGTGCTGGGCGCGTGCGAGCAGCACGCGTATCTCAGCCTGGCAACCGACGTCAAAGTGCCCCTGGCCCTGGCCGACGCCGCGAGCACCCGCACGGGGGTGCTGGTCGCCCCGCCGCTCAATTTCGGCGCCTCGCCTTACTTCCTCGCTTACCCCGGCACCATCAGCCTGCGCCTGAGCACCTTGCTGGACGTGGTCGAAGACATGGTGCGCTCGGTGTATGGCTACGGCTTCCGGCGGCTGTTATTCCTGAACGGCCACGGCGGGAACATTCCGGTGCGCGGGCGGCTCTACGAACTGGCTTCCCAGATGCCCGACCTCCGCATTGCCTGGTACGACTGGTGGCTTTCCGACACGGTCAAGCAGGTGGCCGAAAAGCACGGCCTGCAACCCGCCCACGCCAACTGGCTGGAAGCCTTCCCTTTCACCATCGTGGGCGACATGCCGCAGGAATACAAGGCGCCGCCGAAAGTGCCGGGGCTGTTGAGCGCGCAGGAAGCCCGCAAGGTGTATGGCGACGGCTCGTTTGGCGGGCCGTATCGTGCTCCTGAAGCCGTGATGGATGAACTCTTCCGAGAAGCGCTACAAGACGTGCTTACCTTACTCACCTTTTCATAAGCCCACCACACCCGGCGTGGGGCAGCAAGCGTCGGGAAAACACCGTTCCTACTGGCAGGCACATCCCTATAGCAAGGCGCAACTCCTGTTTATGAACCAACCTCTCGTCGCCTCGCAAGATACGCTGACGCAGGCTTTCACCCGACAACATGGGATGAAAGCCCTGGAAGAGGCTTTGCGATCCCAGAACACCGTGGCGGTGATGTTTCTGGACATCGATCATTTCAAAAGCATCAACGACGCATTCGGCCACGCCGCAGGCGACGAGGCACTTCGTTTTACCGCCCAACGCATTGCCGAGATCGTAGGCGGCCAGGGCACCGTGGCACGCTATGGGGGAGACGAATTTTTGGTCGTGTTGCCCAACCTGGACAGCGAACAAGCCTCCCAAATTGCCCGGCAAATTCTCAAAATCTTCAAAAAACGGACTGTCTCGAGAGCCTATCCTCTCCATCTACGTCTCAGCATTGGCCTCGCGCAGGCACCACAAGATGGAACCTCAGCCCATCAACTGGTGCATGTGGCCGACCAGCGACACTACTACGCCAAACACAGCGGGGGGCATCGTTGCGTCCTCACCGATCATCTGGCCACGCGCGAGTTGATTGCCATGCCGCGCCGCCCGGTGGGCCCTCGTGAGCAGCTGGCCGAACTGCACCGGCAAATGCAGGCTCTGCTCTCCCACCCTTCCGGCGTCATTCGGATTCAAAGCGCCCCCCAAGGAGGCGCGCAAAGTTTCCTCGAACAGGCTATTGCCATCGCCCAGTTGCAAGGGTATCAGGTGCTCCACGTCCAGGGCTCACCTGCCCTCAGACTGCGCCACCTGGGGGCAATGAGCGACGCTTTCCAGCAACCATTTGCCAACACAGAGCCTTTCCCACAGATGGAAACCCCCGCCGATTTCGTTGACGCTTTCATTCGCCTGGCGCAAAACACCCCCCCACCCCGCAAAATGCTGTTCGCCGTGGCCGACGCCGACTGGCTGGACGAGGCCAGCGAGGAACTCCTGCAATATTTTCTCAACCACCGCGCCACGTTCGAGCAAGTTGCCCTGGTCTACACCACTGCCAGCACAGCCCACGCCCATTTTCGCGCACCGATGCTTGCCAACATTGCCGTTCCCCCTCTCAATCTTCACGAAGTGGAAGCCTGGATCCGTCATGCCTTGCGATGGGAGCCACCCAAAGACTTCTTGCAATGGGTCTGGGAACAAACTCAGGGCCTCCCGGGGAAAATATACCCCCTGCTGCGAGCATTGCTCCGCAAAGGCTTCTTGCAGCCTCAACAGAAAGGATGGCATTGGATTCCACCCCAAGAATGGCATCCTCTTCCCGAGACAACGCCCCACCTGCCGAAAGTAGGCGTCTCCGCCGATCTACCCATATTGATTGGCCGCAACGGCGCTTTGCGAGAACTGCGCTCCATGGTGGGAACGTTCCCCCTCATCACCGTCACCGGCCCCGGCGGCGTGGGCAAAACCCGTCTGTTGCAGCAGCTGGCCCTTGAAAGCCCACCACACTTCAACGGCGGCGTCCATTACCTTTCCCTGCACGCCGGCGACGCGGCGCGCCTTGTAGCCCAATTAGCCCGAGCGGTCAATTTGCCCTCCCCTTCGTTTCAATCGCTCGACCGCCTCACAGAATACCTTCACACACGCCAGGTGCTGCTCATCCTGGATGGTTTCGAGCAACTCTTAGAAGCGACACCCATTTTAAACGCCATTGTCCGCGCTGCTCCTCGCGTCCGGCTCGTGGTTGGTAGCCGTCAACGGCTGCATTTGCCTGAAGAGCGCATCCTCTCCCTTTCGGGACTTTCGACCACATGGAATGGCCAAGCACCTTCCCCCGCTGGCTACCTCTTCTATTATCACATCCGCAAGAGCGGAAAAGATTTTCCTCACGGCAACAAGGCATTTCACCGCAAAGTGGAAGAAATTGCCCGCCGCGCCAACGGCTCCCCTATCGCTTTGAAAGTGATCGCCTCGTGGAGCAACTTGCTCTCCCTGGACGAGATATTAGCACAACTGAACACCACGAACGGACGCGCCAACCCCCTCACCCAGGTACTGGATGCTTTTTGGTCCTTGCTTTCCAAGGACGAACAACGGCGCGTGGCATTGCTCTCCCTCTTCCGCGGGGGTTTCGACCGCGACGCGGCGCGCTACGTCGTCGATGCATCCCCCTTCCTGCTCGAAGCCCTGGCAAACAAGGCCTACCTCATTCGCGGACGAGACGGCTACTTTTACCTCCCCTCTCTCCTGCGGCAATATGCCTCGAACCGCCTGGTGCACTTTTCTCAAGCCCTGGCCTCAGCCCATCGCCGTCACGCGGAATGGTACCTGCGCCATCTGCCCCAAAAGTCGGGCGCCCTTTCCCCGGTCGAGCGATGGGGATTTGTAGCCAGTGAAGCCCAGATGTCCGACGTGGTCGCCGCCTGGCGCTGGGCTTTGGCACACCGGGAAACCTCGCTGCTGGCCGAGGCAGCTCCCTGGGTGTTCCCATCAGTCGGCGATGTCAATCGCTTCGTAGAAGCGCACGACTTATTGAAAGAAAGCCTTCAGGCCTTGCGGAAATACCCTCCTGGGCGGCGAGACAAACGCTATTTCACGTTGCGCACGCATCTGGAAATCAGTTACGCAGAGTTCCAATACTACCTGGGAGATTACACCACCGCCCGCCACATCCTCACCCGTGCCAATCGCTGCTGGCTTCCTTTCCTTCCTCCACCCCATCAAGCCTATTTGCTCCTCACTCGCGCCCGCCTTTGCATTGCCAATGGTGCTTACGACCACGCCGAAGCCCTGCTTCTGCAAGCAAAGCAGATCTACGAACAACTGGAAGCCCGCCCCCTATTGCTCAATGTCCTCAACGCTCTCGGCGCGCTGACTTACAACCAGAGGAATTGGTCGCAAGCCCGCCAATACTTCGCCCATGCCCTGGATATCGCCCAAACACTTCAACGCCCAAAAGCCATTGCGGCCATACTCAACAACCTCGGCAACATCGCATGGCAAGAAAACAAGTTGCAAGAAGCAGAAACATTGCTCCAAGAGGCGTTGGAACACATGAAAGGGCAGGTAGCGCCCAGCCTGATGGCTTCTATCCTGGACACTTTGGGGCGTGTGCATAGCGCCAAAGGATCGCCTCTTCAGGCCCTCGACGAGCTGGGAGAAGCCGCCCAACTGGCGCTGGAAGCCGCCGCGCGCCCCAATCTCCTGGTCACCTTCGTCACAACCGCCCGCGTTTGGGCCCAAATGGGGCACACCACTGAAGCGGCCAATCTCTTGCAAACGATATTGCACGATGAATCCCTGATGCGGTACGATCACCAGGAAGCTGATAACCTCCTGCGCTCACTGGACACCACTGGCAAGCCCTTGGAGCATAGGGATATTGAAGCCCTTGCCCATTGGGTGCTGGATACCAATCGCCGCTTCATCGCCGCGGCGCGCTGAGGCTCGCCATATCTCCATCGTAAAGCGCTCCCACTTTTTCAGGAGGCCCACCAATGAAAAAACAGACCATCGTGACCGACAAAGCACCCCAAGCCATCGGCCCTTATTCCGTCGCCGTGCGGGTAGGGCAATTCGTCTACACCGCGGGGCAAATTGGTATCGACCCGGCCAGCGGGCAGATCGTGCCGGGCGGGGTGGAAGCCGAAACCCGCCAGGCACTGACCAACCTGAAGCACGTCCTCGAGGCCGCTGGCGCCTCTCTGGGCTCGGTGGTCAAAACCACGGTTTTCCTGCGCGATATTGCCGATTTTGCCAAAATGAACGCGGTGTACGCCGAGTTTTTTACCGCCAACTACCCCGCCCGCTCGGCTGTCCAGGCTGCGGCGCTGCCCAAGGGTGCGGCAGTAGAGATCGAAGCCGTGGCCGTGGTGGAAGACTAAACCGCGGCCAGGCCGCCGCTGGTGCTGGTGGTGGAGGATGAACCCACGCACCACCCGACGGGCGCGAATATACCACCGTTGGTCATGGCGCGTTTTGACCGCACTATAGCCGCCTGGCGCGGCAAATTCCGTCAAACGTCCCCTGCCCCACCGTTTTCGTGGTAAAACTACCCCCACCTGCTATCGCAACGCCAATTATCGGAACGCGCCCCCATGCCCCCACGAGTTTCCGTCATCATCCCCTGCTACAACGAAGAAAACACCATCGGCCTGCTGCTCGATGCCCTCTACGCCCAAACCTACCCTCGCGCCGCGCTGGAGGTGGTGATTGCCGACGGGCTTTCCACCGACGGCACGCGAGAGGCAATTGCCGCCTGGCAAAAAGCACACCCCGACCTGGCCGTCCACGTCGTGGACAACCCGCGGCGCACCATCCCGGCGGCGCTCAATCGGGCAATTGCTGCCAGCCGCGGCGAAATCATCGTGCGGCTGGACGCCCATGCCGTGCCCGCGCCGGACTACATCGCGCGCAGTGTGGCCGCGTTGGAAGCGGGGCGGGGCGACAACGTGGGCGGCGTATGGGAAATTCGCCCGCAGGGCAGCGGCTGGCTGGCGCGCAGCATCGCCGCCGCCGCCGCGCACCCCTTGGGCGTGGGCGACGCCCGCTACCGTTACGCCGCCTCAGCCGGCGCAGTGGACACCGTGCCCTTTGGCGCTTTCTACCGTCGCCTGCTCGACCGCATTGGCCGGTTCGACGAAACCTTGTTGACCAACGAAGACTACGAATTCAACGCCCGCGTGCGCGCCGCCAACGGCACGGTATGGCTCGACCCCGCCATCCGCTCGGTATATTTTGCTCGCCCCACCTTGCGGGCGCTGGCGCGACAATACTGGCGCTATGGCTACTGGAAAGTGCAGATGTTGCGCCGCTATCCCAAAACTTTGCGCTGGCGGCAGGCGCTGCCGCCGCTCTTTGTGCTCACCCTGGTGACCCTCGGGCTGCTCAGTCCGTGGTGGCGGTGGGCGCGCCTCCTGCTGGCCGCTCAAGTAGGGCTGTACGCCCTTGCGCTGGCCGTAGCCGGTTTCCAAATCGCCCTCCAACGCCGTTGTCTGCCCTGTCTGTTGGGCGCACCTCTGGCCATCGCCACCATGCACCTCAGTTGGGGCGCAGGCTTCCTGTGGGGGCTGGTGCGCCCGCCTCGCCCGGCAACCACCGACAAGGTGGCTGCCGACCATGCTACCGCCGAGTGACCTCTATGCCCCCTTCGCGCTATCTTTCCCGGGAAACGACCTGGCGGCTGCGGCCTGCCGAGCGCCGCACGCTGTTGCTCCTGGGCGACATCGCCGCCGTGCTGCTGGCGTGGGGGACCGCGGTGTACATCTGGTGGGCCAGCGATCACCTGACCGGCCTCCCCAGCCGCGCCTACATCGCCGAACTGCCCCTTTGGTTTCACCTCTTGCCGCTGTTCTGGCTGCTGCTGCTGATCGAACTCTACAACCCCCACAAGGCAAGCCGCTGGCGCGACACCCTACGCGGCGTCTTCATGGCGGGCGTGGCCGGGCTGGCCATTTACCTCTTGGTGTACTTCACTTCACCACCGCTTTCCCTGCCGCGCAAAGGTGTAGCGGTGTTTTTCCTGGCCGCAGCGACCTACACCCTCACGTGGCGCTATCTCTACATCCGGGTGTTCACTGCACCGCGCTTCATGCGGCGGGTGCTGGTGGTGGGCGGCGGCAAGGCCGGGCGCGCCGTGCTGCAGGCCATTCAGGGATTGTGGCCGCCGCCGTTCTACATCGTGGGCATCGTGGACGACGACCCGGCCAAGCACGGCAACTTGGTAAGCAGTGTGCCCGTGCTGGGCGGCGCCGAGCGGCTGCTCGAAATCGTGGAAAAAGAGGGCGTTTCCGACCTCATCGTAGCCATCAGCGGCGAAATGAGCGGCCGTATGTTCCAGGCCATTCTCGACGCGCAAGAGCAAGGGGTGGAAATTTCCACCATGGCCGCCGTGTACGAAGAACTACTGGAGCGCGTGCCCATCAAGCACCTCGACGCCGATTGGCTGATCCGCTCGTTTGTGGACGAAGCCCGGGTGAGCACGTTCTACCTGATGGGCAAGCGCGCCATGGACATCGTGGGCGGCTTGATAGGGGTAGCGATTTTGCTTATCCTGCTGCCCATCATCGGCACGGCCATTGCGCTGGAAAGTGGTTTCCCCATCTTCTTCAAACAGGTGCGTTCCGGGCGCGGCGGACGCCCGTTCACCATGATCAAATTCCGCACCATGCGCCCCGCCCCCCCGGAGGAGGAACAGGGCAAATGGGCCGACGACGACGCCCACCGCATCACCGGCCTGGGGCGCTTTTTGCGCAAAACACACCTGGACGAATTTCCCCAATTCATCAACGTCCTGCGCGGCGACATGAGCGTGGTCGGCCCCCGCCCCGAACAGCCCAGCCTGATCGCCGACCTGGAAAAGCAGATCCCCTTTTACCGCGCCCGCCTGCTGGCCAAACCCGGCGTCACTGGTTGGGCGCAGGTCAATTACGGCTACGTCGCCTCGGTGCACGACACCGAAATCAAACTGGAATACGACCTCTATTACATCAAACACCGCAGCCTGTGGTTCGATTTCGTGATCATCCTGCGCACTTTAGGCACGGTGTTTGGAGGGAAGGGGCGATGAGCACCCTTGCCTTGGTGACCGGCGGCGCGGGCTTCATCGGCTCGCACATCGTCAGGGCGTTGCTGCGCCGCGGCTGGCGGGTGCGGGTGCTGGACAATTTTTCCACCGGCAAAGCCGAAAACCTCGCTGGGCTGGAGCCCACCCGCCTGGAAGTGATAGAAGGCGACCTACGCGACCCGGCAGCCGTGCAGCAGGCCGTCCGCGGCGCGGCGGTGGTGTTCCACCAAGCGGCTTTTGTCTCCGTGCCCGCCTCGATGGACGACCCGCTGACTTGCCACGCGGTGAACGATGCAGGCACCGCCCGCTTGCTGGAAGCCGCGCGCTGGGCGGGGGTGGGAAAGGTGGTGCTGGCCTCCAGCGCGGCGGTGTACGGCGATGCCGACGATTTTCCCCTGAGCGAGGATTTGCCGCCCCGCCCCCTCTCGCCCTACGCAGCCACCAAGGCCGCCACCGAACTCTACGCCCGCCTCTACACGGTGGCCTTTGGCTTGCCCGTGGTCGCGCTGCGGTACTTCAACGTCTACGGGCCGCGCCAACGCCCCGACAGCCCTTACGCCGCCGCGGTGCCGATTTTCGTGCGGCGGATGCTGCACGGCGAGCCGCCGATAGTGTTCGGCGACGGCGGGCAGCGGCGGGATCTGATCTTCGTGGAAGACGTCGCCGCGGCCAACCTGCGCGCCGCCGAAAGCGATGCCGCAGCCGGGGAAGTGCTCAACGTCTGTACCGGCCAGGAAGTCTCTCTGCTGGAACTCATCGCCCACTTGCGAACCCTCATCCCCCACGCGCCGCCACCCCGCTTCGCTCCGCCTCGCCCCGGCGACATTTACCGCTCGGTGGGTGACCCCGCCAAGGCCGCCCGCGTGTTGGGTTTCCGCGCCCAAACGCCGCTGCAAGAGGGCCTGGCCGCCGTGGTGGCGTGGATGGCGCGCCAGGAGGGCCAATAGCCGCTCCACTCAAAGGCATGAATGGAACAGCCTCCAAGCCTTTGCTATTGCCCCGCTCATTCACAGGAGTTACGCAGTATCCCCGGTTCGTGTCACCGCGAGGCGGGCTGAGCATAGCCGAAGCCCGCCGAAACGGTCTCCCGCACCGGGCAGGAGATGGCTTCGCCGCCTACGACGGCTCGCCATGACATGAAAACGAGGTTTTTTACAATCAACTGCGTAAGTCCTGTCATTCAACGGCCTTGCCCTTGCCCGACGCTGCCAATGCCTTCCGCAACCAGGGACGAAAGAGCCAAAACACCACCGCGGCGTACAATATTCCCGCCAACAAGTCAACGACATAATGTTGCCCCAGGTAAAGCGTGGCAAAACCGACACCCAGGGGAAAGATCCACAGCCACAATCCCCGCTTTTTCCATACCGCCACGCCAAACATCGCCTGAAAAGTGGGCAGCGCCATGTGCAGCGACGGCATCGCCGCCACCGGATTGGCGCCTTGTAACATGACTTCGGGGGGAGGAAAAGCATGCACCGCCCAGGCTCCCCGTAGATAACCGTAGTAAGTCGCCCACCAGGGGGGAGCGGCAGGGAAAAGCACATAAGTCGCAAAAGCCAGGTAGGCCAAAGTCACCACACCCCACACAAACGGCCAGTAAACGGCATATTCCCGCTGCCAGATCCACACCATCAATCCTAACGGCACCACGAAGTGACTGAAGTAAAACGCCGTGCTCACCACACGCAACACCTCGCTGAACACACCGTGGTGCCACAGCGCGTGCTGCAACATCGCCCCCGGCAAAGCCCCCCCAAACAAGAAGCGCTCCGCGGCGATAATATCCGTGACGTGGATGCGCCCCGGTGCCAAGCGCCCTGCAAACACCCGTAAGGATTCATAAGCCAGCAAGGTAAACAGCACGGGCGCAAAATCGAAGACAAACGCCCGCGAGCGGCGGCGAATCCCCAAAAGCAAGAGCAACAAAAGCCCCAACGAGGAGAGCGATGGGAAAATCCGATACACCAGAATGATGTACCCACTAATGACAAGCAACGCCGCCACCTGGGCGACCAACACCAAGTTATCTTTGGCCGTCCATCCAGGCCGGGCAACACGCCGTCTTTCATTCCGCTGCAAGAAATGCCAGGCCCACCCGATGGCAAAAGCCTGGTAAGCATAGACTTGGCACCAACTCACCCAGCCGCCCAGAGCCTTCCAGGGCACTTCAACCGGCTGCCGCAGCGCGAAGGCAAGCGCCGCGAGCGTACCGCCAAGCAGAAAAGCAGCGCCCCCGGCGCTTGGCACAAGGGCAGAACCGCGCCGGCAACCAAAGGCCACCATCCCCCCTGCTATCAATCCGGTGATCACCGGCAACACCGGGAGCATTGCCCCCACTTTCCAGAGGGCAAGCCCTTGCAGCACCCCTAATCCAGCCCCTCCTCCCACCAGCGCAAAAGCGCACCACCAAGGTCGCGCCGAGGGGAAAAGCCGCTTTTTCCCAAAAGACAACCGCGCAGGCAAAAAGCGCCTCACCCTTCCACCAACCGCGTCCCCGTCAGCGCCTCGTACACCGCCACCACTGCCGAATTATCCAGGTCGCCCAGGCCGAGTTCCTGCATCGCCCGGTAGAGTTGCGTATGGGCAGCCGTCGAGGGCAACGGCATGCCGTAAGCGCGGGCAGTGTCGAGCACAATGTCCAGATCCTTGAGCATCATATAGGCCTTGAAACCCGGCCCCCGTTCTCCCGCAAACAGGCGCTGGGGCTTGTTGTCCAGCGTCCAGCATTGCGCCGCGCCCCCGCGAATCGCCGCCACCACCCGCTGCGGATCGACGCCGGCTTTCTGCGAGAGCAACAGCAGTTCGGCCATCGCCACCATCTGCGCGGCCACCATGATTTGATTGGCCGCTTTGGCCACCTGGCCGGCGCCCGCCGCGCCGATGTGCGTGATGGTGCGGCCTTCCGCTTCCAGCACCGGGCGCACCTTTTCCAACGCCTCAACCGGCCCGCCCACCATAATCGTCAACGTGCCTTCTCGCGCCCCAATGTCGCCGCCGCTGACCGGCGCATCCAGGCAGGCCACACCCTCCTCTCCCAACACCTCGGCGATGTGCCGCGCCGTTTCGGGCTTGATGGTGGAATGATCGACGAACACCAAGCCAGCGTGCGCCCCGGCAAGGATGCCGTTTTCGCCCAGAGCCACGGCTTCCACATCCGGCGAATCGGGCAAATTGGTGATGACGACGTCCACCTGCTGTGCCACTTCGGCAGGGGAGGCCGCCGCCACCGCGCCTTCTGCCACCAATTCGTCCACCGCGGCCCGCGAACGATTGTGCACCACCAACGGAAATCCGGCGCGCAGGATGTTGCGCGCCATGGGCTTGCCCATCAGCCCCAAGCCAATGTATCCTACTCGCAGCATGTTGGCCTCCTCCGGGGGAGAATTGCGGCGATTATAACATCTCCACGGTATAATCACCCCATGTTGACCCCTGACGATTTGGAAGCCTGGTTGCAGGCCCACCACGTGCCGGGCGAGGTGCTGCGTCTCTCCCAACCCACACCCACCGTGGCCGCGGCGGCAGCAGCCTTGGGCGTGCCACCAGAGCATATCTTGAAAACCATCGTATTCATTGCCGACGGCGAGCCCCTGGTGGTCATTGCTCGCGGCCCGGAACGGATCGAGCGGCGCGCCCTGGCACGGGCGCTGGGCATAGGCCGCAAGCGCGTGCGAACAGCCAGGCCGGACGAAGTGCTGACAGTGACAGGCTATCCGGTGGGCGGCGTCCCACCCATCGGGCACCTTCGTCCTTTGCCGACGTGGATCGACGAGCAGGTGCTGGCGGTAGAGCAAGCCTTCGCCGGCGGAGGAAGCGAGACCGCCATGTTGCGCATTGCGCCCCGCGCTCTCCTGCGGGCCAGCCGTGGGCAGATCGCCACACTGGTACGAAGCCGTTGAGCCATGAAACGCCGACTTCTCCTCGCATGGGGTAGTGCGGCAGGGGCGCTCGCGCTCGCCGTCGTGCTGGGGCGCCCCGCCTGGGCGTGGCTACACACCTTACCCCGTTCCCGGCGGGTGCTGGCTTTTCTCCGTGCCCCGGAAGCCCATCGCGCCTGGATCATCCCGGCGCTCACCCGCTGCGACCACGCGCCCTTTCTCTTCCCCAGCAGCGGCTTCGTCGGCTATCTCTGGGGCGACGCCTTCCACTTCGGCCATCGCCACCAGGGCATCGACATCTTCAGCGGCACCGCCCCGGGGGTGACCCCCGTGTACGCCGCCTACGATGGCTACCTCACGCGGCAACCTCCCTGGAAAGCCTCGGTGATCATCCGCCATCCCCACGACCCGCTCCACCCCAACCGGCAGATCTGGACTTACTACACCCACATGGCCGACCCAGAAGGGCATTCGTTCGTTGCCTTTCCACCTGGCACGCGCGAGGTTTTCGTCAAAGCGGGCACCCTCCTCGGCTATCAAGGCAACTACTCCGGCAACCCGCGCCGTCCGGTCGGCGTCCATCTCCACTTCTCCATCGTGCTCGACGACGGCCAGGGACACTACCGCAACGAACTGGATATTGCCAACACACTGGATCCGTCCCCTTATCTGGGGCTGCCGCTGAACGCGTGGGAAGTTTCCACCTCGCAAGCACCCCATTGCCCTTGATACGCACCGCCAGGCGCTTCTACACCAGTTGCTGGCAGCCACTTCGTCAAATTCCTCCCCCCGCGCAGAAAAAACGCGGTAAAATTACCCTCCGTGGCTTGCGGGCGGCGACGCATCCTTCCGCGTCATCCCTCTCCCCCCGCGTTGAGGCCGCTTGTCGTGTATCCTTTGGGGCATTCCCCACAACCTCAATCCCAACGCAAGGAGAGACGAACGCTATGGTTCGCATTCGCTTACGCCGTGTAGGCGCTCGCAAACAGCCGAGTTACCGCATTGTGGCTGCCGACAAAGAAAAGAAGCGCGACGGACGCTTTCTTGAAATCTTGGGCTTCTACAACCCCCGCACCGACCCGCCCACCGTCACCCTGAAAGAAGACCGAGTGTACGACTGGCTGAAAAAAGGCGCCCAGCCCAGTGACGCCGTGCAGAAAATCTTCCGCATGATCGGCTTCTACGAGCGTTACGAGCGCTTCAAGCAGGGCGAGTCGGTCGAAACCCTGCTGGCCGAAGCGGCAGAAGCCTTGGCCAAGTTCAACACCAATCCCAAGACTTCCGAAGCCGCCCTCAAAGGCGCTCAAAAATCGGCCTGAACGCCATGACGTCACAAGAAATGCGGGCTTCACGCCCGCATTTTTGCCATCGGTAGGAGGTTCATCGTGAAGGCATTGGTGGAATACATCGCCCGCTCGCTGGTCAACGACCC
>Ga0256833_1001139_pt1 | contig 19924 bp, 19 predicted proteins | sample 356284metaG_FD_190535 | JGI IMG/M metagenome (GOLD analysis project Ga0256833, IMG submission 190535) | Hydrothermal vent microbial communities from Mid Atlantic Ridge, Atlantic Ocean - 356-284 | ecosystem: Environmental > Aquatic > Marine > Hydrothermal vents | place: Atlantic Ocean: Mid... | reverse complement strand
CGGGTTCCTAGCTATAGGTGGCAGGGATGCGAGCCAAAACGAGTCCGTAGTTAAGAGATACTTGAACGAGAAGAGGATATTCATGCATGCCGACATCCATGGCGCTCCTGCGGTGGTAGTGTTCGCAGAGGGCGTGGAGCCCCCAGAGGGCGACCTTCGCGAGGCCGCGCTCCTCACGGCAGCCTATTCCAAGGCCTGGAAAGGGGGCGTGGGCTCTGTTGACGTCTACTGGGTCTGGGGCAGCCAGGTCTCCAAGTCGCCGCCGCCAGGCGAGTACCTGGCGAGAGGAGCCTTCATGGTCTACGGTAAACGCAACTATATACGCAACGTAGAGCTCCGCCTCGGCATAGGTGTGGGCGAGGAAGATGGTGCCCCGGTAGTCATAGTTGGGCCGCCCGACCTGGTTGCGAGAAGGAGCATAGTCTACGCCGTACTGGTGCCCGGCGACGAGGACCCATCTAAGCTCGCGGCCAGGCTCCGTCGCCTCTTCAGGGCGAAGGCTGGCGAAAAGGCCCCCCTGGTGGAGGCGGTAAAGTCAGAGGAGATTAGGCTACGGATACCTGGTCGTGCGAGGGCGATATACGTTGGCAGGGGAGAGGCGAGGGAACGGCCCAGGCCCATTAGAGAGGTACGTGGCGAAGAGGCTGGCGAGACTACGGATAGTAGCCCTTAGGGTAGCCTCCTCGCTGGCATCCGGCCTAGTAGGGGGCTTCGCCGGCTACCGGGTCGGGGCCCTAGCTTGCCTCGGGGCTGCATCGGCTGCGGCACTGCTCTACCTTGCTGCAGGAATCTATGCCGAACGCTATGTCGAGAAAGGTGTAATCAAGCCCTCCGAGAAATGGACGGCTGGCGCCCTCTCAGCGGCCACGGGGTTCCTGGTAGGACTCTACCTTGGCTCAGCCCTCGGCTTCCCCTAGCCCCCGGCGCGCCTCAAGATACTCCTCGTAGCCGAGGCCACGGTGTAGCAGCTCAATAACCTCCCGGCTTATCAGCGGCCGCCCGCCTTGATCAGTGGGGTAGACGAAGGGCAGCACGACTTCCCTGACGAAGCCGTCCCCCAGGTCCATCTCTATAACGGGCGAAGCCACGACTGGGATGTCGTCCAACCTCCTCCCACGAGATACAAGGTAGGCGATATAGGCCGCGCCGTCAATGCTGAACTGCTCCCTGCCTATATTCGCAGCCCTCATGCCCTTTTCCATAGCGTGTCGCGTGAGGAGGCGGTGCGTTCGACCCCTCGGGGGATGGTCGCCTAGAATTCCTCCAACTACTATGGCCTCCGCCGTGGCAGCGTCGCCTGGCTCGAGCCGGTTCTCTGCGACAAGGTCAAGTATTATCACGTTCTCGGGGCGACTATAGAGCACGCCCTGGAGGTCAAGGATGCTCTTCCGGAAACAGTTGCCAGGCCCAACAACCTCGGCTATCTCGTCGCAGAAGCCACGCGCATTGGTGACGACTAACGCGTCGCCTATGAGGCTCTTGGCGTGCCGGTACTCGGCCTTCAGCCACCGGGAGAAGTGGTCCTCAAGATGCTCTATCACTATCAGCGGTTTCTCCTTCATGCTCCCGCCATAGGTGCCTCCGGAGTGCTTCCAGGGGTTCATAAGGCACACCCATGTACTCAGCGGCCGAGACTACAGGCCGGCCGGCAGCCGCGCTGACCTCACGTAGGAGCCGCGGGTACTCCAGGTCGCGGGCAAAGTGGTGGTCAGCTACAACCAGCTCCTCTACATGGGAGGCGGCTTCGACGAGGCCCTCCAGGCCGCGTTCAACCTCCTCCCTCGGAACTTTGAAACCCGCAAAGTATGTCGGCGGGCCGCTTATGAAGAGAAGCGATGGCCTAACGGACTCTATGAACTTGAGTGCCTCTCGACTCATAGGACCCTGGGTGTCCGAGCCATGCATGAAGCGCATCCCGCAGCACTCCACGACAACCATGACGACGTAGCCGAGCTTGCTCCCCTCTGCGCCGTGTGGGACAGGCGGCGAAGCCCTTATCACTAAGCCCTCGTCGATGACATAGCTGCCTGAATCTATGTATATAACCTCATTGGCCAGCTCGGCGACCCTGTTCAGCTTAAGGAACCTGTGTGCGCGTATACGCTGGCTTACATTGATGTAAGCCTTAGGGTGCTTGACTAGCAGTACCTTTCCGCGGTAGAGCTCAGCATACTCTGGACGGTGAAGGTAGTGGTCGTAGTGGTAGTGTGTTATCACGACATAGTCTGCGTCTCTCATCTCGTCTATAATCCTGTCCCTTATCTCCTCCAGCCTTTTAACTTCGAGAGGGTGTGGCGGCAGCCCGTACCTCCTGGGCGCATAGCTCACGCCGGGGTCGATTAGAATCTTCACGCCACCGGCTTCGACAGCAGTGGCCATTGAGCGCGAGCCGAAGCTATCGGCCCCAAGTATGCGGACACGCATCTCCAAGTGGGGCACCTCTCTTGTAGGCACCGCGCGGCCAGAGTCAGGCACAGTGGTGGCCTCAGAGGCGGCCGCCCACGCGCCTCAACGGCCAGGGGGCCTCGGCTGAGGGGAAAGCTCAGCACCAGCCTACTCGCTTCCCGGATCCCTGGCCCTGGGAGGCCACTCCACGGCCTTATAGCCCTTGAACAGCCACTTGAATCTCTCATACACATCCCAGGGTACTAGTATGTCGTCTCCCCCGAGTAGGGCGAAACGGAGGCCTGCAAGCGGCGGCTCCGGGGGATCAGGGTAGTCTTTGAGCGCCGCGGGCTTCTCCTTGCCGATGTACCTCCATTTCACTCCGCCTTTCCCCCCTCGGCGGCTGACGTAGCTCAGCCTCCACCAGTAGCGACCGATGTAGATGTAGCGCAGCCTAGTGCCGTCCTCGAGGCGGCGTGTGACCACATGAGTTGGCTTGAGGTAGTAACCGGTGCCGCTTATCAGCGAGTTGTAGGCGTAGACAGCTCTGCGGTAGTCCTCAAGGAGGGTCTCGATGGCCTTCAACCCATTCTTGACGAGGATGCTGCGCGGCAAAACCGCCGTGCCCCCACGGCCTCGGCTCTGCTATGAACCGTGATGAAACTAGAAGGCGGCGAGAGCCCCTAGAGGCTACCAGCGTAGCAGGGGAGGCCTCCTCTCCATGACCTTCCTCCTGGCCTCTTGTATCAGCTTCTCCGCTTTCTGGGGGAAGTCTGGCGGCAGCTTGCGGAACAGTGGCTCGGGCTTCCCTATCCGGTGCCCGGGTTTGAGCAGCGGCCCCCCTGCCCGTAGCCAGAGGCCCTTGCTATGGACGGTGCCTTCGAGGCCCAGCATGCTCCATAGCCTCTCAGCGGCTGCGGGTGTGAAGGGTGCGAGCAGCACTGCGAGGGTTGCAACACTGTTGGCTGCATGGTACATTATCGTCGCGGCCTCCTCGCGGCTCTTCTTTATCTTGTCCCATGGCGCCCTTGCGTTTAGGTACTGGTTACCGTGTCTCGCTAGCTCAACAACCTCCTCCAGCGCATGCTTCAGCCTGAAACTGTCTAGCAGGCGACCCACCCTCTGTGGCGCCTCGCGGTAGTAGTTGGCGAAGTTCTCATCCTCCGGGGTTGAGGCTCCAGGCTCGGGTATTGTCGCGTCGAACTTCGAGTATATGAACTTGAGTACGCGGTGTATGTAGTTTCCTATATCGTCGTTCATGTCGCTGTTAACTATCCTGTAGAACTCTTCCCATGTGAAATTAGTGTCCTTTGTCTCGGGCCTCATCTTTATCAGTGCGAAGCGCCAGTAGTCTGCGGGTAGAAGCTCCAGCGCCTCATCCATCCATATGCCCCACCGCCTGCTCTTCGAGAACTGCTCGCCCTCGTACATCAAGTACTCTGTCGAGGATATGTACCATGGAAGCACGTAGGGTTCCCCAGAGGCCATTAGCATCGCTGGGAAGATTATCGCGTGGAACGGTATATTATCCTTGCCTATGAAGTACACCGTGCGGGTATCCTCGCTGAACCAGTATCTCTTCCACTCCTCCTCCATGCCCTGCCGCGTAAAGTACTCCTTAGTCGCAGAGATGTAGCCAAGCAGCGCGTCGAACCACACATAGATGGTCTTGTCCTCGGCGCCGGGGAATGGGGCGGGTATGCCCCACTTATTGTCGCGGGTAACGCTCCTGGGCTTCAACCCTTCCTTGACCCAGTTGAGGCTGTAGTTCTTCACGTTTGGTGGTAGATTGGAGTGCTCAAGCCACTCTAGTAACTTGTCGCGGAGCTTTGGCAGGTCGAAGAACCAATGCTTGCTCTTCCTAAACTCCACGGGGCCACCGCATATGGCGCAGTGTGGGTTCTTGAGTTCAGTGGGATGTAGGAGGCGGCCACAGTTGTCACATTGATCACCGTGAGCCTTGGGATAGCCGCAGTATGGGCAGGTTCCGACTACAAACCTGTCGGGGAGGAACATCTTGTCGCGGGGGCAGTATGGGAGGAGGTCGTACTGCTCAAAGATGTAGCCGTTATTGTAGAGCTTCACCATGAAGTCGCGGACGAACTCCTTGTGAATGGGGCTCTCCGTACGAGTATAGTTGTCGAAACTTATCATGTATTCTTTGAACAGCCTTGAGACGTATTCATGGGCCTGGTCGGTGAGCTCCTTGGGGTGCACGCCCCGTCGTATAGCCTCGATTTCTATCGGGGTGCCGTGCTCGTCGCTCCCGCTTACGAACACAACGTCCTCTCCACGGAGGCGCAGGTAACGTGCAAACACGTCGGCCGAGAGTATGGAGCCTATCAGGTTACCCAAGTGCGGCACGTTGTTGACGTAGGGCCACGCAGAGGCTACGACCCAGCGCGCCAAGGCGCTCTCACTCTCCTTCTGCCATCCTTCCCCGGAGGATAGTCTTTTGCCGCATCGTGGTAGAGGAATAAGTCTGTGGCATCGCCTCCAGAGCCTCTCTTGGCTTGGATGCGGGTGTGCCACTATGCCCCCGCGGCACTTGGCTGTGGGCAACCTAAACCTGGACATGTATGTTGTGGTGGACTATATTCCGGGACCCGATGAGAATAGTATCGCTAGGGAGGCCTACCTGGGCCCGGGTGGTGCTGCGGCTAACTACGCAGTCACCGTAACGGGGCTAGGTCACGAGGCTGGGCTCGTGAGCCATACGGGTAGCGAGGCGGGACGGCTTGGGCTCCTACGTGCCCTCCGCGAACGCGGTGTGGATACAAGCCATATTGTAATTCATGAGGGAGAGATGCCGGGGCTCGTGATAATCCTGGTAGCCAAGGATGGGGAGAGAACAATGATAACAATGAGGGGGGCAAACAACTATCTACGCGGCGACGAGGCCGCTGGGGAGAAGGTAGACGCCCTCCATGTAGCGAGCCGCGGTACCGAAGTCTTCACCCGAGCAGCTTCCAGCATCTCTGCCCGCCTCGTCTCCTACGACCCGGGCGCCTCAAACGCTAGACGCGAGGGGCCTAAGATACTCGAGGTGGCCAGGAACCTGGCTGACGTCCTCGTACTGAACAGGGTTGAATACGGCTACGTCTCCGGCGGCGCAGGGCTCAGCGTCGCAAGAAGTCTCTTGGGCGGGAGGCTGGGGATGATAATCGTCAAGCTCGGTGCCCAGGGAGCAGTGCTGTTCACCAGAGAGGGGGCGTGGCGTGTTGAAGCCTACCGTGCAGGCGAGCCCGTGGACACTACGGGCGCGGGCGACGTGTTCATAGCTACCTTTAACGTGTTCTACCTCGACACGGATGATCCCCTGGAGGCGTTGAAGGCGGCGAGCATAGCCGCTGGTATGAAGGTGACGAGGAGGGGCGCGCAGAGTGCGCCTGGCAGAGAGGAGGTTGAAAGGATCCTCCGCACTAGCCCGCCAGCAGTCAAGAGGCTACAGTAGCGACGTGGTTCCAGTGAACTGCAGGCTTCCTTCTGGGCGCTTCTGCGCCCTCTGCTGCTACAACACCGAAATGCCTCTAACGGAGGAGGATATCGCGAGGCTCGAGGCTCTGGGGTACCAGCGCAGCGAGTTCGCGGTGCTCGGTGAGGATGGGGTCCATAGGCTCAGAAACGTGGATGGCCACTGTTTCTTCCTCGACCCCGCTACCGGGGCTTGTAGGGTCTACTGGGCTAAGCCGGAAGGCTGCCGACTCTACCCCCTGGTTTACGACGCAGAGCAGGGCCGGGTGGTCGTTGACCCCGAGTGTCCAGCCGCAGATAGTATACCGTCGTGGGTCGTGGAGAAGTATGCCTCGAGGGTAGAAGTGCTTGTGGAGAAAGTCTATGGTGCTAGAGCACTAGGCGCTCGCCGCGTATCCTCCTCTCGTAGACACGGTAAGTCGGCGTAACAGTCCTAGGGTGGTTGGCGTAGACGTCGTCTATCCGCGCGACAGCAGTGTTCCTCGGAGCGGCCTTAACCTCTTCCGGACTCCTCTTCGCCGCTTCAGCTATCTCCTTCAGCGCCTGGGCGTAGGCCTCTATACTGCGCTTTGACTCGGACTCGGTGAACTCGATCATCAACGCTTCCTCCACTATCAAGGGGAAGTATATCGTGGGGGCGTGGAGCCCGCGGTCGAGTAGCGCCTTAGCTACGTCGCCCGCTGTCACCCCTGTCTCGCGAGCGAGGGGCTTAGCCGAGAGGACTGCCTCGTGTTTCCGCGGCTGCCTTCCGTACGGCAGTTCGTAGCCTTCAACTTTCCTCATAAGTGCGAGGAAGTAGTTGGTGTTCAGCGTGCTCTGCAGCGCAGCCTCCCGCAGCCCCCAGGGCCCCATAGAGGCTATGTAGAGGAAGCCCTTGAGCAGGGGCACTATGTTGCCGTAGAAGGCTCTTACCCTGCCTATACAGCGCTCACAGCTATAGTCCCAGTAGAGCCTGCCCTCCCTCTCCTCAAGCAGCGGCCGGGGGAGATAGTCTACAAGCGTCCCCTTGGCACAGACGACGCCTGCGCCGGGGCCTCCTCCTCCATGCGGAGCTGCGAACGTCTTGTGGATGTTGAGGTGCACTATGTCGAAGCCCATGTCGCCTGGCCGGGTTATTCCCATTATGCCGTTCAGGTTGGCTCCGTCGTAGTAGAGTAGGCCGCCGGCAGCGTGCACGGTGTCAGCTATCTCTAGGATGCTGTGCTCGAAGATGCCGAGGGTGTTCGGGTTTGTGAGCATTATACCTGCCGTCCTGGGGCCCACGGCGGCCTTCAGTGCCTTGAGGTCAACTGTGCCGTCCTCCGCGGTAGGTATCTTGACTACACGGAACCCGGCCATCGCGGCACTAGCCGGGTTTGTCCCATGAGCGGAGTCGGGTATGAGCATCTCGTCCCTCTTCTCGCCACGATCAATGTGGTACTTCTTTATCATAAGAGCCCCAGCTAGCTCCCCCGCGGCACCTGCGGGAGTTTGGAGGCTGCAGCGGTCCATGCCCGTAAGCTCCGCTAGCCACGTCTCCAGAAGCTTGAGCATCTTGAGCAGGCCCTGCACAGTCCCTTCATCCTGCAACGGGTGGAGCCAACGGAGTCTCTCGTCGCGTACGAGCTGCTCGCTCACCTTGGGGTTGAACTTCATTGTACAAGAGCCGAGCGGCACAGGGCCGTTGTCGACGCCATAGCTCATCTCGGCCAGCCTAGTGAAGTGTCTAGCCGCTTCAACCTCTGTGAGGCCGGGAAGCTTCAGCTCTTCCCGTAGCATGCCCCGTAGCCTCTCCTCAGGGCGCCCTACAAGCCTCTCAAGCTCCTCGTCCTCGTGGCTGAAGGGGACGACGAACCCGGTCTCTGGGGTTCCTATCTCGTGCACCAGGGGCTCGGGCCACCTAGCCTGCCTCCACTTATCCACGCCGCTCACCTCGCCCCAAGGGCTTCAGCGATAAGGTCTACTAAGAGATCTATGTCGTCGCGGCTGTGGACCTCGGTGGTGCAGAACAGTGACTCGCGGCTGCGGCTGGGCCAGTAGCGGCTCAAGGGAAGCCCGCCTAGCACACCCTTCTCAAGGAGGAAACGGTGGACCTCCTCGTAGGGCTTGTCGAAAACAGCCACAAACTCCTTGAAGAAGTCCAGCTCGCTCGGTCTCGGCGCAGCCACGCCAGGCAGCTCATCCAGCCTGCGTGCCAGGTAGTGGCTGCGCAGCCAGATGCTCCTAGCAAGCCTGCGCAGCCCATTGGCGCCGAGCATTGTAAGATAGACGGCAGCCGCCACAGCCATCAAGGCCTCATTAGTGGTGATGTTCGAAGTCGCCCTCTCCCTGCGTATATGCTGTTCTCTCGTCTGCAGTATCATAGTAAAGGCTCTCTCGCCATCAGCTGTTCTAGTCATGCCGATCAATCTGCCAGGCATCTGGCGTACGAGCCGGCGCTCCCATCGTACGGCGAATATCCCGAGGCCGGGGCCGCCGTAGTTCATGCCTAGGCCTAGGGGCTGGCCTTCGCCCACAGCTATGTCAGCACCGTAGCTGCCCGGAGGCTTTACAAGACCCAGGCTGAGGGGCTCCACAACGGTGATGAACAATGCACCACGTTTGTGAGCCAGGTCAGCGTAGGCCTCCATGTTGTCGTCTAGTTCGCCGAAGAAGTTAGGATTAGGCACTACGAGTGCGGCCGTGTCGCGAGTAACAAGCTCCTCAAGCCCTCCCATGTCCAGCCTCCCGTCCTCGGCCAAGGGCGCGGCTACCAGCTCGGCACCTGGCCCCATGAGCCACGTCCTAAGAGTCTCCATATACTCCGGGTGGAGGGCCTCGCTGACCACTATGCGGTGGCGCCGTGTGACGCGCATGGCCATCAACACGGCCTCGGCTGTAGCAGTGCTACCGTCATACATAGAGGCGTTCACTACATCCATTTCGAGCAGGTCTGCCATGAGGCTCTGGTACTCAAAGAGCGCCTGCAGCAGTCCTTGATTTATCTCAGGCTGGTAGGGCGTATACGCAGTATAGAACTCGCCCCTACGGAGAACCTCATCAACCAGTGCAGGAACCATGTGAGGGCACCAGCCGCCTCCCATGAAGGGCGGCGGATCAGTGAAGGCTCTAACTTCCCTCATGTAGCTGTTCCAGAGCCTACGCAGCTCTTCTTCCGACAACTGGTGGCCGAAGCCTACAGCAGGCGGCTCCTTGAGGATAAGCCGCTTGGGCACGTCGCTATAGAGTTCCCAGACATCCTTGACGCCGATGACACGCAGCATGGAGCCGCGCTCGGATATCGCCGGCGCCCAGCGGATAGGCTCGTCTTTCAATGTGCACCCCCCTGCCGGGGGCCGCCTTGCTGGAGGGTTTAAGGCCTGGCGCGGCGAGGGGGGCTCGGCTACCCCAGGGCAGTTGTGCATCACAGCGTCTTCTCAGTAGGCATGACTCTCCTCACAGCCTTGAAACAAGGGGGTGTGAGGAACCGGGTGGGAAGGCCCGCAGAGTGGAGCCGCCGCCGGGATTTGAACCCGGGACCCCCGGCTCCCTCGGGAACCCGCGACACCCGTACGGGCTTACGAGGCCGGTGCTCTGCCGGCTGAGCTACGGCGGCGTCTCCAGGCCGAGAAGCAGGTCAAGACGACTGCGGGGCTTATAGGTTTCTCCTCGCTCGTGGGATAACCCGCCGGAGGGGCCGATGAAGTATCACGCAGGCCTAGTAGCATCCCACGCCTAAGATGGGCGTGGGTGGATGCTAGAGCCCGTCCACGGCCGAGGCCCCTCAACGAGTGGTGGCTCGGCGCTCAGCCCTGCTCTTCATCGCCCCTCAGCATAGGACGCCATCCGCATCTACTCATGTAAGGGTTTCATAGTGGTGGCGTTAACTCGGCTGAGGTTTCTTCTTCATGTGGGGCTCTGAGGGTTCTCTTCCTCATCGCCGTGTCTAAGTCAGTAAACAATCTGCGGCTATGTAAATTAGCCACCGGCCTTCCGTGGCCTGGCCCTAGGGGCATGGGCCGTGACTATGCCTATGAGCGAGAGAACAATGATGATTATGGGTCAAGTATTCATGATTATTCTCGCAGCCGTCCTCGCGGTGGCGCCGCACCTATACATGATCGCTATCATACTCTATTTTGCGTTAATAATGGGTCTCAGCATGTACATGGCTCGTAGGCGTACAGCTGGAGGCGTTCCAAGAGAAGAGGTGCTGAAAGCCAGGACGCTACTAAAAGAGGATAAGGCGTTCGAGCTAGCTTTAGCGGACGAGGAGTATGTACAAGCTATGTCGAGGCAAGCTAAGGCAATGCTCTATCCCTTACTTCTCTTCCCCCTTTATATCATAATTTTTAGAGCAGCTTATGTGCTTCAAAGACCTGCGGAAGCAGCGTTCGCGAGTATTGGTGTTGTGGATAAGCGTGTAGCGGCATTCTTTGTCTGGCTTCTAGTGTTTGAGGCAATGTTTGCTCTAAACCTGGTGGTGCGAAAGCTGACGTCAGGCAAGGGCAACGTCATGGCCCCGTTCGTGCCAGCAGGGTACAGAGTCACTAGTAAGGGAATTGTGCTAAAAGGTGGCTTCGGCCAAGTGATAGGCTTTCCTCTTCCGAAGGGTAGCAAGGTAAGGCTAAACGCTGAGAGAAACTACGTTGAGATAGAGATGCCGAAGTCCGGCAAGATAAGGCTCTACAGCAAGAAGGCGAAGAGGCTCTACGAGATCATAAGCCGTTATGGGCTTCCCGAGGAGAAAGAGGAAGCCTAGATTTTCTGCTCTAGAACCATGCGATACTCAACCTCGTCTATATCAGTGCCCCTCCGTAGCAGGTCCAGCATCTTCTCTATGCTTTCCTGCTCCTTGCGCCACTCGCCGGGGCAGCCCTCGCCAAGTATTATCGGCTTGTCGAGTCTTGAGAGCAGCACTACTCTGCTTTCCACTTGCTGCGAGAGTATCTTGTAGCCTGTCATGTCTGCAAACTTCTTAGCGAACTCCAGCACCTCTAGATGCTTCAGCATGTCGTTTCTGCTAAGCCTCTGCCTTGCAGCGCCGACGTGCATGTAGGACTTGAACTCAATATAAGTGGGCTGTGATATCTCCACGAACCTGGCCCACGCCTTCAAGGCTTCCTCGTGCATGTTGAAGCTTCTCACCAATGTGAACCTTATCACAGTCGGGCTCGAGAACGATGGAAGCATTTCCAGCGTCTCCATAGTTAGCTCCCATGCACGGGGCACAAGTGGGCGCGTGAAGTAGTTGTAGCTCTTCTTGTCCCATGCTTCGATGCTTACGTAGAGCTGGCTTGGCTCTTCATTGAGGTTCGCGAGTACGTCCGGTCTCACGCCACGCGTCACTAGAAATGTGGTCATTCCGCGACGGTGGTATTCCTCTATTAGTTCCCCGAGCCTAGGGTATAGTGTAGGCTCGCCGGTGAGGCTTATTGCCACGTGCTTGGGCTCCATGGCCTCCTTTAGGAGCTGGCGGTCAGCTCTTGGGTGGCCCCAGTACCCCATTAGGGCCTCTCTGTGAGCTTCGATGCTTCCCTCAGCGATGAGATCAGGATCGTCAACCCACGGTATCTTAGTGTCGTCCCACTTTATGGTGTCGGAGGGCCGAAGCCTCCAGCAATGAAGGCAAGCGTTCCAGCACCACAGCGCGGAGGGGCTCATCTGTACGTCCCTGTGGCTCGCTATGCCGTAGAACTTGCACTTGTAGCAGAATCTGCGCTCAACTATAGCTGCGTGCGTCCAGTGGCACTTCTTGTACACGCTGTGCCTCCCGATGATAATGTAGCCCTGCTTCTCAAGTATCTTGTAGAGCGTGCGGTACGGTTCCGGAAAGTCGTCGATTCTAAGCTTCCAGCGCTTACCCCGAACAGTCCGCGGCTTGAAATCCTGTAGACTCATATCCAGCCCCGGACGGGGGTGCAGAAGCACTGACGGGCTTTTTAGGACTCTATCGCTGCATGGTGGCCGCGGGTTGGAGTGGCGCTGCGACCTAAACATGCTCGGCGAGCCGAGGAACAGGAGAGACATGGTCTATGTGCTTCTCTCTGCGATCCCGCCGGGTGTCTGTGTGACCTACAATGTGCTAGCGCAGCTAGTGGGAACCTCGCCCAGAGCCATAGGTGTCTACATGAGGGCTAATAAATGCCTCATAGTAATTCCCTGCCATCGCGTCGTAGCCTCCAAGGGGCTAGGGGGTTTCAGTAGAGGAGTAGAGGTCAAGAAGAAGCTGCTCAAACTAGAGATGTGCGACAAGGTTGTCCGCAGCACAGAGGAGTACTGGAGGCTGCTCGCAGAGAATGGCGTCCCCGTTGATGTAGACCTTTGGGGCTGAGCCCCCTAGGGGCTGTGAGGAGATGAGCGGAGCACTGAGGGTCTGAGGGTCAGTCCTGGCCACTTCGCTCATCCCCTTTGGTCTGTTTAAGGGTGTGTTGCATCATCCCCTCACGGAGCGGTTCAGCCGCAAGTCTTATAAGGCGTCTCCCTATCGGGATGGTTCTTTATGGAGCACGTAGATGGCGGGGTAGCACAGCGGGGTAGGGTAGCCTGGTAGCCCGCGGGGCTCATAACCCCGAGGTCGGTGGTTCAAATCCACCCCCCGCTACCACTACCTCTGAACCGCCCTGCGAGGGCGGCCCCGCCACTACTTCTAAAGTTGTATATTCCTAACTCAAGGTGGCTAGTTTCGCCCTGGTCGGACTCCGGTTGAAAGATAGGACTACAAGGGGGCCAGTGAATGTTTATGCCTTAGCCAGCAGAGTGAGCATTTACTGTGAAAGCAGTAAACTCTACGCGCATGATTGCTTTATACTTTCCGCCAGGAAGATAGCCAATTGTTACAGTGATTGTGGCTGGTGCGACATCAGTGGGCGACGTGCATGTGTGAAGCTTGAGGGCAGGGATAGGGCAGTTATTCTTGACATGGGTGCGGGTTGCCGGAGAGTTATTGAGGGGCATTTACGTGGCTACAAGTGCTCTGATGTCCTATGCGTATATCTCTTTGAGGGAAATATAGCTGTTTTAGACTATTTTGATTCAATACAAGTTGTACATCATGTTGAGGGTAAGTTAGCTGCTGTTTCGTCTGCTGTTGCTGTATTTAGAAATAGTAGTTATTGGATTCTGCATAGGGGTCGTAGCTATATTGTAGACGTAGGTGCTGGTGTTAGTGTTGTTGCTGCCTCGGGAAATGGTGTACTGCTATCGGCTGGGGGCATTCTCATAGAGTTTGATGGGAATAGCGCTAGGAGGATCACGGGTAGGCTGGAAGGAGTTGTACATGGGCTTTGGGGGTTTTCTGCGGCCCTTCTTGGGGATCATGTTTGGGGTGAGGAGGGTCTTGTTGAGGAGGCCAGGCTTCTCGAGAGGGAGGCTCGGCTTGCCGGGCTTGAGCCGGTTCTGCTGTATCCTCCGCTAATTGTGGCCTCTAACAGAGAGAGGGTGTATGGCTTGGCTATGGATGAGTGTTTTAGCCTCCATAGTGGTTCACTTGGTCGTGTTGGTTCTCGGTGTTTCTGGCCGGAATATCCTCGGGGCCCTGGTAAGGTGAATGATCTCTCCTCGGTTCCCTCTTCGCGGCAGGTGCGGGAGGCTAGGGTAGAGCCGCGGGTGGCAACGGGGCTTGGGGTGCCGATACTCTATGCTGTGTTCGACGTGCCTGGGGAGCCCTCGGGTGTAAGGTGTAGTGGGTGTAAGGCGGAGTACGTGGCTGGCAAGGTTGTGGTGGTGTTCGAGGGTGATGAGGCTGTTGTTGAGCTACGCTACGGGGGTCTAGTAGATGTTCTCCGCGTTAGGGTTGAGCGTGCTACGAGGATGGTCGCAGACGTCTTTGCTGTTGATGGCGGCTTGTTTCTTCTCGACGTTCCGGTTAGTGGACAAGGGTTCCCCGGCGGGGTTGAGGTGAGGTATCCGGGTGGGTTGAGGGACTTCGTAATGGGCTCAGCTGCCCTCCGCCATGTAGAGGGTGTGGAGGTTATCCGGGATGATGGTGTCGTTCTAGAACTGCGCGGCAGGCTAGCCAGATGCAAGTTGTCTCTCAGCGTGGGCATGGAGGCTGTTTGTGTGTACTGCAACGGGGCATGCTTCATTGCATGTGGAGACAAAGTGGCGGTGGGGTATGAGGTTGCATGCTTGGAGCCCGGGGCTGGCTACAAGGTGGGCTGTGTGGCTGGCCGGCTGTACGACCCAAAGTGTCGAGCAAGGATAGGGGCTGAAAAGGTTCTAGCGGCGCTGCTCCGTCTCGGCGCCTCCGTTGCTTCTGAGCTGTTTGAGCTGGGCGAGCACGTAGCTGCGAATCTCCTCCACCCCTGGAAGCTTAGCGACGATCTCCCCATCCTTGATGACTCTGCGGAGCAGCGGCTCGGGGTTCTCGCAGCCCTCTGGAGGAGGAGATCCCCAAGGCGCCACCACGTGGCGAAGCGGCGCTCCACAGCGGTATAGCTGCTTGAAGCCCGGCAGCTTACCCCTCTTCGTTATCGGCTCCCAGCCTCTGCCGCGGTTGACCTCAACTATGTCCATGCTTATGTCGACGGAAGGCGGGAATGCTATCGAGGTGCCCACGCCAAAGCCATCCACGACGTCGCGGAGCTGGCGTACAGAATCTTCATCGAGTCCGCCGCTTACAAGGATCTTCACGTGTCTGTAACCGTGGAGGTCTAGGGTCCATCGTACTTCCTCAACTATCTTCCTCATGTTGCCGCGACGGCTGCTCGGGGTGTCAAGCCTAACCCCATAGAGTCTATCGCCGAGCAGTTTAGCTGCGAGGAGCGACTCATAGCGTTCATCGAAGAAGGTGTCTACAAGCATTATCCTCGGCACGTCTTGCTCCACTACCTCGTCGAAGGCTCTCCAGGCGGCGGCAGGATCACCAAAGACTATTACGAGAGCATGAGGCATGGTGCCCTTAGGCTTAACACCTATGAACTCCGGGGCTTCAGTCCCGGAAACACCGTCAACACCGCCTATGTAGGCAGCACGGTCAGCCATGGGTGCAAGAGCCGGATGTAGGGAGCGTAGACCGAAGAACAAAACAGTCTTCTCCCCTGCGGCGAGCCTGATACGTGCAGCCTTCGTGGCAATGCTTGTCTCGTGGCGGAGCACACCTAGAATAGCCGTCTCAAGCACAGCGAAATCACAGTATCTCCCTTCTATAACTATCAGCGGTTCAGTGGGCTTAAAGAGAGTCCCCTCCGGGATAGCATAGACGTCCACGGGCTTGCCCTCAAGAATAGCCAGCGCCTCTTCGAGCCCAGCAAAGACGGCCCACTCATAGCCGCGAGGAAGGCTATAGGCATGGAATTCCGCTCTAACTCTGACGTCGCAAAGGCCCTTAGCCTCAAGAATTCTCTTGGTCCTCTCAAAGTAGATGTCCGTAATCTTGCCAGAAACTATGCTACTAGAATCTGCTATGTAGAGTCGTGTCACTTTCATGCACCCCTCACTCGCCTATAACTTCAACAATAACCCTACGATGCCTAGGCCCGTCGAGCTCAACGAGCATAATGTTCTGCCATGTACCCCTCACAAGCCTCCCATTAATAACAGGGAAGATTCTGGAAGGGCCTATCACAGCGGAAGCTAGATGAGCGTGCGCATTGTTGTCTATCCTATTGTGCCTCCAGGGACCGCCGGGCTTGAACAACTCGTGAATCAAGTCGATGTAATCCTCTATTAGGCCAGGCTCGGCCTCGTTGGCTATTATGGCTGCGGTGGCATGTGGCACAAAGACGAGGCACACTCCGTTCCTAACGCTGCTCCGGGCCACAGCCTCCTCTACACGCGACGTAATGTCCACTACATTCATGCCGGGCCTAGTAGACACATGGAACTCCTCAATATGCACCTTCAAGGCAGTCCAGCCCTCCGGAACCCATGGAGACCACTAGAGCTCTACACCAAATACCTACATCCCAGCCGTCACTAGAATTACCCCCTCTAGTGCAGTGCTGCGCGAAAGAAGGGAGAAACCGTGCAGACTCCCAGCCTGCGCGAGGAAGCTGAAGCAATAGCGGCACTCGTAGAGAAGAAGATAAAGGAGCTTGAACGCCAGCTAGGCGACCCCCTCATATACGCAGACAAAAGCAACTTCAACAACATACTGGAGAGCAGCAAGGTAGTCGTGGTAGAGTTCTCTGCGCCTTGGTGCAACCCCTGCAAGGCCTACACGCCAGTCTTCAAGAGAGTAGCCAGGCGTTTAAGCAACCCTGAGAAAGGCATAGTATTCGTCTATGTGGACACAGACAAGGCTTCCGAGATAGCAGACGCCTACAACGTAGACAACATACCCACAACCATAATCTTCGTAAACGGCCATGTAGCCGACGTAATAGTAGGCGCAACACCTGAGGCAAAACTAGAGGAACGCGTCAAGAGCATAACGAGGGAAGTAATTGGATAAGAGTCGGCAAAGGGGGAGGAACCCGTCATCCCCTCCCAGAGGGTCTCCTCGGGGACAGCAGCTCCCCATCAAGGGCCCGGTAGAGGCGAAAACGGGGGATAGTTCAGAGATAAACACTATTCCCGGCAGCACCGAAAGAGGCTATGAAGACGATAAGGCCGAGGCCTGAGGAGCCATGCTGAGAGAGGATGGCGCTGAGCCCCGCATACTTCCTGGGCTCGGAGAGAAGCCCCTCATAGGCGTGATCCACCTACCCCCCCTCACCTACACTCGGAGACGTGGTGCCAACATAGACTATCTTATTGAATACGCTGTGGCCGAAGCGAGGAAGTTAGAGGAGGCGGGCTTCAACGCAGTAATCATAGAGAACTATGGCGACAAGCCATACCACCTGGAGGCCCGGGATCCGCTAATCATTGCCACAATGAGTGTGGTTGCCCGCGAAGTAGTCAGGGAAACAAGCCTCAAGGTGGGCGTAAACATCCTCCGCAACAGCGGAGTAGAGGGTCTTGCAGCAGCCTATGCATCCGGTGCCCTCTTCATCAGAGTCAACAGTTACTGCGAGATACGCCTAGCACCCGAAGGGATAATGCAACCCATCGGCGCAAAGATAGAGGATCTGAGGAGCATACTGCCACGTTACATAGCGGTATTTGCGGACGTGGATGTGAAGCATAGTAGCGGCCTCGTACCCTTGGAGGAAGCTGTACGGGAATGCGCAATACGCGGCACGATGGATGCCATAATAGTGTCGGGGAGCCATACAGGCAGTGCACCATCACCAGGCTACGTGGCCTCCATAAGAAGCCTGGTGGCGCCCAAACCGGTTCTAATAGGCAGTGGGGTAAGCATGGACAACATAGAAGCCTACTGGAACATAGCCGACGGCTTCATAGTAGGCACGAGCATAAAGATTCACGGCACAGAGTCGCCAATAAGCCTTGAAAAAGCCCGCAAGCTTGCCGAGAAGGCCCGCAGGCTCCGCCAAAGGTGAGCAAAGGCCTTGAAGATAATAGCTGAACTCGAGCCGACGAGAAACAACGAGAAGCTAGTCCGTAGATTGAGAATGCTGGTACCTCACGTAGATGCCATAGACATACCTGAGGTGCCCGTAGGCAAGCCCATAGCAAGCGCCCCCATGCTCGCGGCGTACATAAAGGCGTGGTACCCAGAAATAGAGGTAATGCCTCATGTAAGAATCATAGATGTGAACAAGGCAGCGCTGTTGAGCATAGTAGGCGGCGCCCGCGCGACAAGGATAGAGGAGCTAGTCCTCCTGAGAGGGGACGACCCCCTAGAAGGTGAGATAGTACGTGACCTAAAGAGCGTGGAAGAAGCAGCAGCCTACATCAAAACAAGGGTCAGGAAGACGCCACTCCTAGGCGCTATGCTGAGCATCCGGTACCCCATCGAGAGGATAATGACGAGACTTACTGCACCCCTAGACCTCTACCTTGTCCTACGCGCGACTGCGTCAATAAGAAAGCTCGCCGAGGTAAGCAGAGAGGCACAGCGCCTAGGAAAGAAGCTCTACGCCTATATTATAATAATGGGAGAGAAGAACAGGGAGATACTGAGAAATATGCTTGGCGACCAGCCCCTCTACACGCCGCAGGAAGCCCTCCACGTTGCGGAAGAAATAAGCAGCCTAGTAGACGGGGTACTGCTCTCAAGTCCCGGCGACGTAGATGCTGTGGTTGAGGCCGCGCAGCGTCTCTACCGCCGCTTCTAACCTACTCCTCAAGGGTGCGCGGCGCGACGAAGTACCCATTCTCAGTCCTAGCAGCGTTGGCCAGTGCGTCGTTCTGCAATAAGCCGGGCCTAGGCTTATCCTCCCGGAGCAGACCTTCCTTGCCAGCAGCATGGTAGAGAGGCTCCACGTCCCCGGGAAGCGGTGCCGAGAGAAGCTTATCGATAAGCCTCTTAGCGGCCCTCATCCTGGCCTCAAGCTCCTTCGCCTCCTCCTCGCTCACAGCTATTCTCGCGAGCCAGGACAGGTGCTTGAGGTCAGCCTCCAAGCCGACAACACCCCGGCGCTAGGGCATTGCCAGGGCTCTTATCCCTAGTACCTCGGAGACGTGTTTCGCGAAAAACCTTGCCACCTCGCCTCCCCGCGCGGCATCCACCACGAGCAGGCGCGGTTTCGCCTCCCGTATATAGCTCATAAGCTGCTCGTAGTCCGCGTGGTCGCTAAAGGAGACGACGAGCTTGTTGCCGACACCGAGCCGCCGGTATGGCGCTCTGAATTCCCAGCCAGTCAGCAGTATATGTGTCCCCGGGCCGCCCGCCCTCCGCCACTCCCGGAAATGACGGAACTCTACATACCAGCCGTTCTTCCTGATCTCGGCTGCCTCCCGCGAGTCCGCAGGATAGACCTCGCCTAGGTCTATGCCATGCCTCATTAGCACGTCCACAAGCTTAAACCTCTTACGAGGCACTATAAAGGGCGCTACAACCTGCATACGCCTAAGGATATGCATAACTTCCTCAACCTTGCCGTTATAGCCGTAGAGCGCCACGGGGCCATGTATGAGGGCCTCGTCAACTATGTCGGCTAGGAGGTACTCTATCTCACCCTGCCAGGGCCTCCGGTACTCCGGCCTTCCATAAGTGGCGTCCACTACAAGCACGTCAAGATCCTCCATAATCTCGGTGCCTGGTAGCTTGAAGTCGCCCGTATAGCCTAGCCTTGTCCCGTCGCTCAGCTCCACGAGGACCTCGGCAGCCCCCGGGACATGGTTGGCGCGTAGTAGGGTAAGTCGAACTCCGTCGATAACAATGCTCCTCCCATAGGGTAGTGCGAGTCGCTTGCCGGTAGGCACGCTATACCCCATAGCGGCTAGAAGGTCGAGGGTAAGAGGGGTCGCGGCTATGAGTGGCAATTCCCTTATACTCCTCCGCAGCTCCTTCACATGGTCGCTGTGTATATGCGTAACTACCCTGGCAACGGCCTCGTCGTGGCCGTCAACCACAAGGGAGTCGGCGAGTCTTATCGCGCCGCTATGCTCCACGAGGCTCCGCAAGCGTCGTCCACCCTCTAGGCCTGGGTAGAAGCTTGCCAACGCTGTAGCCTGTGTGCCCGTAGCCCTGGAGCCGTGAGTATTACTGTTAAGCTTTGGCTCAACTCCCCAGTTGCGCCGCTCAGCCAGGAAGAGTATTACTCCCACCAATGGTTGTGGGGGAATGGACTAGGCTCCGATTCCTTTATGCCTCATTGGGGCCGGCAGGGAATCAATTTTTAACTCGGAGCGTGATTAGTAGACCACGTGGAGTGGTGGGAGCATGCTACTACCGCCTCTGACCCTGGAGGCTAGGGTGCCTCGTAGGTTCAAGGAGCTAGCCGCTGCGGCGCAGGGCAAGCTAGGCGGCATATCTGGCCTAGTAGAGTTCTACAAGGACATGCTAGTAGGCGCCGCGGCGCCCGGCGAGGAGCCCAAGAGAATAAGCGACATCGTCGGCGGGATAGTGCGCGTCGAGATGCTTGGCGAGAAGTACGTAGCCCTGAAGAACTTCGGCATGAGTGACCTACTCTACTACCTTAGGATGATGCAGAGCTTCGGCCTAATAAGGGTCATAGCCTACAATGAGGCTCCGAGGAGGCTCAACGATGTAGCCATACAGCGTACTGTGCTAGGCGAGACTGTGTACAAGGCTGCTGACAGGCCCGAGGCAGCCACAATGTTCGGCTTCTACATGGGCATCATATTCAGC
>Ga0256833_1001138_pt1 | contig 19925 bp, 21 predicted proteins | sample 356284metaG_FD_190535 | JGI IMG/M metagenome (GOLD analysis project Ga0256833, IMG submission 190535) | Hydrothermal vent microbial communities from Mid Atlantic Ridge, Atlantic Ocean - 356-284 | ecosystem: Environmental > Aquatic > Marine > Hydrothermal vents | place: Atlantic Ocean: Mid... | reverse complement strand
GTTATAATTTTGGAGATGTGAAAGAAAGTATCCGTCTGATGAAAAAAGAGGGAGGATTTGTTTCCCTTAACCTTTTTGTCTTTCCAGGGTTAACTGATGAAGAAGAAGAATTTGAGGCTCTATGCGATTTGGTGGCACTAGGAGTAGATTATATCCAACTGAGAAACCATGCTATAGATCCTCTTTGGTATTTGAAACGGATTAACTTCAAACCTCAAAAAAATTGTCTTGGGGTAAAAAATCTGACTAAAAAATTGGCCAAAGAGTTTCCCCGTTTAAGATTTGGCTATTTTAATCCTCCTTTAAGATGAACTTTCTGAAAATTTTTTTAATCTGTTTGTGTTTGTTTTCTAGCCCTACTTGGGCTTTAGAAAGATTTCACTGGTCTCCTGATCAAACAGTGGTTGGAAAATTCAAATGGCATGTAATTTCTCCGAAGGAAACCCTTCTTGATATCGCCCGTTGGTACAATCTTGGATACAACCAAATTGTTCTCGCCAACCCGGGTATAGATCCTTGGATACCCCCTGTAGGAGAAAAGGTTTTAATCCCCAGTGAATATGTCCTTCCAGAAATCAAAAACGGGTTGGTGGTAAATCTTGCTGAGATGCGTCTCTATTATTTTCGCAAGGAGGGGGGGAAAAATACGGTTTATACGGCCCCGATTGGTGTCGGAGCCGAAGGAAAACTTACAGAGTTAGGGGTCTATTCCGTAGTGCGAAAAAAGAAAAATCCTAGCTGGCACGTTCCAAAATCTATCCGCGAAGAAGATCCAGCTCTTCCAGCAGTTGTTCCTCCAGGGCCTGAAAACCCTCTTGGTGCCTATGCCCTTTATCTTTCTCGTGGAGCATACGCTATTCATGGTACAAACAAACCTTGGGGAATTGGCCGGCGTGTAAGTCATGGTTGCATCAGAATGTATCCCGAAGATATCGAGGCCCTTTATCCCCTGGTGCCTGTTGGCACCACAGTCTTTATTATTTATCAGCCTTATAAACTGGGCCTTAAAGAAGGAAAGGTTTTTTTGCAGGCATTTCCCGATTTTGAAAAGAAAATTTCTTATCCTATGGAAGAAATTTTAAGATTGGCTAGAAAATTAGAGCTCGAAACCGGATTTAAGATCCGAATTTATTGGATGAAAGTAAGAGAAATACTAAAAAAGACGCGAGGTATCCCCTCCTTAGTAGGTGAAGTTAAAGAGAGGATACCTCCACGTTGAAACTATTTACGAAGGCTCTTTTCAAAGACTCGTTCGATTTTAGTGGCAGCAGTATCAGCTTTAGCAGCAGCTTGGGCAGCTCTGTTAGCAGCGGCATCAGCTCGCTCGGCTGCCATAGCTGCCTGTTGGGCTGCAGCTTCTGCCCTTTGGGCTGCTGCTTCAATACGGGCCAGTGTTTCTTGCATATTTTGACACTGGGCTGCAGCAGCTTTGGCCTCTTCTGCCGCTTTAATAGCTTCTTGCATCAACGCCTTGTCTTCCGGGCAAGTACCACATCCCAACGGGGCCAAGAGCAACGAAGCCAAACCAGCTATACCAAGCCACTTTTTTACATCCTTCATAAGGGACCCTCCTCAAACTAAGTTGATAAAGTTTATATAAAGTTAAGAATGATATTTGGCAAGAAAAAAGTTAGATCATGAAGGCAAATATTTAGTGATATGTTTGATTTTATTCTTATAAATCCCTGGATATATGATTTTGCCGCTTATGATCTGTGGGCCAGGCCTTTAGGCCTTTTGCGTTTGGCCAGTCTCTTAAGACAAGAAGAGTATAAAATCGCCTTTCTCGACTGTTTGGATCCCTTCCACCCGGAACTTCCTCACTTGCCCAAACGCAAGGCTTACGGTACGGGGCATTATTTCCGCCAAAAACTCCCTAAACCCTCCTCTCTCTTAGATGTTCCTCGCCATTTTGCACGTTACGGTCTTCCAGTAAAACTCTTTTTGAAAGAGCTTTTAAAGCTAGGCCCACCAAAAGCTTTTCTCGTTACTTCTCTTATGACTTATTGGTATCCTGGAGTATTAGAAGTGGTGCGTTTGGTAAAAAGTGTTTATCCTCGGGTTCCTATTTATGTAGGGGGAATTTATGTCAAACTTTGCAGGGAACACGCTTTAAAGTTCCTCAAAGGGGCAATTATTATCTCCGAAACCGAAGAAGATAAAATTCTTTCTTTCTTGAAAAAAGAGATCTCCCCTTCTGGTGCAAAAGCTCCGCATCTTTTCCCAGCCTTCGATTTACAAAGACATATTCCTTATGTAGTTCTTACCACAAGTCTCGGGTGTCCTTTCTCTTGTAAATATTGTGCTTCCAAAATCCTTCAGCCCACTTTCAAAGAGCGGCCGGTCGAGCAGGTAGTAGCAGAGATAAAATTCTGGCATCAGAACTATGGCGTAGAAGACTTTGCCTTTTATGACGATGCCCTTTTGGTAAATTTTGAGCGGCGCTTGGGCCCTATATTGGAATCTTTGCTTCTAGAAGGAATAAAGGTGCGCTTCCATACTCCCAATGCCATGCACATAAGACTTCTTGACCGGGAAAAGGCCAAACTTTTAAAAAAGGCTGGGTTTAAGACAATCCGGCTCGGATTTGAAACTTTAAGTTCTAAAAGACATCAAGAACTGGACGGAAAAGTAGAAGCTGAAGAATTGAAGGAAGCGGTAACATTTTTGCGAGAGGCCGGTTTTAAGCGCGAGGAAATCGGGGTTTACATTCTTTGGGGACTTCCATATCAGGATTTTTCTGAAGTGGTGGCTTCCCTAAATTTTGTGGCAAAGACAGGAGCAATGCCATATCTTGCCGAATATAGCCCCATTCCTCAGACCCCTCTATTCGAAGAAGCAAAAAAAGTGGCTCGCTATCCTCTCGAAGAAGATCCGCTGTTTCATAACAATACCATTTTTCCTTGTCTTAAAGAGCCGGATTGGAATCTTTTAGAAAGTATAAAACATTTGGCGAGGAAGATACGTCAAAGTGGTGCTTGAAATTAATCCTATTTATCAGAAGTTTCTAAAAAACTATGGCCTAGATAGTTTCGAGGCCTTTTGGCAGGCAGGCAGGCTCTTTAAAGGCAAAAAAAGGCGGGCTATTTATCATCTTTTTTTGGGAGAGAAAGAATTTTTTCTGAAGAAATATTTTTCGATCCCCTTTTGGCAAAAAAATGAAGCCTTAAACGAGTGGGAAGCAGCCCAAAGGCTCCTTAAGGCCCGAATAAAAGTACCTACCCCTGTAGCTTTAGGAATTCGGCAGCGGGGAATTAAAAAAGAGGCCTTTACACTTTTTCTTAAGGCTCCAGGGGTTCGTTTAGAAGATTTGCTCGGAGAAACTCCTATTTTACTAAAAAAACTTGTTCCTTTATTGGGTGCCTTCTCGGCCCGCTTTCACAAGCTTGGTTTTACACACCAAGATTTTTATCTCTGCCATATCTTTTGGGATGGAAATGATTTTATCCTCATAGACCTCCAGCGCCTTCGCTGGAGGCAACGCCCTCCTCTTGCTTGGCTCGTAAAAGATATAGCCGAGCTTTTTTATTCTGCTAGTAATGTCCTAAAAGAGGATTTTTCCATCTTTGAAAAAGAGTTTAAAAAGAGTTACGAAGCCCGATTGGGACGAGAAGTGGGAAGTTCTTTCTGGCACAAAGTAAGAAAAAAAATGGCCAAAATTGCCCATCATGATGCTAAGCTTAAATCCCGCCAGAAGATTTAAGTTTTATGCGTAATGATCGAAAATAAGGCCTAGATAATGAAAGGGCTCCTTTTGAAATTTTTGGTAAGCCCTTAAGCCATAATCCCACCACTGCGAAAAAGAAGGAGGAGGAAGGGGTGAACGGGCGTTAATGAGATGGATTTGTGAATTTCTAAAAATTCCCTTAGATTGGAAGGGGCTCGCCTTTCTAATTTTAAAAGATGGTGAAAAGAAAATCTTCAATTTTAAAGTTCCCTTTTAGGCCCGCCCGAAAAGAAAAGTAAGAGGAATGCGGGCCATGAATGTTTATCTTCGTAATATTCATAATGTGGTAAAGACTTATGGTCGTCAAGCCAGCCGCAAACATAGCTGGGGACGGCCTAAAGAACAGGTTGACAAGGTTAATATCTCAGAAGAAGGGAGAAACCTTGTCAAACAATTAGCCCGCAGGTTAAAGAAACAGGGGCAACCCGAAGAGCCCGAAACTCAGAAGAAAATAATCTTCAAGGTGTTCGATACCGAAAAGGGTGAAGAAAGGCTAGATGAAATTTCATCTGAGGAGCAGGCCAGGTTGCTTGAAAGGGTCGTCGCCAAAATAATGCAGGCGAAAGGAGATGAAAGATGAAGATTGAAAACCTATATCAAAAGTTTAACATCCAGAATTCTGAACAGATCAAACAGACACAGTCTGAAACCCAAAAGACTGCCGAAAATCAACAACAAACTTCTTTAAGGGAAGATAGGGTCGAGCTTTCTCAAACGGCCAAAGATATCAAAAAAATCGAATCAGTCCTTAAAACCACTCCTGATGTCCGGACGGAAAAGGTAAAGGCTATCAAAGAACAGATTGAAGCCGGAACATACCAGGTAGACTCCAAAAAGATCGCCAATGCTATGCTGGCAGACCTTCTAAAAGATTTAGCTTAACAACATATATCCATCCCCCTCCTTCTTAAAGGGGGGCTTAAGCCCCCCTTTTTCTATTGTTTCTTGCCTGAATCTTCTTTATGACTTAATTTCCAAAGAGAGGAAAGGAGGGGAGAAGATGGGAAAAAGACGCGTTCACGTTTATATCTCTGGTCGAGTGCAAGGCGTATGGTTTAGGGCTTATACTAAAGAAGAAGCAGATCGTTTGGGAATTAAGGGTTGGGTACGAAATTTACCAGATGGTCGAGTTGAGGCGGTTTTTGAAGGAGATGAAGAAGCAGTGGAAGAGATGGTTAGGTGGTGCTACAAAGGTTCACCTCAATCTAAGGTAGAAAAAGTTGAAGTCATAGAAGAACCTTATCAAGGAGAGTTTACGGATTTTCAAATACGTTATTAACAGGGCAAAATGTTGAGAGTAGAACGCCTAAAACGCTTCTTTATAGAGTTAGCAAGTATCGAAAGTCCTTCCCGACGAGAAGCTGCCGTGGCCGCTTATCTTAAAGAAAAATTTTCTTCTTTAGGAGCTCTTTGCCATTTTGATGATTCTGCTTCTCGGACGGGATCTGAGGTAGGAAATCTTATCATAGATCTATGGCCCGAAAGAGGAAAGCCTCTTCTTTTCTTTGCTGCCCACATGGATACCGTCCAACCAACAGAAAATCCTAAAATAGTCTTTGAAAACGGCGTATTCAAAAGCGATGGCCGCACGATTTTAGGAGCTGATGACAAAAGTGCTTTAGCCATCTTTTTAGAACTGGCCCATCACTTAGTAGAAGAAAAACTTTTTTGGCCAGTACAATTTGTCTGCACCACCTGTGAAGAAATAGGCCTTTTAGGGGCTAAACACCTAGATTATTCTCTCTTACGTGCTCCTTTTGGTTATGCTTTAGATAGCGAAGATCCACATGATCTTATCAACCGGGCTCCAGAAGCAATACGTTTTTCGATAAAAATTCTAGGACGCGCAGCTCATGCTGGCCTTAATCCTGAAAAGGGGATCAATGCCATCCGTGTTGCCGCGGAGGCCTTGGTGCGTATAGATCTCGGACGGATTGATTTTGAAACTACCGCCAACATTGGTCTGATAAAGGGCGGGCAAGCTACCAATATTGTACCTGAAGAAGTACTTTTGGAGGGTGAAGTTCGAAGTCATTCCCACGAAAAACTGGAAGCCTTCTGGAAAAAACTCGTAAAAACTTTCGAAGAAATCATTCAATGCCAACAAAGAGAAGGCGATAAAAGACCTAAGGTGTTTTTCAAAAGGCAGGAAGATTATCCCCTGATGGCAGTTTCAGAAGAGCACCCTGTGGTTCAAATTGCTCTTCGGGCAGGAGAAAAACTTGGCCATTCCCTCCGGCTCACGAAGACCGGTGGTGGTTCTGACGCCAACATTTTCAATGCCAAAGGGTTTCCATGTGTTATCTTGGGGACCGGTATGAGAAAAGTCCATTCTACTGAAGAATATCTTCCTCTGGAGGATTTTGTACGGGCTTGTGAGTTGAGTTTTGAGCTTTTGAGGCAGGCGGCAAAATAACTCGAGCCCTAGCCCCGCCTTGGGAGCGGTTCTCAAGTATTAATTCTCCCCCGTGAAAGAGGATAATTTGTCTGCTAATAGTAAGTCCGAGTCCGGTGCCTGAAAGTTTGGTAGTATAAAAGGGGCGAAAAAGATCCTTAATTTTTTCTTCCGGTACTCCGGGGCCAGTATCTTCTATACAGATTTCGTAGCCTTTCTCTCCCGAAAGCGTTTTTACTATGACTTCTCCCCCTTCGGGGGTGGCTTCCAAGGCGTTATTTAGCAAGTTCCAAAGGACTTGTTTTATCTTTTCAGGATCTACCTCGACCCATAGGGGTTCCTGAGCAAGTTCTAAACGGAGTTTTTGTTTTCGTGATTCGAACTGTGGGATGGCAACCTCGACGACTTCTCTGGTAATAGTGTTAAGGTCTACTTTACGGCGTATAATTTCAATTTTGCGGGTTTTTGCCCGCATATTTTCAAGGATTTTCTCTAGCCTCAAAGTTTCTTTGAAGATAAGGTCAGCCCTTCGGGCAAGGGCTGGATCATCTTTTAAAAATTCGTGCAAAATTTCAGCAGCCAATTTGAGGCTCGTCAAAGGATTTTTGATTTCGTGGGCAATGCTGGCGGTAAGCTGGGCGGCGGTAGCTAATCTTTCGGTTTCAATAAGTCGTTGTTGATATTCGTGGAGTTTAGAAGACATTTCATTGAAAGCCTGGGCCAAAGTTTTAATTTCTAAAGGCCCCTTAACCTCGACCCTTTGTGTCCATTTTCCTTCTGCGATTTTTTTGGTTAACTTAACCAATTCTTCTAAGGGTTGCGTAAAGGAACGACTGAGAAACCAGCTTACCACCAGCATAAATACAAGGCCGCTAAATGCCGTATAAATGAGCCCAAACATCAACCTTTTCTGAAATTTCTGTTCTAAAAAGGTAGGAAGCAGAAGACCAAAATAGCCTGAAATACCCTCACTAATCTGGGCTTCAAAAAGTACAAATCGATAAGTACTACCAGCAAAGGAAATCTTTTGTACCACCGGTTTTTGAGAAAGTTTTTCAAGGATTTGAGAAGATATCTTACGCAAAGAGTCGGGCAAAAGATTACGATCCATAGTGGAGGCAAGGAGTTGTCCTGTTTTGGAATATACGAACACTTCTCCACCAAGCATCCGCTGGAGTCGGAGAAGGCTCTTTTCATCCAGAAGGTTTCCTCTATCAAAAACAAAGCTAACCAATTTTACTGCCTGACGACTTTCTAAATCGTCTAAAATTTCTCTGGTGAAAGTTATAGAAGTGTAAGCAAAGTATGCCGAAATGAAAATGATAAGGGCCGAAAAGGAAATAACAAAACGTTTAAACATCGAACTCTTGTTTCAAAAGATCTCGTAAGTCGTAAAAGTTTTCAACATAAAACTCTGCTTTTAACGATGGGTTTTTGAAGGCCACTAAAGGAACACCCAGAGATTCGGTAAGTTTAAGATCTACTTCAGAATCTCCTATGTAAAGTACTTCCTCGGGTGAAGCTTTAAAATAATCTAAAATGATCTTTAAAGCTTCTGGATGGGGTTTAGGACGAGGGGAGACGAGAGCTGTTACAACTAAATCAAAAAAGGGGGTTAGGCCAAAGATTTCCAGAAGCCTTCCCATGGTGGTAGTGCGGTTGGTGGAAATAGCCGTCTTGAGAGGAGGCCTTACCTGGGAAATTAATTCTTTTAAGCCTGGTTCGGGTCTCATGAGAGATAAAAACTTCTCGTAAGAAAAATTTTTTTGAAACTCAAGGGCCTTGTCTATCAATTCTGGGTATTCACGAAAGAGATAGTGCACTGAATTTTCTGCAGTTTGCATGTGAACATAATTAAACTCTTCTTCGGTCAAGGGAGGCCTTCCTAAGGCTTTACAAATGGCGTTATAATAGGCTCGGTTGGCCTCCCGAGAATCAAAAAGAACCCCATCGCAATCGAAGACGAGCAATTTTAAGGGGCGACGAGTTTCCATTTTCCGTTTTCCACCTTAACAATGATCATAGAATCTACCCCGAGGCCGCAGTGGTCTTTAGGGCTCAGGCGATAAATTCCGGAAATGCCCACATAACCGTTTATTTTTTCTAGCTCGTCCCGGATACGTTGTGGGTGAGGACCGGCCTTTTTCATAGCTATTACTAAAAGGTTGATAGCATCCCAGGCATATCCAGAATGGGTATTAATGGGAAATTTTCGGTCGAGATGATAAACGTCTTTATAAAGATGTACGAAATGGGCAATTACAGGTTTTTGGGGGTCTGCTTCTGGAAGCTGATTCCATGCCATAAGTTTGGTAGAAGGCATCAGATTTCCTTCTGCTGCGAGGCCAGCAAGTTCGATATACTTAGGGCCAGGAAGCCCGTGACACTGGAAAAGTGGCACCTTGATACCAAGTCGTTTGACATCCTTGGCCACGATGGACCCTGCAGGACCAATAGTCCAACAGATAATTACCTGAGGTTTTTGGGTCATTAATCTTCGTAACTGTCCTGACATATCAGTATCAGAAGGATTAAAGCTTTCTTCAGCTACAATTGTAAGTCCATATTGCGGAGCCAATTTTTTAAGCCAGCGCCGACCATCTTGACCGAAACCATCAGAAGCCGTGAGAATAGCTACCCGTTTAAGTCCTTCTTTTTGAAGATAGAGATAGATTTTTTTTACGGCGGTAGAGGAGCGCTGCGGAGCCTTAAATATGTAGCGTGCCGTGCCAAAACGCCCTCCTTCCATTATTACCGGATCTCCTCCCACTGTCATAACAATGGGAATGCGGGCCTTTTCGACAATGGGTTTGATAGCCATTCCGGTTCCAGTTCTAGTGGGGCCAATAAGGGCCACTACTTTTTCTACCTCGATGAGCCTTTTTACCGCCATCACAGCCTTAGTAGGATCTCCCTCCGTGTCAGCCATTACCAATTTTATAGGTTGCCCATTTATGCCCCCGGCCTTGTTGATCTCAGAAACCGCCATTTCGGCTACTAGTTTAGTAGGGGTGCCAATAAAAGCTGCAGGCCCGGAAAGTGCAAATAAAGCCCCAATTTTGATGCTTTCTTGTTCGGCCCAGGAAAATGTTCCCCAAACCAAAAAAGAAACCATCAAAAAAATTAAGAGCAATTTTCTCATTTTTACCTCCTGTCTAAGTTTTTCTAACTAAGATAAACTGGGTCAACTTTTCGAGTAATCTACGAGTTGGGGATAGTTCAAATTTTTCTAGTTCGGCAAGGGCCTTTTCGACAAAGTGGCGAGCCTTTTCCCTGGTGCGAGAAAATCCCTGATATTTTTGGATCAAATTGCAGGCTTCCCGAAAATCTTCTTTGGAAACCTGATTTTTCTTGATAAGAAGAAGAAGTCTCTCTCGGTCTTCTTTATTTGCTTTTTCCAAGGCTAGTATAAAAGGAAGGGTGACTTTTCCTTCCTTAAAATCGTTTCCGATATCCTTTCCTGTTTCACTACTGGCTCCTGTATAATCGAGAAGATCATCGGTAATTTGAAAGGCATATCCCAAAAGTTCGCCATACCGTCTGAGAGAATCTCGTTGCCAGCCATCTCGGTTGGCATGAATAGCTCCTACTTCACAAGCGGCGGAGATCAAAACCGCTGTTTTGCGATAAATCACTTCATAGTAATCCTTTTCTGAGAGTTCTGCGTTGTCTAGGTTGAGGAGCTGGAGAATTTCTCCTTCGCTCATCAAGGTGGTAGTGCGAGAAATAACATCCAGAATATCCATATTGCCTTCTTCTACTGCAATTCGTATGGCACGAGAATAGAGGAAATCTCCTACTAAAATGACGGCCTGATTTCCCCAAAGATGATGAGCGGCTCGTCGTCCTCTTCGAAATCGGGCCTCGTCTACTACGTCATCATGTAAAAGTGTAGCGGCGTGGAGATATTCAAAAAGTACACAGAGACGGTAAGATTGAGAAGTCGTCTCTGCACCACAAAGCCGAGTGGCCAAAATCATCAGAAGAGGGCGCAGGCGCTTGCCTCCGGCAAAAAGGATGTACTGGCTAACTTCGTTTATAAAAGGTACATAGGAGCGGAAATTTCTTTGCAAAACGGTTTCGATCTTTTCGAGTTCCGGGGCGATAGCGGTGAGAATTTCTTGTTTACTGACCATTTTTGCCTCCCAAGCAGACTTTAGCAAAAAAAGGCCAACCTTCAAATGGGCGTTAAACTTTGATTTTAGAGGTGAAATTTGGGATGATTTGCTCTATATTCACCGCCAACTTGAAAGGAGAGGTGTTTTATGGGGCCCAAAAAGATCATTTTAGCTTATTCAGGAGGGCTGGATACTTCCATCATTCTCAAATGGCTTCTTGAAAAGTATCAGTGTCCAGTGGTGGCCTTTTGTGCTGACATTGGTCAGGAAGAAGATTGGGAAGCGGTGCGCCAAAAAGGTCTTTCTACCGGGGCCACCGAAGTAGTAATTCGCGATCTTAAGGAAGAATTTGTAAGGGATTTCGTCTTTTTAGCCCTTAAAGCCAATGCCATTTACGAGGGAGGATATCTTCTTGGGACAGCATTGGCGCGCCCTCTGATAGCAAAAGAGCAGATTCGCGTTGCTAAAGAATACGGCGCCGATGCCGTGGCTCATGGGGCTACTGGAAAGGGAAACGATCAGGTACGTTTTGAGCTGACTTATATGGCCCTTGCCCCGGATCTCAAGATAATCGCCCCTTGGAGAGAATGGGAATTTAGAGGCCGAGAGGATCTTATAACCTTTGCCGAAAGGCACGGTATACCAGTACCGGTCACAAAAGAAAAACCTTATTCTATCGATGCCAATCTTTTTCATACTAGCTATGAGGGAGGAATTCTTGAGGACCCTTGGCAAGAACCTCCCGAAGATATGTTCCAAATGACCACTTCGCCAGAAAAAGCTCCGGATAAACCCGAATATCTTGAAATCGACTTTGAAAATGGCATACCAGTAGCCATAAACGGAGAGCATTTCTCTCCGGCAGAATTATTATCCCGTTTAAATCAAATTGCAGGCCGGCATGGTATAGGCCGGATAGATATGGTGGAAAACCGCTTTGTAGGTATTAAAAGCCGAGGTGTTTATGAGACACCAGGAGGAACGGTACTTCATTTGGCCCACCGGGCTTTAGAACACCTCACCATGGACCGCGAGGTTATGCATTTGAGAGATTCTCTTATCCCTCGTTTTGCAGAACTTATTTACTATGGATTCTGGTATTCCCCAGAGATGGAAACTATGCGGGCCTTAATAGAAGAGACCCAAAAAGATGTTACCGGAACAGTAAAGCTCAAACTTTACAAAGGTAATGCTTGGGTGATAGGAAGAAAAAGTCCTAAATCCTTATATCTTAAAGAGCTTGCTACTTTTGAGGCAGATACTTTATATGATCAAAAAGACGCTGAAGGTTTTATAAAACTCCAGGGTTTGCGTCTCAAAGTACGCGCCCTTATCAAAGAAAAAAGAGGAGGCTCTCGATGAAGATCTTCATTGATACGGCAGTTTTAGAAGAAATTCGAGAAGTAAAGAATCTAGGGATTTTAGACGGAGTAACCACCAACCCGACTCTGGTTTCAAAGACTGGAAAACCCTGGAAAGATGCTATTACCGAGATCCTAAAAGAAGTCCCCGATAAGCCGGTTTCTGTGGAAGTAGTAGCTACAGACGCAGAGGGAATAAAACGAGAAGCTAAAGAACTTGCCAAGCTCGGGCCCAACGTAGTAGTTAAAATTCCCTGCACAGAACCAGGCCTTAAAGCTGTTTTTGAAATGAATGCCGAGGGTGCAGGTGTTAAAACCAACGTAACTTTGGTCTTTTCTCCCTTACAGGCCTTATTGGCTGCTAAAGTTGGTGCCACCTATGTGTCTCCTTTTATTGGTCGTGTAGATGACATTTCTTACGATGGCCTTTTAGTCTTAGAAGAAATCGTTGAAATTTATAATTTTTATGGTTTTGAGACTGAAATTATCGCCGCAAGCATCCGTCACATAGATCATGTGAGACGTTGTGCTGCTCTAGGGGTAGATATTGCAACAATCCCTTACAAAATTATCAAACAGATGTATCGTCACCCTCTCACGGATCGAGGCTTAGAAAGATTTTTAGCAGATGCCGAAGCGGCAGGAATCAATATTTAACTAGAATACAGCATTTAGGGCTCCCTTGTGTTTGGCAGTCGAAGATTTTATGATCTTTTTAAAGGAGGGAGCCCATATACATATACCTTTTAAACTAGAAATTCTTCGGACATACCCATCTTTTAGCCTAGCCTTACGAAATTTGTTGTTTATAGTTTGCTATTATTATACATATTCCTACTTCATAGGATACTTAAAAAAGGCCGTAAGAGTCTCCGAGTTTGCTACCAACTTTTAACTATGTGAGGGTATTTATTTCCTCCAACTTCCTATCTTATGCTTGAACCTTGAGTTTGACAGTTAATAGGTGAAATTTGATCTTCCTGGGAAACAATTTCTTAAGAGACATTTGCAAAATTACTTGATTCACAGGATTTCTCATTATAATCCTATAGAAAAGCTATAGGAATTCAGATTATATTTAAAAAAGACGATTCTCCTATCACTATCGGCAAACATCTTATCTATCAAGATCTCCCTGAAGATATACTCTCTCGCATTAATAAACTCACCAACTGAGAACCTTTCGAAGTGGTATTTAATTTTCTGTGTCTGAAATCTAGGAATAGAAAATTAAATACCACCATCTTACCGGCGCTTTAGGAGAGGAGAGGTTTTTTAAGGGAAAAACAGGCAAATTATGCTTGAAATGGAGAAATAGGGGGAAAAAAGTGGAAATAGGAGAAAATAGATACGAGGAATAGAGAAAACTTTGGTGATAGGGGCAAAAATATTTTGATTTTCATTAATATTAATTTCATGGGCGACAAAATTTTTGCTTAATTATCCAAATTATTCAAAGGTCTCAATAATCGTTTAAAGCCCAAAAGGTCTCATTTATGTTTTGCAAACTTTGGTTACTAATTTGTGTTGCGTGTGTTAATAAAAAATTTGGTATGAAATTGCTTTCTGGAAGGCGAGAAATAACAGTAGGGCTTACTCCACATCGCTTGGAATTTCTGCCGACCACCAAAAAGTTGCTTTGGAAACATGATATTATCGTTCTCGAAGAGCCTCCAGACCCTCTTTTTCAAGAAATGTTGACTGGCAGAATTCCTCTCGATTCCTACGTAGAAGAAACTGAAGCAGGCTTTCCAGAATACGAAAAAGAATTTTGCAAAGAATTGCGAAAACTTCATCAAGCTGGCCGTAAAATCTGCCAAATTGAACCTTATTTGGAAAGATGGGTTCTTATTCGCTCTCTTCTAGACGAAGGTGTTCCTCCTTCTCGTGTTAAAGCTTGTCCTGAGCTTTCTCAAGTCTATGAGATGGAGCATGAAACTTTTGGCAAGCTTTTGGATTATTATGCTGCTATGCAGGGCTCATTTGAAGATTTAGTAGAAAAGATAAAGATTTTTGCCCGTTCCGATGCCCGCCGTATTCTTTTGCGGGACAAAATGCGAGCGCGGGAAATTGTCTCATTAACAAAAAATTACCCAGGTGGGGCAAAAATTTACGTGGAAGCTGGTTATATTCACATCAAACTTCTTTATTTTTTAGCCTGCAAAGCCCGTGGTAAATTCCGTTTAAAGGCAGAAAACCTTCTCCTTCAAGCCCTTTCAGCAAGCGGTTTTCAAGGAGTACTTCCTTCTCCAGGAGATGGTCTTACCTCTTATTATCTTTTTGGAGGCAAACATCGAGATATAACGGAAGATCTTCTGGCAGCTCGCAGTATTATATACATCAAACTTATCGATAAGGACGAATTAAAACCTACCTCCCAAGATCCCTTTCCTCATTTGCGCAACGAGGTTTTTTGGCGCCTTTTTGTCTGGGAACTTTCTTACGAAGATTGTAAAAGGCTCGACAGCCTTATCAGGCTTTTACCGACTTTAAAGGCCCGTGAGGTAGCCCGAAAAGTCTTTAAGGAAGCCTATCAAAAAGCTTCAAAGAAGTTTAAGAATCTCCGGTTTGATAGGGTAGCTCGATTATGAATTCTGCCCCTTTTTCATAATTTCTTGCGTAAATACGCCCTCCGTGGGCCTCAATGATTTTCAAAGATATTGAAAGCCCCAGGCCTGTCCCGCGTTTTTTGGTGGTGAAGAAAGGGGTAAAAAGCTGCTTAAGCACCTCTTGCGGAATCCCCGGACCGGTGTCTCGCACAAAGATCAAGACCTTTTTCCCTTCTGGTTTGATTTCTAATTCCAGGGTTCCTCCATTGTCGCTCATGGCCTCTAGGGCGTTTTGAAGAAGGTTAAAGAGCACCTCTTTAAAACGGTTTTCATCGAGAGCAATTTCTATTTTTTGAGGCGGGGCCAAGAACTTTACCCTGATGCCAACTTCCTCAAATTGAGGACGATATACCTCCAGAACTTCTTGGCAGAGTGAAAGAAGATCGATTTTTTTGCGTTCAAGCTTTAAGGGTTTGGCAAAATTACTTATGTCGGAAAGGAGTTTTTCTAGCCGTTGTACTTCTCGAAAAACAAGTTCGAGCTTATTTCTCTTTTTGGGGTCCTCTTCTTTTTTGAGGAGAGAAAGGACCAGCCCTCCGATAGCAATAAGGGGGTTTTTTATTTCATGTACAATTCGGGAAACTGCCATTCCCACGGCTGCCAGCTTTTCACTTTCCAGCAACCGTCTTTCCATCTCTTTTTGGGCAGAAATATCTCGCACAATGGCAGTAAATATCCAATGGCCATTTATCTTGGTGGCAGAGCGCGAGATCTGTACCGGGAAGATTTCACCGTTTTTGCGGCGGGCCTTACCTTCCATAATTCGCCCGATTACCGGAGATTTCCCGGTCTTTAAAAATTCTTCCACGTATTTACGGTGTTTGCCGGCAACAGCGGAAGGAAGGAGGAGGTCCAAATCTTGGCCCAAGGCCTCCTCCACCTTATAACCAAAAATATTTTCTGCCGCCAAATTGTAGAGAATGATGTGATGTTCTTCGTTTATGGCAACAATAGCATCTGTAGCACTTTCAACAATTCCATGAAGTAGGTCCTGACTGGAAAGGAGGTCTTTTTCTAAGCAATAAACTCGTTTTTCCGCCATTTAGCACCCACGTTCTAAGCGTTCGAGATAGCGCATCTTGATACCTTCCACTACTTTATGCGCAGAATTGAAGGCCGCCATAATACTTCCTTTTTCAAAGACAAGATCACCGGCCAAAAAGAGCCCTGGGACGTTTGTTTCGTAATATTCGTCCACTTTGGGGCGCTTTCCCTCCACTTCTACTCCGGCGGCCCGTAAGAAGTTTTCGGGAGTACTACCCCCTAAACAATAAAATATGGCATCAAATACCATCTGGCGGCCGTCCTTGAAATTTGCTTTTACCCCTTCGGGGGCCGGCTCCACCCCTTCGATATCGGTTTCCATCATAAGGGTGATTTTTCCTTCTTGGACCCTTTTTTCTAGTTCCGCGAGATTTGTTTCGTTGATACGGAAAAACTTAGGGCGCCGGTAAGATAGAAATACCTGAGCTCCTTTATCAGCCAGATAGCAGGCAGTTTCAGCCGCAGAATCCCCTCCACCAACTACCAGAACTTTTTTAAAATGTTCCGGAATTTCGGCCTGAGTACCCAGAAAAATGCGGTCTCTTACCTCTTTTGGCAAGACATAGCGGGGCCGATTAGGCCGACCAAAAATACCTATGGCTACAACCACTACCGGAGCTTCGATAACAGTATCTTTTCCGGCATGAATTCGGAAACAATCATTGGTCTTTTCGATTTTATGGACTTCTTGATTGTAGCGGATGTCTAGCTGATAATCCTTAATGTATTGTTCCATCAATTCCAAGAATTCTTCCTTGCTGCAAGTATCAAACCGACAAATGCCAATGGGTTCTACCTTTACTTTCCGGTATACTGCGTCGACTCTCTTGCCGGGATGATAAAATTTGTGGATGGTCTCGCAGGGTTTATCGGATCTTTCCAGTACGACGACGGGTTCAATACCCGCCGCTTTAGCTTCCACTGCTACAGCAATTCCAGCCGGGCCTGCGCCCACCACTACTATCTTTGCCTTTTCCATCTCCCTCTCCTTCTCCAGAGAATTAGCGCGTGAAATTGTTATTTTTAATCCGATATGGGTTGACGGTCATCACCGGACAGGAAGCACTCTTGACCACTCTTTCGGCCACACTCCCTAAGAGGACTTTTTCAAGCCCTTTCCGGCCGTGAGTACCCATTACGATAAGGTCTGCCCCTTTTTCTTCGGCCACTTTGACGATCTCTTCGGGCACATCTCCCCGCCTTACCAGAGACTCAACAGGAAAACCTTCTAGGTATTCTTCCACAAAACTTTCCATCTTTTTTTGGGCAGATTCCATCAGTTCAGCTTCCAGGTTATCAAGTGCGCTATGGGGAACATAGAAATTGGCATATTTGGCAAGCTCTTCCACTACAAAAACCACAATTAGCTTGGCTTCGAGCTTCTCGGCCAGGTAAGTGGCATAAGGTAAAACTTTAGTTGATGCCTCTGTAAAATCTGTGGGGAAAAGTATGGTTTTGATCTCGGCCATGTTACCCTCCTGTGGTAAAAATAGACTTTGAAATTCTATTTCATTTTCTACCTTTAGGAGAGCTTTTAAGTCAAGCAAGAAGGAGAGAATATGGAAGCATTAGTTGACCTTCACACCCATTCTACCGCCTCAGATGGCACCTTTTCCCCGGAAGATTTGATAAGGCTTGCCTATAAAAAGGGGCTTAAAGCCCTGGCCCTCACCGACCACGATACAATCTCAGGGCTTGAGATGGCCGAGAAGGAAGCCCAAAAACTAGGTCTTGATTTTGTGCCGGGGGTTGAAATCAGTATCAAATTCGAAGGTCCGGGTCATTGTCATCTTTTAGGCTATTTTATTGATTATCGCCACCAGGGTTTGCTTAAGACCCTTGCCCGCCTTCATGAAGCCCGCGAAAAGCGTAATATTCAAATGGTAGCGAAACTAAAAGCCCTCGGAATCTCTATCTCTTGGGAAGAACTAGAAAAAATAGCCGGAGGAGGAGAGATCGGAAGGCCGCACATGGCCAAGCTTTTAGTACAAAAAGGCGTCGTTAAGGATTTTGACGAAGCCTTTGAAAAATTTTTAGGTAAAGGCAAACCAGCTTATGTTCCCAAGGCACGTCTTACTGCCGAAGAAGCCATCCGAATAATTGGAGAAGCCGGAGGTATTACCTCTTTGGCCCATCCGTATTATCTGGGGCTTTCGCGAGAGGAAACCCGGGCCTATGTGACCTCCCTTAAAGAAAAGGGGCTTGCGGCTTTAGAAGCTTATTATACCGATCATGATGAAGAATATACGACCTTTTGTCTTCAAATGGCCAAAGATCTTGATCTTCTAGTAAGTGGGGGTAGCGACTTTCACGGGGCCAACAAGCCAGAGATAGAATTAGGACGAGGAAAGGGCCAGCTTGCCGTCCCTTACGAAGTTTATGAAAAACTCTACCAATATTGGAAGTCTAGGAAAGGCCAGTAATCTTTTTGAGAAGTTTGAGTTCTTCGGGTTTTAAGGGGCGAATTTCACCGGGAAGTAAACCTTTTAAAATAAGAGGCCCAAAAGCCACGCGTTTTAGTTTTTTAACAGGGTGTCCGATGGCGGCAAAAAGTTTTCGGACTTCTCTCTTGCGACCTTCTCCGACAACAACTTCGTAAGTGGTGCTACGGGGGCCTTTTCTTAAAAGTCTTATTTTTTGAGGATAAACTCGGCGGCCCTCTACCTCCACGCCATCTTTCAGGAGTTGCTTTATGGCCTTTGCTGAAGGATGTCCCTTTACAGTAGCATGATAAGTGCGTTTAAGGCCAAAACGTGGGTGTAGAAGACGATGGGCTAGATCGCCATCGTTAGTTAGCAAGAGCAAACCCTCGGTATCCGCATCTAATCTTCCCACAGGGAAAACCCTCACCGGAAGCTTTTTTAGAAATTCTGCAATGGTTTTACGGCCGTGGGGATCATGAAGAGAAGTTAAATAGCCAGAAGGTTTATAGAAAAGATAATAGACCATGGGAGCCTTTTTAACGGGCTCTCCATCCACCTGGACTACTTGCTTGGCAGGATCGAGGCGGAAACCAGGCTCTTTTACTACGTGGCCATCTACTTTTACCCGCCCCTGGCGGATCAGCTCGTCTGCTTTTCTACGAGAGCATACCCCGGCCTGCGAAAGAAATTTATTTAGTCTTACCATGTTTGAGAACTCTATACGTTGCATTCGCGAAGTTTGAATCTATTTTCCCAAATGAGAGGGTAAATTTCAAAAGGAGGTGGGAAGATGGCTTGGATTTACGGACCGGTAAATGGCGCAGATGACATTAGGCGCATCAACTGTCTCATCCGGGACGAGATGCTGGCAGCGGAAACTCCCGAACAGCTTACAGATCTTAAAAAACGCTCAGATTACCTCTGTACTCTTACCTATAGCCCTTTTTGGCAAAAAAAGTTTGGCCCCCGGGTGGAAAAGCTTCGCGAAGTGGCCCGAGAAGAAAACGTAGCTACCGTGCGCCTAGCAAATTATGTAGCCCGTTACAAAGGCTGGGATAAACATTACAACCCTTGGCAAGCCGAAACCGCCAAGGAAATTGAAGAAAGATTGGACGAAATAGATGACCTACTCATCAAGGAGATTGAGGAGGCAAAACCTCTGGAAATCATCGAGGAAATTCAGCAAGAACTTGATATTTTGCGGAAAGAATTTTGTCGGTTACGAAAGGCTATGCTTTTTGTAGATGAACCGGAAGAACTTACCGAGCTCAAAAAATATGCAGATTTCCTGGTAACTCTTACCTATTCGCGGGAACTTGAACGGCGGCTGGGAGAAAATATCGAAAAGATTAGGGATATTGCCCACAAAGAAAATGAAAGGAGTGTAGAACTAGCCAATATTATATCTGCAGTGAATAACTGGGATATTGTTTACGAAGTCTGGAATGAAGACGAATTTGTGCAAGAAGAAACCATTGAAGAATATCTTCAAAGGCTCCTTGAAGAAGAACAAAAGGCCGATACCTATGTTCCCACCGAAGCTCGTTATCGCAGCGGGAAGGTAATGTGGCTAGTCTATGAAAGCCCTCACGAATATAAAGGAGGGCGTACGTATCCGCGCTTGCGGGTGAAGCGTATTTATTTTCCGGGAGACGCTTTTGATATCCAAATGGAAGGCCCGGGTGAATACACCACCCGTTTTGGGCGCAAAGTCTTCGGGGTAAAAATTACCTATAAAACCCGCATTGCTCCTACCACTATAAAGAGAAAAGGGCGCGTTATCCAGCTTCCGGAACGGATTGTCACTCGCACCAAGATTGTTCAATTGGACGAAGGGGCCACAGATGTGCGCCTTGTGGAAGAGCGTCCTGAAAAGGCCTATCCGATAGCCTAAAAAATGGGATCAGATCCCGTTTTGGGATCTGATCCCATTTTTACATGACCTTTGTGGCCAAAACCCTTCTTTGATTTGGCACCTCAGTCATTTTCTAGTTAAATTTGGAAATATGGAAGCGGAACTTGGTTTGATAGAAATCCTTGAAAAGGTCCCTGAAGAGCTAAAAGCCCCTTTTAAGGAGCTTTTTAAGCTCATAAACAGGGAGATTGGTGAGCGTCTTACCAAAAAGGATTTTGAGGCCTTCGAAAAAAGATTTGAGGCCTTTGCCGAACGCACCGAAGAAAATTTTCGCAGGCTTTTTGAGGCGCAAAGAAAGACAGAAGAGCACCTCAATGAGCTAGCTGAGGCTCA
>Ga0256833_1001137_pt1 | contig 19928 bp, 25 predicted proteins | sample 356284metaG_FD_190535 | JGI IMG/M metagenome (GOLD analysis project Ga0256833, IMG submission 190535) | Hydrothermal vent microbial communities from Mid Atlantic Ridge, Atlantic Ocean - 356-284 | ecosystem: Environmental > Aquatic > Marine > Hydrothermal vents | place: Atlantic Ocean: Mid... | reverse complement strand
TAAGATTTATGTAAATCTTAAATAAGGAGGGAGAGATGGAGTTTTACGACATTATCGTTGTTGGAGCAGGGCCTGCAGGTTTTAACGCTGCAAAGGCTGTAAGGGAGCTCTACCCAGACAAAAAGCTACTAGTTATAAACGACAGAGACTCTCTACAGATTCCCTGCTCCATTCCTTACGTTATGTCAGGTAAACTTCCCGTTAAGAAGAACGCTTATCCCCTTGAGAAGGTTAAGGAGTTTGGGGAGCTCCTAATAGATAGGGTAGTTTCCCTGGAACCTTCCTCTTTAACTCTTTTTACTTCCGAAAGTAAGTTTAAGTATGAGAAGCTTATAATTTCAACAGGTTGGCTTCCAAGGAGGCTTAACCTTGAGGGGAGCTCCCTTGAAGGAATTTACTACATTGACACCACCACCAAAGGGGTAAGTAAACTTAAGGAAGAGGTAGAGAGCTCTGACAAGATAACCTTGATAGGTGCCGGCTTTATCTCATTAGGCTTTGCAGACCAAATAGGTAAAGCCTTTAAGGGTAAAGAGATAACGGTAATTGAGGCCGGAGACCACATAGCTTCAGGGGTTTTCTGTAGGGATGTTGAATCTGAAATGGAAAGGGAGCTCTCTTCCTGCGGGGTTAAGGTGATTAGAAACTGCAAAGTTCAAGCCTTTGAGGGGGAAGGAAGGGTAAGAAAGGTTATAACCGATAAGGGAGAGATTGATACTTCCCTCGTTCTCGTTTTCATCGGCTTTGTTCCCAACTCTAGGATTGCCGTTGACTGCGGATTAAAGGTTGAGAGAGGTTTTATAAAGGTTGACGAATACTTAAGGGCTTCGGCAGAAGGTATCTTTGCCGCCGGCAACTGTGCCTCCCACAAAAGTGCAATAGACGGGGATTTTGTTTCTGGAATGGTCGCTTCCGTTTCGGCAAGGGACGGAAGGCTAGCAGCTCTTAACCTGTTTGGTGCTAAAGTTAAGGATTCAGGCATAGTTCCTGCGGGAATTACCGAAGTTGGGAGCAAGTTCTACGGCTTTGCAGGTTATACTGAGAGAGTTTTAGAAAGAAAGGGGATAGATTTTGTGCTTTCTTCTTCTTCCTCTTTTGACGGTTATCCTCAAGCCATAGGGAGCTCCCCGTTAAAGGTCAACCTCTACTTTGACCAAAAGGGACTCCTTTTGGGAGGGGAAGTTGTAGGCGAAAGCAGGGGAGTTTGGAGTCTAGTTGAGTTTATAAAGGAGCTTATAGCTCAAAGGAGAAGGGCTGAAGAGGTTGCAGCTTCCCTAACCGTAGCCTTTCCCCCTCAAACTCCTCCTCCTCTCCTTCAGCCTGTTCAGGACGCAGCTTTAAACTTCCTAAGGGGTAGTTAACTTGAAAAAGGTTGCTGTAGTTGATATAGGCTCAAACACGGTTAAGCTCTTTGTTTACAAAGTGTCTAAAGGGAAGATAAAGAAGGTTTACTCAGAGTCAGTTTACCTAAGGCTTTTAAACTACGTTGAAAACGGTAAGTTAAAGAGAGAAGGAATAGAGAAGTTGAAGCTCCTTTTAGAGAGTTTTAAGGAGAGTTTAAGGGAATTTAAGCCCCACTGTGTAATTGCCGTGGGAACTTACGTTTTAAGGGTAATAGATAATAAAGACGAGGTTTTAAGGGAGCTCTCTTGTGCTTTTAAAGTTAAAGTTTTAAGCGGCGAGGAGGAGGCTTACTATTCTGCCTTAGGAGCTCTCTTAGATGTAAAAGTAAAAGAGGGACTCCTTTTTGACATAGGAGGGGGAAGTTTAGAGGTCTGCCAGATAGAGGAAGGCAGACCGACTTTCTGTAAGAGTTATCCTTTGGGCACCTTGGAGTTTAAGGAAGCTATTAAAGAGGGAAAAGTCTTTCAGCCTATTAAGGTAAGGTGGAAAGTTCGCCACTTTGTTAACCCTTACGACTTTAAAATTTATAAAAGTGATGTCTTAATAGGAGTTGGAGGTAGTGTTAGGGCTTTAAAGAAGATTTCGGGGAAAAGGAGGATAAAGAGAAAGAATCTTGAAGAGCTTGTTAAGGAGCTCTTAAAGATGAGCCCAGAGGAGATTTCTTCAAAGTTTGACCTTCCTATAAAAAGAGCTCAGACCGTTTCTGTGGCCTCTTTGGTTGCCCTTGAGCTTATGGATATATTTAAGTCTAAAGAGCTTTTAATCTCAAAGAACGGCCTAAGGGAAGGGCTTGTTTACGAGAAGGTGGTCTTAAATGGGGAGTGCTAATGGTAAGGTAAACTTAGACAGTCCCAGCCTTTTTATAAATAGGGAGCTCTCTTGGCTTGAGTTTAACAAGAGAGTTCTTGAAGAGGCTCAAGATAAGGGAAATCCCCTTTTAGAAAGGGTTAAGTTCTTAGCTATCTTCTTTACAAACCTTGACGAGTTCTTTATGATTAGGGTTGCCGGCTTAAAGAAGATGCTCTCTGCAGGCATTAACTCTCCCTCCTTTGACGGCCTCCCTCCAAAGGAGCAGTTAAGGAGGATTTCTAAAAAGACGAGGGAGCTCCTTAAAGAGACAGAAAAGACCTATAAAGAACTTTTAAGGGAGCTCAAGGAAGAGGACATCTACCTCTATTCCTATAAGGAACTTCCCAAGAAGTTAAAAAAGAAGGCGGATGCTTACTTTAAAGAGTTCGTCTTTCCCGTTTTAACTCCCCTTGCGGTTGACCTTACCCATCCCTTTCCTCACCTGCCTTCTCTCTCTTTTAACATAATAGTTGAGATGATTTCAACAGAGCTCCGCTTCGGTCTTGTCCCTGTTCCTAAGGTCCTGCCACGCTTTGTAGAGCTTGAAAAGGGAAAGTATATTCTGATAGAGGAGCTGATTCTTAACCACCTAACGGAGCTCTTTCCCCAGCAGAAGATAAGGAGCAGTGCTACCTTTAGGCTTACCAGAGACGCTGACATAGTCATTCAAGAAGACGAGGCAGACGACCTCCTTGAAGCTATAGAAAAGGGACTAAGGAGAAGGCGGTTTGGAGCTCCTGTAAGGCTTGAAGTAAACGGAGGCTCGGAGCTCCTCCTTACCCTTTTAAAAGACGAGCTTGAACTTCAAGAGCAGGACATATACCAATTAAAAATACCTTTAAACCTTTCTGACCTGTGGGAGCTCTACGCTAAAGAGGAAAGGTCCGACTTAAAGTTTCCCCCTTATGTTCCCTACTACCCTCCCCAGTTTGAGGTTGAAGTGTTTACTGCACTAAAGAATAAGAGCTCAATTTTGTACCACCCTTATGAATCCTTTGACCCCATAGTTGAGCTCGTTGAAGAGGCTGCAGAAGACCCAAACGTTTTAGCCATAAAACAGACCCTCTATAGAGTGGGTAAGAACTCTCCGATAGTTGAGGCCTTAAGTAAAGCGGCTCAAAACGGAAAAGAGGTTACCGCGGTTGTAGAGCTTAAAGCTCGGTTTGACGAAGAGAGCAACATCGTTTGGGCTAAAAAGCTTGAAGAAGACGGGGTTCACGTTGTTTACGGAGTTCCCGGCCTAAAGACCCACGCAAAGCTCCTTATGATAGTCAGGAAAGAGGAAGGGAAGATAAAGCGTTATGTTCACCTTGGAACGGGAAACTACAACGTAGAAACGGCCAAAGTATATACAGACATAAGCTACCTTACCTCAGACGAGGAGATAGGTGAGGACGTCTCCCGCATCTTTAACGTTATAACCGGCTACTTCCACCCTCCGGAGCTTAAAAAGCTCTTTATCTCCCCTGTAAACCTAAAAGAGAAGGTTCTTTCACTTATTGAGGAAGAGAAGGAGAGAATAGTTGCGAAGATGAACTCCCTTGTTGACCCGGAAATTATAAAGGCCCTTTACCGAGCCTCTATGAGGGGAGTTAAAGTTGACCTTATAGTTAGAGGGATATGCTGTTTGAGACCTCAGGTTAAAGGGATAAGCGAAAATATAAGGGTAATAAGCATCGTGGGGAAGTACCTTGAACACGCAAGGATTTTCTACTTTAAAACTCCAGACAAAGTCTTTATCAGCAGTGCAGACTGGATGCCTAGGAACTTCCACAGGAGAGTTGAGACCCTCGTTCCTGTAGAGGAAGAGAATTTAAAGGTTAAACTTAAGGAAATTCTTGAGATACAGTTAAAGGACACGGCTAAAGCTAGGCTTTTAAGGGCTGACGGAACCTATTACAGGCCTTCAAAGAGGGACTTTAACTCACAGGAGTACTTTGAAAGATGGGTAAGAGAGTTTTCCTTGTAAGGCACGCAAAAGCTTTAAAGAGGCAAGAGTGGAAAGGAGACGACTGTAAGAGGCCTTTAACTAAAGAGGGTAAAGAGGAGTTTAAAGAGTTTTTAAACTGGCTAAAGCCTGTATTTCCGAAAAAGGCAAAAGTTATCTCCTCTCCCTGTGAGAGGGCCCTTGAAACTGCTAAGATAATTTCTGCTCTGTTTGGCTATAACCTTAAAGTAGAAGACTCCCTTATGCCTGACTCTGAACCTGAGGAGTACGAGGAAGTTGTAAAAAAGTACAGGGGAAACCTGATTTTGGTTGGCCACGAGCCAGACCTTTCACTTTTCCTTAACTACTTAACCTGTATAAGCCCCGCAAAGCTTGCCTTTAAAAAGGGAGCAGTTGCAGAAATTAGGAAGAGTAAGGGGAAGTGGAAGCTCTTTGCCCTCTACACTCCTTCTTCCCTTTTAAGGTAGGAAGCTGTTGTAAAGCTCCTCCACTTCTTGTGTATAAACCCTGCTCTTTAGGTCTCTGTAAACGACTAGCGGCGGCAAAACCTCTATTCCCTTTCCTCCTCCCTTTACGCTCTCTAAGAGGAAGAGGTTTGCCCCTTTGTTCCTTTGGGGGTGTATGAACCTTAACCTTTTTGGCTCCAACTTGTTTTCCCTTAACAAGGAGACAGCGTCAACAAACCTTGAGGTAGGTAAAAGTAAGTAAAACCTCCCTTTGTTCTTAAGTAGATATTTGGCAGCCTGAATAAAATCTTTTAAAGTGGCCGTCGTCTCCTGCCTTGCAGTCTGCCTGTATTCCCCCTTTGCTAAAGACCCCCTTCCCTTCTCTATAAAGGGAGGGTTTGAAACCACTATGTCAAACTCCTGAGCTCTAAAGAGCCTTTTTACTTCCTTAACGTCAAGGTGAAAGACTTTAAACCTGTCGGAAACTCCGTTTATCTCTGCGTTGAGGTGTGCAACTTCTACACTTTCTCTAACTATGTCTATTCCTACGCCCTTTAAGTCTTTATACTTTAGGAGAAGTAAAATGGGAATTACTCCGCATCCGGTTCCAAGGTCTATTAGCTTTTCCTTTCCCTTTACCTTCACAAATGTAGTCAGTAAAAAGGTATCTGTCCCAAATCGGAAGCCTTCTTTAAGCTGATAAAACTTTACCCTGTTGTTTAAGAAAGTTGACAAGTCCTTTTCACTTTCCACAGAGCTTACCCTTTAAGGAAGTAATGTATCTTTTAACCTGCTCAATCCACCTTAAAAAGCTGTTTGTATCGTCAAAGTAGTAGTTCGCAATGTCTCCTACAACGTGTTCAAACTCGGCAGGGTTGTTCTTTAAGAAGTCTTCAATCTCTTTTAGCAGGGTTTCTGCCTTTTCGCAGCAGTCCACTTCCTCTCTAACTACGTCCCAGTCTGACTTTCCCTCTTCAACCCCGTAGGCAAATGAGGCTAAAAGGGAGTAGAAAAAGGGATACTTTTCTTCAAAAATCTTTTCCTTCTCGTAGTTCACGCCCTCCTCCTTACATCCTAGGTTGGATAGGCAGTTAAGACTATAAAACCAAATCTTTTGTCTTTCTTCAATATAACCCTCGCGTCTGTGCATACACTTTCCCTGTAAGAACTCCTACCTAACCTTTCAACCTTTATTCCTATAGGCTCTTCTCCCCTGTAGATTAAAACTAGTTTGTTAGGGGAATTTCTGCTTTTAAGCCACCTTAAGATTTTCTCTCTGTTAAAGTAGATTGCCCTTTCAACTACTCTCTCTGCAGTCTTAAGGTCGTAAAAAGTACTTGCCCCTTTGAGTCTAGGCTCCTCTTCTAACCTCCTTACAAGATAACTATACTTCTTGCCTACGTGTCTTCTTATTGTATGGCCTCCTACCCTTTCGTAAAAGGTAAGACCCCTATACCCAAGTTCTTTTAAGACTTTCTCTTCCCCTCTTTGGCTAAGTTCCTTTCCTCCTTTAAAGCACCCGAAAAGGAGCAGAGGGACGAGAAGGAGAAGAGATAAGAGCCTCTTCACCTTTACCTCCTTGAAAGGTTTAAGGTTAAAAACTAATTTAAGTTGGCAATCTCTTAAGGAGGAAATTATGGCACAGTTTATTGATAAGGCGAAGATATTTGTTGAAGGAGGGAAGGGAGGAAACGGTTGCGTTGCTTTTAGGAGGGAGAAGTTTGTCCCTAAAGGGGGGCCTTCTGGAGGGGACGGAGGAAAGGGAGGAGATGTTGTTTTAGTTGCAGATAGGAACGTTCACACTTTACTTGACTTTAAGTATAAGCGCCACTATAGAGCAGAGAGGGGAAGGCACGGCGAAGGTAATAAGAGGAGCGGTAAAAGCGGTAGGGACCTTGTTATCAAGGTTCCAGTTGGAACGGTGGTTAAGGATGCTCAAACGGGGGAGGTCATAGGTGATTTAACTGAGCACGGTCAGAGGTTGGTTGTTGCTAAGGGTGGTAGAGGAGGAAGGGGAAACGCCGCCTTTGCTACTCCCACGAGGAGAGCTCCCGACTTTGCAGAGCCCGGGGAGCCGGGGGAGGAAAGGTGGATAGAGCTTGAGCTTAAGCTTCTTGCAGATGTGGGGCTTGTTGGTTTCCCAAATGCCGGTAAATCTACTTTTTTAAGCGTTATAACTGCTGCTAAGCCGGAAGTTGCAGATTATCCCTTTACTACTTTAAGGCCTATCCTCGGCGTTGCCAGAGTTGGAGACTTTTCTTTCGTGGTTGCAGACATTCCGGGGCTTATTGAGGGAGCCCACAAGGGTAAAGGTCTTGGCCACGAGTTTTTAAGGCACGTTGAAAGGACAAAGCTTCTCCTTCACTTGATAGACTTAACTAACCCTGAAGTGGAGCCCCAAGAGGCCTTTGAGAAAATAAATAGGGAGCTCTCCCTTTACTCCCCTGAACTTTTAAAGAAGCCCCAGATAGTCGTTGGAACTAAGCTTGACGCCTTTCCTAACAGGGAAAGGCTTAAAGAGATTAGCTCCTACTTTGAGGAAAGAGGGTATCCTTTCTTTGCAATTTCATCTATTACTGGTGAAGGGGTAAAGGAGCTCCTTTCCTTTGTAGCCTCTAAACTTAAGGAGATGGGAAGGGAAGATGCTAAAGAGGGCAAAGAGGATAGTAGTTAAGGTAGGTTCTCAACTCCTTGCAGGGGAAGGAGGGCTTAAAAGGGAATTTATAGACTCCCTTACTTTACAGCTTGCCACTTTAAAAGAGCAGGGAAGAGAGTTAATACTTGTAAGCTCAGGTGCCGTCCTTGCAGGTATAAAGGCTCTGGGACTAAACAGGAAACCCTTTTCCCTTTCAGAAAAGCAGGCCCTTTCGGCGGTAGGCCAGCCCTACCTTATGGCCGAATACAGGGATTCATTTAAGAGGTTTGGAATTGAAATTGCCCAAGTTCTCCTTACTGCCGAAGACCTCCGCTCAAAAGAGAGGTTCTTAAACGCTAAAAACACTTTTAGTGCCCTTTTAAAGTTTGGGGTTCTCCCTATCGTTAACGAGAACGACACTTTAAGCACGGAAGAGATAAAGATAGGAGATAACGACAACCTCTCTGCCCACGTTTCCGTCTTGGTTGAGGCAGACCTGTTAGTAATTTTGACTACCAGCAACGGAGTTTACGATAAAGACCCAACAAAGTATGAGGACGCAAGGCCCATTCCGGTTATAGAAGAGCCCGAAAAGGCACTTTCAGAGTATAACTTCTCAAGTCAAACCTCCTTTGGAACGGGAGGTATGGCCACTAAGTTAAAAGCTGCTGCAAAGGCTGCAAAGAAGGGAATTCCCGTTATAATTGCCGGTGGAAAGCAGGAAAGAGTTTTAGAGAGGCTCCTTGAAGGCGAGAGGTTGGGAACTCTTATAATGCCTTCAAAGAAGCTAAAGGCTAAAGGCTACAGGATTTTATACTTGATGGAGCCCAAAGGGGAGCTCTTTATAGACGAGGGAGCGGAAAAAGCCTTAGTAAAGGGAGGAAAAAGCCTTTTGTCTAAAGGAGTTAAAGAGGTTAAAGGAGACTTTAAAAAGGGGGATGCGGTAAAGGTTTTTAACCTAAAAGGGGAGCTCTTAGGAAAGGGAATTGCCCGCTGTTCAAGTAAAGAGCTCTTTAACTCTAAACTCTGCATACACAGGGACGATTTCGTTCTTTTAAAGGAGGTTTAGATGAAGGTTAAGGACTTTATAGAAAAAGAAGGCCTTAGAAGGCTCGTGCAATCTCAGCCTGACGGCTTTTACCCTCTTCCACAGGTGAAAGAAGGGGTCCACTCGTTGCAGTTTTTCTTAAAAGAGGAAGAAGGGAAAGTTAAAGAGTGCCGCTTTAAAGGGTCTAAAAGGTGCAAGAAACTTTTGGCCCTCTCTGAGCTTGCCTGCAGGCTTTTAGAGAGCAAGGGGGAAGTAAGAAAAGAAGAGCTCCTTTCCTTCTTTAAAGAAGAGAAAGACAAGAAAAAGATGGAAGAGAGGGTGGAACTCGTTTTAAAAGCTCTCAAAAAATGATTTGCAAGAGGTTTTTAAAGAAAGACTCCTTTTGGAGATACCTTTTTTACGCCCTTTGCGACCTCTTTGAAAGGGACTACCAGTTCTTTGCCGCTTCAATTGCTTACTACACTTTAATGTCAATAATTCCCCTTTTCATATTTCTGTTCTTCCTGGGGATGGCAGTTTTCCACGTAAACTTTGAGAATTTAGTCCCTAAAGAGTTTCTAAACTCTCCTTTAAAACCTATTTTCCTTCAAATAGAGAAAGTTATAAATAGCTCCGGCTTGGTTAGTGGAACAGCTGCCCTTGTAATGCTCTGGTTCTCGCGGGGAGTTTTCCTCTCCCTTGAGCGTTCCTTTAGCGAAATCCTTGAAAAGGAAAACCCGGCAGGGTTTATTTACAGACACACGGTTATAGTCCTCTTCATATTTCTCCTGTGGGTTCTTATGTTCGTTTTCTACTCTGCCCACTACGTCTTGGGTCTCCTTTTGCCTCAACTCCCTCAACTCTCTTTCCTCTCTTCCCTTTTAGTTCCTCTCCTCCTGTTTGCTATTTTGCTCTCCATCTACTACTTTCTCCTCCCCGTTAGCGTAGATTTCCCCTTTATCCTTAAAGTTTCAATTTTTGTCTTCGTTCTCCTTGCACTTTTTGAGAGGGGTTTTGTGTGGTTTATCCTAAATGTTTCTAAAGTAAGCATACTTTACGGCTCCTTTGCAGCTTTGATAGTATTTTTACTCTGGATATACTACTCTGCTACCGTTGTCCTTCTGGGAGTTGGAATAATAAAGGGGAAACTCCTCTTTTCTGGAGAGCTAGAAGATGAGGGTGGTAAAGGAAGTTAAGCACATGCAGGCTCTTTCAGAGTCATTTAGGAAAACTGGCAAAGAAATAGGCTTCGTTCCAACGATGGGCTACCTTCACCAAGGACACTTGTCGTTGGTTAGAAGGGCAAGGAAGGAAAACGATGTTGTAGTCGTCAGCATATTTGTTAACCCTACTCAGTTTGGAGAGGGAGAAGACTTTGACAGGTATCCCAGGGACTTTGAGAGGGATAGGGAGCTCTTAAATAAGGAGAAGGTTGACATCCTCTTTTACCCCTCAATAAAGGAAATCTACCCTCCCGGGTACTCAACTTTCGTTGAAGTTGAAGGAACCCTAACTTCTAGGCTCTGTGGAGAGAAAAGACCTGGCCACTTTAAAGGAGTTGCAACGATAGTTTCAAAGCTCTTTAACATAGTTAAACCTCACAGGGCATACTTTGGGAAGAAAGACTTTCAGCAACTCCAGGTAATAAAGAGGCTGGTAAGAGACCTTAACTTTGACCTTCAAGTGATAGGTTGCCCGATAGTTAGGGATAAAGACGGTTTAGCCCTCTCTTCAAGGAATACCTACCTCTCTTTTAAAGAAAGGGAAAGTGCACTTTCTCTTTATAGAGGGTTAAAGCTTGCAAAGGAGCTCTTTGAAAAGGGGCAAAGGAGTTCTGAAGTTATAAAGGAAGAGGTTGAAAAACTTATACTCTCTTACCCGGAAGTTAAAAAGATAGACTACGTAGAGATAGTTGATTCAGAAACTTTAGAGCCGGTAAGCTCAGTTAGAGAGGGGGATACTATAGCTTTAGCTGTTTTCGTAGGGAATACGAGGTTAATAGACAACTACCAGTTTGGAGAAGAGCTTTAAGGGAGGTTAGAGTGGTTTACGAAATCGTGTTAAAAACTACTGGAAGAAACCAATTTATAGACATTACCCGTCAAGTTGAGTCTGTTGTCCTTCAGTCTGGCGTTAAAAGCGGGATATGCGTTATTTACGCTCCCCACACTACCGCCGCAATAACCATTAACGAAAACGCAGACCCTACCGTAAGGAAGGACATTATCACCTCTTTGGATAAACTGATTCCGTGGAGGGAACCCTTTTACGAACACGCAGAAGGCAACTCTGCTGCTCACATAAAGTCCAGCCTTGTAGGTTGTAGCCAAACGGTTATAGTTCAAAACGGGAAACTCCTCCTTGGAACTTGGCAGGGAATTTACTTTTGTGAATTTGACGGGCCAAGGACGAGAAGGGTTTTAGTAAAGGTTATAGAAGGTTAAGCAGAGTAGGCCGTAAGCCGGGTTCTGTTTTAAGGGACCATTTATCTTTGCGGCTTACCCGCTGGCATCGGGCGGGCCACCCTCTAGTGCCAGCCTATTTAGCCTTGCTCCGGGAGGGGGTTGCCTTGCCTTCCTCCTTCGCAGGAGGAAGCGGTGGTCTCTTACACCACCTTTTCACCCTTACCACCTTGTAGGTGGCGGTCTCTTTTCTGTGGCCCTTCCGCAGGGTCGCCCCTGCCTGGCTCAACGCCAGCTCCCTGCCCTGTGGAGCCCGGACTTTCCTCTGGCCTTAAAGCCAGCGGTCCCTCGGCCTACTCTGCCTATAAGTAAATATATCTACTTACTTACCTCTTTGCCAATCTTGCTCTCAACAGACTTAATTTTCTGGACTAAGCGGTTTCCTTTTCCCTTCCTTATGTCAAACTTTACAACAGAGTAAACCCTGTTGCAGTCAGGTTCTAAAAGGGAGTAGGCCTTCTCTATCACTTTAAGGGCTTCTCCCATCGTTTCCGTTTCAAAAACCGTTCCCATTGGAGTTAGCTTGTAGGGGATTCCGCTCTCGTCTATCATCTTTATTATGCGTGCCACATAGGTGCTTACGCTTTCTCCCTTGTCCGTTGGGAACATTGCAAATTCAACTAGCACAGACATAACTTCCTCCTTATGGACTTTGCTTATAATTTAGGGCCTAAGCATTAGGAGGAGGTAGCATGGAATCTCCGCTTGGTCTATGCATAGGGGAGCCTACAAACAGGGAAGTTGAGTTTGTAAGTTCAAAGAGGGTTCAGCTTGGAGACTACGTTGAGGTTGACTTTGAGGGTGAAAGGGTTTTGGCTTTTGTTAAAGAGGTTAGAAGGGTAAGTAGGGCACTTTCTACAGACCTTGAGCCTGAAGAGCTTGAGAAGTTAAGGAGGTTAACAGGTAGTAGCTCTTTCTTTAGGGGGAAACTCTCTGTTCTCGGAAATCCTGAAAGGAGAATGGAGCTCCCTCGCACGCCTCCGGAGCCTGGAGCTTACATCTATCCAGCGAGAACGGAGACGCTACAGAGGGTTTTTGGAAGGGATGACGGGACCAAAATTCACATAGGCCACCTTTTAACTAGACCTGACGTTAACGTCTATCTTGACATAGACAGCATAGTCTCAAGACACTTGGCCATACTTGCAATTACGGGAGGCGGAAAGTCAAACACGGCCTCTGTTATCCTTCAGGAGCTTTTAGAAAAAGGGGGAACTGTTTTAGTTTTTGACATGCACGGAGAGTACGTTAACTTTGACTTAAAAGTAAATGGAGCTCCCGTTGTAAACAGTATTAGGCTAACCCTTAACCCCCTCAGGCTCAGCTACGGAGAGTTTAGACTCTTTGCCAACGTTGACGACAGCGCCTACATACAGGACAGGTATTTAAGAAAAGCTTTCAAAGAAGTAATAGAGGAGCATTTAAAGGGAGAAGTTGAAGCGGGGGAATTCTGGGGAGCTCTTCTTGCTAAACTTAAAAGTTGGGCGGAGGATGAAAACTACAAAGAGGATAGAAAGTCAATAACAGGAGTTATAAACAAAGTTGAAGATATGATTGAAGTTTACTCTGAGCTCTTTGACCTTTATCAGTCTCCCATAGTTGAGCAGATAGAGTTTGGCAGGCTTAACGTTATTGACCTTTCCCACGTTGACGAAAGAATTGCAGACATAGTTGTGAGCCACGTTTTAAGGGGTGTCCTTGAGGCCAGAAAGAGGAGCGTAAGGGGTGAAGAGGGAGGTCTTAGGTTTCCCCTCTTGACGGTTCTAGAAGAGGCTCACATTCTCGCCTCCTCTACGGTTAACACAAAGTCAAGGTACTGGATTTCAAGGATTGCCAGGGAAGGAAGGAAGTTTGGCCTTGGTCTCTGTCTTATTACTCAAAGGCCTAAAGCCCTTGACTCTAATGCTTTGTCTCAGGCAAACAATATGATAATACTCAGGCTGGTTGAGCCTGGAGACCAAAGACACGTTCAGCAGGCTTCAGAGTCTTTAAGTAGCGACTTGGTAGAACAGCTTCCCTCCCTTAACGTTGGAGAGGCCTTAGTAATGGGGAAGATGATACCAATACCTGCGCTTGTAAAAGTAAAAATCGCTACTGCGAAGAGGGGAGGAAACGACATAAGTGCAGTTAAAGAGTGGAAAAAGTTGATGGAGGAAAGAGAGAAACTATCCTCTGAGTATGAAGACTTTTTAAGTTTTGGAGATTAGTATGGACATAGCTAAAGAGAAGAAGAAAATAGCCGTTTACTCTATATTCCTTAACCTGTTCTTAACGATTTTAAAGGTGGGCGCCGGTCTCCTTTCAGGTTCTCCTTCTTTAGTTGCAGACGGTATTCACTCCTTGGCAGACCTTGCAGCTTCCCTTTCTGTTTTTGCAGGTATAGTTATTGCCAATATGAAGGTTAAAGGCTTCCCTTACGGCCTTTACAAAGTTGAGAATATAGTCTCCTTAATCAGTGCCCTTGCCATATTCTTTGCAGGATTTGAAATAGGAAGAGAGGTTCTCTTCTCAGAGCACACTGTCAGGATAAAAAACCTGCCTGTAGCAGTTGGAGCCGTTTTTTTAACGATTTTGATTACTTATCTCTTTTCTAAGTATGAGAGGAAGAAAGGGGAGGAGCTCCACTCCCCGAGCCTAATTGCCGACTCTGAGCACATCAAGACAGACATGTTTTCAGCCCTCGTTGTCCTGGTAGGTATAATCGGGAACTACTTTGGCTATCCCTTTATTGAAAAGCTGGCAGTTTTAATTATCGTAATTTTAATCTTCCATGCAGGATATGAGATTTTCATAGAGTCTTTAAAGGTCTTACTTGACGCTTCACTTGATAAAGAGACTTTAGACGGCGTAAAGGAAATCCTCCTTTCCCATCCTCTTGTTTCAAAGGTTAAAAGCATAACAGGTAGGAGCTCTGGTAGCTACAAGTTCATTGAGGCTGACATAACGGTTTTAACAAACGACTTAAAGAAAGCCCACTCTGTAGTTCACGAAGTTGAAGCGAAAGTGAGAAAGGAATACCCCTTTATTGAAAAGATGGTTATCCACTTTGAGCCTGAAGAGAGAAAAGAGAACCTTGTAGCAATTCCCGTTAACGGCAATAGGGTTTGTGATAGGTTTGCAGAGTGTCCCCAAATTCTCTTGGTTCTTTTAAGAAACGGTTCCTACCAAGAGGTAGGAAGGCTAGAGAATAAAGCTGTGAATTTAAAGTACGGTAAGTGCATAGAACTTGTTGAAGAGCTTGCAAAAAGAAATGTTAACTGTGTAGCAGTTAACAACCTCCCCTTAGGTAAAGGGGTAATATACGCCCTTTCCTCTTACGGTATAGGTATGAAGTTTATACCTGAAGACGACCTTTCAAAGTTCCTCTCTGAGCTTTCTAAAGACCCTCACTGTGAGCCTCCTTTAGCCGTCTGGGAGAGGTTTACTTGCGACATCTCCTCAAAAGGGGGTAAAAGTTGAAAGTAAGCGATTTACTAAATAGAGATAGAGCTTTTAAAAACCTCTCTGTTGGTGTTTTCGTTGATATGCAGAACCTCTATTACGGAGCTAAAAATACCCTTAAAAAGAAGATTAACTTTGCAAACCTTCTTAACTTAGCCCTAAGGGGAAGGCGCCTTTACAGGGCCATTGCTTACTTAGTTGACCTTGAAAAGGTAAATCAAGATGGCTTTATACACGTTCTAAGAAGCTTAGGGTATGAAGTGAAGCTTAAAGAGCCCAAGAAGTTCTACAACTGGGATAGGGTAGAGTATAAGGCAGATTGGGACATGGGAATAGCCATAGACGCAATAGCTATGGCCGAAAACGGTAAAGTAGATGTGGTAGTCCTTATAAGCGGAGACGGAGACTTTGTAGATTTGATAAACTTCTTAAAGGCAAAGGGAATAAAGGTTGAGGTTATATCTTTTAAGAGCATAACCGCTAAAGAGCTAATAGGAGCTTCAAACGAGTACTTTGACCTTGAGGAATTTTCCGACTACATAGTTTTGGAGGAATAAGTAGTGAAGTTTTCCGTAATTCCCAACGGCCCCTTTCTAGTTAATACCGTTTTGGTTTGGGACGAAGAGAGTAAAGAAGCCGTTTTAATAGACCCGGGCAGTAAAAAGGCAGTTGAGGAAGCAAGGGAAGTTGTTGAAAGGAAAGACTTGAAAGTTAAATATATTGTGAATACCCACGAGCATCCAGACCACATAGCCGCAAATGCTTGGGCGAAAATAGAATTCCCTAAAGCTCTTCTTGCAATTCATCCTGAAGGTGCTAAAAACTTAAAGTTTTGGGTTGAAAGTGAGCTTGGCCTCCTTGCCGGTGCAGAGTACTCGCCTCAGCCAGAGCTCCTTTTAAAGGAAGGAGACGAGCTTTTCTTGGGAGATAATGTATTCAAAGTTTTTCACACTCCCGGCCACTCTCCGGGAAGCTTGGTCTTATACTTTCCTTCGGGGAATCTGGCGGTAGTTGGGGATTTGATATTTAAAGGCAGTATAGGTAGGTATGACCTGCCGGGGAGCTCCTACCAAGAGCTTAAGTCCTCAATACTTAAAGTCTTAAAAGAGATTGACCATAGGGCTACCATTATCCCTGGTCATGGGGAAACTACTACTTTAGAGAGGGAACTTAGGGAAAATCCCTTTATAAGAGAGCTCTTTTAAATGACAGCCGGAACCCACATACTAGGAGCGATAGTCTTTGCCTCTTTTTTAAACCTTCCTTTACTACCTTCTATCGTAGGCTCTCTTTTGCCTGACATAGACTTAAAGAAAGGACTTCCAAAGTTTAGGCAAAATAGGACTCTTTTTAACAGCCACAGGGGTATTACCCATCATCTATTTATCATTCCCTTTCTCCTTATCCTCTCTGTTTACGTTAAAGATTACTTAAGTGAAGTTTTAGGAGAATATCTCTTATCTTTTACAGTTGGTTATGCCTCACACCTCTTTTTAGATGCTTTAACTCCCTTAGGAATTCCTTATAAATTTTCTTACTATCCCCGTCTATCTTTTAAGCTGTTTAAAACTGGAAAACTTGGAGAAGTTTTTGTTATACTAACTCTGGTAATACTGCTCATACTTGAAGTTAGAGTTGGTTATCTGAACATAAACTCTTTCTTAGGGCATAGAATAATGAAAAACATAAGGGAGGTTTACAGTGAAGTTCTTCATTGATACAGCAGATGTTAAAGAAATAAAAGAGGCACTCTCTATGGGTATGGTTGACGGAGTTACGACAAACCCTACCCTAATATCAAAAACCGGTAGGCCCTTTATGGAAGTTGCAAAGGAGATAGTAGAGTTAGTCCCCGGCCCCGTTAGTTTAGAAGTAGTTAGCTTAGACACTCAAGGTATGGTTGATGAAGCAAGACAGCTTGCAAAGCTTGGTGATAACGTTGTCATAAAGATACCTATGACCGTTGAGGGTATTAAAGCAGTTAAAATCCTCTCTTCGGAAGGTATAAAAACTAACGTTACTTTAGTTTTCTCGCCTCTTCAAGCCCTTTTAGCAGCTAAGGCAGGTGCAACTTACGTTTCGCCCTTTGTTGGAAGGCTTGATGACATAGGACACGACGGTATGGAGTTAATATCCCAGATAGTTCAGATATACTCAAATTACGACTTTGAAACTGAGATAATAGTTGCCAGCATAAGGCATCCACAGCACGTCCTTCAAGCTGCTTTATTGGGAGCAGATATAGCCACCATTCCATTTAAAGTTATAAGTCAGCTGTCAAAACATCCTCTAACCGATATAGGCATTGAGAGGTTTTTAGAGGATTGGGCAAAGGTTCCGGATAAGGACCAAATATTTAAGTAGGAGAGGAGAGATTTGGAGGGAGTTAACTTCTTAAAGTTAAAAAAAACAATTAACCTTTTAAAGGATGCTTTAACCGAGTTAAACGAGGTAGAGGAGTTTGTGGAGCTCTTAGAAAGAGAGCTCAATGAGTATGAATCCCTTATTGATAAAGATTCTTACGTTCCTAAACCTAAATTGATAAAGAGCAGGATATCAAGGCTCATTGAGAGAATGAAGTTTGCTCAAGAAGAAGGGTTAGGCTGTGTAGGGATAAAACTTCTCTTAAAGGGTGATGTTTCGTCAATTGATAAGAAGGGCCTTTTTAATTACATAGTTTCCTACATTGACGGTCGCGTTAGGCCATATGACATGGTATTTATACTTGATAATGATGTTATAGGTCTAGTAATTCCCCTTAAAATCAAGAAAGATTTAGAAAATGTGGTGAAAAGAATTGAAAACATGCTATTAAACATAAAAGCTCAAACCTACAGTTCTAAGAGCATACTTTTAAACTTTAAAATTAATTCCTTTCTAGTTGACGGAAGTTCAAGCGTTGACGAAGTTTTTAGTAGATTAGCAAAGAGCGAATAGGAAAGGGGGAAGAAAATTCCCCCTTATTCAATAATCTCAAGAACTGCCCTTTTCCCCATCTTGGTTGCTGCAGCAGAGAGTAGCGTTCTTAAAGCCTTGGCTGTTCTTCCTTGTTTACCTATAACTTTCCCTAAGTCTGCAGGGGCAACCTTCAGTTCAATAACTATCGTTCTTTCACCCTCAGTCTCGCTTACCTGAACTTGGTCAGGGTTGTCAACAAGTCTCTTTGCAACACACTCAACCATTTCTTTTAGTGCAGACATCCTTTAACCTCCTTACTGTAGAACCTTCTTAATTAGTGAAGCAACCCTTGGGGTAGGCTCGGCTCCTTTAGAAAGCCACTCCTTTACCTTTTCAACGTCAAGTTGAAGTTCTTTAGACTTAGGGTTGTAAGTCCCCAAAATATCTACTGCTTTTCCGTCCCTTTTAGACATAGCTTCTGCAACAACTATCTTGTAGATAGGTAGCTTCTTTCTTCCCATTTTCTTAAGCCTTATCTTAACCAACGCTCTCCTCCTATCTGATTTGTGGTTGGTAATTTTATCCCAAAATTAAATTAGTTCAACCTTTAAAAGAAGGGGAATGGGAATCTTCCTCCCTTCTTTCCCATTTTCCTCTGCATCTTTTTCATCTGTTTCATTGCCATTTTTGCCTGAACAAACTGTTTAATTAGAGCGTCAACCTCCTTAACGGTTGTTCCACTCCCCCTTGCTATTCTCCTTTTCCTACTTGCATTTATTATCGCGTGGTTTCTCCTTTCTTCGGGAGTCATTGAGTTTATTATGGCCTCTATCCTCTTTAATTTCCTATCGTCAATAACCTTTTCAAGCTGTTTCAACATTTTCTGGCTTCCAAGTCCCGGTATCATCCTTATTATCTGTTGCAAAGGACCTAACTTTTGAATCATCTTTAATTGTTGTCTAAAGTCTTCTAAGGTAAACTCTCCCGAAAGGAGCTTTTCCTGCATTGAAAGGGCTTCCTTCTCGTCTATAACCTCTTGGGCTTTTTCTACTAAAGAGACTATGTCTCCCATTCCCAAGATTCTTGAAGCTACCCTTTCAGGGTAAAAAGGTTGAAGGTCTTCTATTTTCTCTCCTACTCCTGCAAACTTTATAGGCTTACCGGTTATCCCTTTGACCGATAGGGCTACTCCTCCTCTTGCATCTGAGTCCATCTTCGTTAAGACAATTCCAGTCATCCCTACTGCTTCATTAAAGGCTTTCGCTATGTTTACCGATTCCTGGCCTGTCATTGAATCTATAACAAAGAGAACCTCGTCTGGTAGAACCTCTTCTTTTATTCTCCTTGCTTCCTCTAAAAGCTCTTGGTCTATGTGAAGCCTTCCTGCAGTGTCAACTATTAATACATCGTAGCCTTCGTCTTTTGCCTTTTTTAGGGCATCCTTTGCTATCTTTACGGCATCTTTTTCCTCTTCTTCTAAAAATACTGGAATTCCTATCTTTTCTCCTAATTTTTTGAGCTGTAGCATTGCCGCTGGTCTATATACGTCAGCTGAGGTTAGTAGAACCTTTTTTCCTTGTCTTTTTAGGTAGGCTGCAAGTTTGGCTGCAGTGGTGGTTTTACCGGAACCTTGAAGACCTATAAGGAGTATTACTGAAGGCTTACTCTTTAATTCAAGTTTTGCTTCTTCTCCTCCCAAGGCCTTTACAAGTTCATCGTGGACTATTTTAACCAGCTGTTGAGCAGGGTTGACCCCCTTGACAACTTGTGCTCCTAATGCTTTTTCCTTTATGTCTTTTATAAAGTCTGAAACTACTTTGTAGTTAACGTCTGCTTCTAAAAGTGCTAGCTTTATTTCCCTTAATCCCTTTTCAAGTGTTTCCTCGTCTATTCTCCCTTTTCTGCCTATCTTCTCTATTACCGATTGAATCCTTTCTGCTAAGGCGTCAAACATCTACTACTCCTCCTCAAGGGGGATTTCTGTTCCTGCTTTTGCTTCTATAAAGTTATCCCCGAAAACTTCTGCGAAAACCTCTATTCCTAGCTCTCCCGTGCAGTGGCAAGGAGCAACGAACTTAGTAAGCTTTGAAAGTTCCTCTGCAGTTTTAACAATTTCTTCTCTTGGGGCTTTGTATAAGTGAAAACCTCCTACTGTTAAGCTTAAGGTTTCACCTGTAAGGTAAACTGCCTTCTTGGCTATTTCCACTATTCCAGGATGGGAGCACCCGGTTATTAAAATAGGTCCAATCTCTGTAAACACTATTAATGCTTGTTCATACTGGGGTCTTTCCATACCTGTCGGCATTAGTCCTGTGGAAAGTGCCCTTTCCATAATGTAGGTTGGTGCTGAAACAGGGACGCAGGTTGTTTTCTCGGGGAGCTCCCTTTCATACTCGTAGCAATCGCTTTCAGGAATAAAAAGTTCAAAATTGTTTGACTTTTCAATGATAAGGGGAAGTCCTCCTGCGTGGTCCCAATGGTTGTGAGAAATGAAAACCCTTTCAATTTCCCTAGGTTCAATTCCTGCTTTCTTTAGGTTGTGTTCAAGGATTTCAGCTTTTGCTCCCGTGTCAAATAGTATGTTCCCTTCTTCAAGCTCAATAAAGGCAGAAAAGCCCCAGTCTCCTTTAAATCCTTCGGTGGCTCTATTGTCGTAAACTATGGTTAGCGTTTCCATCTCTCCCTCTCTTCTTTGGTTTGCTTATATTATAATTCGTAAAAAAGCCCGGGTGGCGGAATTGGCAGACGCGCAGGACTCAGGATCCTGTGGGAGCAATCCCGTGCGGGTTCAAATCCCGCCCCGGGCACCAATAAAGGT
>Ga0256833_1001135_pt1 | contig 19941 bp, 23 predicted proteins | sample 356284metaG_FD_190535 | JGI IMG/M metagenome (GOLD analysis project Ga0256833, IMG submission 190535) | Hydrothermal vent microbial communities from Mid Atlantic Ridge, Atlantic Ocean - 356-284 | ecosystem: Environmental > Aquatic > Marine > Hydrothermal vents | place: Atlantic Ocean: Mid... | reverse complement strand
TCTATTTTGCCTTCCTTTATTTTCCTATCTATTTTGTTGAGTATCTCTTTCAATATATCGTTTTTGTTTTCCATAAAACCTCCTATATATTTTTATCATTTTTCTTTAAATAGTCAATCAATTTATTGGATATTATAATTATTTATAGATACTTTTATCTCTTGACTAAAATGATGTTATATATATAATTTATATAACTGAAATAATAATATAATAATAATTGGAGGTTAAAGTATGTTTAAAAAGGTTTTGTTTCCGACAGATTTTAGTGATGAGAGTTATGAGGTTGCAAGCAGATTTGAAAATGAAAACAGTATTACAATAGACACTCTTTTTCTTTTGCATGTTGTTGACGAAAGTATTCTCGAAGAGTTAATCAATGGCTTCTCACTTTTGTATAACAGTGAAACCCAAGAACTTAAAGATGTAGAAGCAAAATTAAAAGAACAGTCTTTACTTAAGCTTACAAAAGAAGCGGATGAATTTAAAAGGATGTTTAAAGCAATCAATGTTGTAAAAATAGTAGAATTTGGTATACCTTACAAAAAAAATAATCGAAGTCTCTAAAAGGGAAAACGTATCTTTGATTATTCTTCCATCGCACGGTAAGCAAGGGTTCTCTGAAGAATTTTTTGGTTCTACGGCCGCTCGTGTAATTAAACTATCTGACAAACCTATTTTAGTAATTAAGTCAAAGGAGGTTAAATAACTATGGACTTTTTGAAATTGAAAAATCATCTTGATAAATTTCTCCCCGTTTACGTTACAGCAGGAATGATTTTAGGATTTTTATTCGGTTTGCATATAAATACAAAGGCTCATTCAAGTTTATTCAAAAATCTGAACTTAATTGTGGTTATACTTATGATTTATCCGATGATGATTAACCTTAAACTGGAGAGACTTAAGAATGCTGCGAAGCTGTGGAAACAGTTACTTATTGCACTAATTATGGGTTTGGTTTTATCCCCTATTTTGATGTATGTTTTAATTGAATTTGTTGGATTATTTGTTAAAGTCAATCCAAACTTGGCTTTGGGTTTATTACTTGCTGTTGTTGTTCCTTGTTCCTCGATGGCTATAGCTTATACTGGACTTACGGACGGTAATATTGAGCTTTCAACAATAGTTGTTGCTATTAGTTTTACTTTGGCTATAGTGAGTGTTCCACTCTGGATGAAAGTGTTTGCATCTTCTTACAAAATAAATATTTCGGCCTGGCTTCTTGTTAAAACAATTCTTATTGTAGTAGTGATCCCGATGATATTAGGAGTATTAACGCGTTGGTATTTATTAAACAAAATTGGTACTGAAAATTTCCTTAAATTAAAACCACTCTTCCCTTCCGTATCTTTGCTTGGAATGTACACTATTGTTTTCCTCATATTTATGGAGAAGTCTCGTTTGATAGCGAGTAAATATGCAGTGATTGGTGTTGCACTTATTCCGCTTATTCTATACTATATATCCGCGCTGTTTTTAATGATTTATCTTGATAAACTATTAAAGCTTCCCTATGCCGATCACATGGGTGTTACTTTTACATCCGTCGGTAAAAACGAGGGAACCGCTATGGCTATCGCAATGGCCGCGGGTATGGGTTTAATGGCAATTCCTCCTGCCGTTACTCCTATCGTTCAAATTCCTTTTCTTGTTGGGTACGTAAAGATTGCAAATAAGATTAAAAAACTCTACAATGAAAAAATTGATACGAATAAACTTAAAAAAATTCACGAATAAAGGGAATATGTGTTGAAAAAAACATATATAAGTATATAATATATGTGGTGATAAAAATGTACGGAAGAAAAAAGATTTGTGGAAAATTCGGATTCAAAATGAACAATATTATCTATGCCATGTTCCTATCTATGTTATTGGAAAAACCAACATACGGATACTTGTTAGTTGAGGAACTTGTTGACTTTAGTATAAGCAAAGACGCCGTACCTTATGGTGCTGCTTACAAAATTTTACGCTCAATGGAGGCTGAGGGGTTTATCACGTCAAAGTGGGAAACACAGGGAAATGGTCCTGCAAGAAGAGTGTATTATATTACAGAGAATGGTGTCAATTATCTTAGAAGTTGGCTTGAGGATGCCAAAAAGAATTTTGAAGGTGTTAAGAAAATTATGGATAGAGTAGAGCAAATATTGAATAAAAATACAGGAGGTGACATTAAATGAGAATTTGTTTTACCTCTGACGAGGCAAAAGATCTTGAGAGCGTAATGAGCTATCATTTCGGACATTGTCCGTACTTTGTGATAGTGGATGTAACAAACGATGGTAATGTCACCAATGTGGAATCGATTGAAAATCCATTGGCTGACGAGCACAATGCGGGAGATTTACCGGCCTTTATGAAATCTAAAGACGTGGACGTGATTATCACCGGAGGTATGGGCCCGAAAGCTCAGCAGTATTTTGCCGATTACGGAATAAAACCTGTTATTGGGGCTTATGGTAGGGTAAAAGATGTTCTTGAAGAGTTTTTGCAAAAAAAGGTTACTTATACCCCGTATAGGAATGAAGAGGCAAAAACCATTCATATAGAGCATCATGCAAATGAGAACGAAGAAATAGAGAGAGTTAAGAAAGAGGTCGTTGCGCTTAGAGAACAGATTGCGGATTTAAAATCCATATTGAAAAAATTGGAGGAGAAACTGAGTTAGTAATATGAATATATGGGGAGCTGTAGTTTACGGAATTGTTGTTCTTATAAGCTATGCGTATGCATTTAAAAAGAGCAACGTTCTGGCTAAAAAAAGTATTGTAAAAGGATGGAAACAATTCTGGAAGCAGCTTCCCTTCATTTTCTCCATTTTTTTATTAGTTGGTTTGTTTGATGTATATATACCTAAAAGTGCCGTCACTTCCGTAATAGGTAGGGGTAGAGGATTCTTAGCTATTATTAATTCGGCTCTTTTCGGAGCTATAGTTGGAGGCCCGGTTTCTTCCGTCTATCCGCTTGGTGCATTACTCTTACAGAAGGGTACTACACTGGCCGTTGCGGCTGTATTTATGAATTCATGGATAATGGTTGGATTTATTTCGATGCCTTTTGAAATTTCGATATTCGGTAAAAAATTTGTTCTTGTTAGGAATGTTCTTGCACTTGTTGGAGCCATTATCATCGGAATGTTGACCGGCTTGATTCTTACTGGAAGTGCATTATGAAAAAACTAATTAAAACATATTCGTTTGAAGTAATTGTTTTTGCTATATATATCGTTCTATTTTTTGTCAATTGGAATAAAACGCTTGACGCATTAAAAGTTGGCACTATTTTACTACTTAAAATGCTGCCCATATTTATTTGTGTCGTATTCTTTTCTTCTTTTATAGCTTTGTTTTTGCCACCGAAAACCATACAGAAATATATGGGAAAGCAATCGGGACTTAAAGGTATTGTAATAGGTGCGGTGCTTGGAACGTTTATTGTGGGTCCTTTATGGGTGCTCTTTCCCTTGTTTGGGACGCTCCTTAAGAAGGGAGCAAGAATTTCTGTTGTTGGAGCGATGATTGGCGCTTTTGCTATAAAAACTCCATGGATACCATATGCGGCTGGTTTCCTTGGGTGGCCGTTTATAACAGTAACTGTATTTTTAACTCTTGGGTATGCCGTTATAGAAGGTATATTAATGGAAAAAATTTTGCTGTACTATAACAAATGAAGAGGAATGTCAAAAAACTATTAGTTCTGATTATTATTTTTTTGAATGTTGTTTCCTTTACTGGGTGTGACTCGATTTTTTCGGATGTACATCCTGATAATCATGTAATTTACAATGCCTCGGTGTATTATAAGTTCAATGTGCCTTTTCTTACTGTTTCCGGAACTTCGTTTGAGATGGGCTATCAATACGGAGTTTTATTGAAAGATAGGCTAAGCCGTGTTTATAGCAATCTGAGGTATCTCGAAAAAACCGTTTTAAGGAACTTGCCGATATGGATAAGGGTATTTAGCGGGATAATCATGGAGTTTGTTGTATTAAAGGCGAAAAGAGATCTGCCCGAGGAATACATTGAAGAAATAAAAGGCATTTCTTACGGTTCGGGTATACCGGAAAGGGATATATTGTTTGCCTCTTTTATACCGGAGTTATACAATTTTTCATGTACGTCCTTTGTGAAAGTAACGAATGGAAACATTCTTCACGGAAGAAATCTTGATTATTATTTCCCGTTAATCGGTGAAAATCCCATTGTAATTCGATATAAGCCAAGTGGAAAAATTCCTTATACTGCAATTGGGTGTGTAGGATATCCGGGTGTTTTTACAGGAATGAATGAAAAAGGCATAACTGTTTCTGTTGATGCGGCTCCTCTTGCCGAATCCAGTGATAGCAGGACAGCACCCATTACATTTGAAATCAGATATATTTTGAGTAATGCAAGTAGCATAGAAGATGTTGATAAAATACTAAAAAATTATCATTCCATAAAAGGTTGGATGTTAATAGTAGGTAGTGCAAGAGAACATACAGGTGTTGTCTATAATATCGCAGGAAGCCATATAAAAAAGAGCCTAATGGCTAATGGATATATTGCGGTAACTAACACCTTTTTGGATAATAGCTTTGCTCATAAATATATGAGGCTTCATGATGCAGGAAGTGCAAGTAGTATGAGTCGCTTATTTGAAATTAATAAGTTTGTTTCTGATATTCACTCTCCGATTGATGCTATTAGCGTACTTTCCAATACCGATTTTAATCACTATAAAAATGCAATAGGAGCAGGTGACGTTACTTTAAATAATGAGGGAACATTACAGAGTGTTGTTATGGATCCTAAAAATGATACCATATATTTTTCATCGGCTCCTATGTATGCTGGTTTTAATAGATATTTTGCTTACAATATCAAAAATGATAAAGTAGGCGTGTTTAGGAAACCCAATCCGATTGCGAACAGTGCTTTATATAAAAACTTCCAATCCTGGTTTAAAAATGCCGAAATGTATTATCTCGAAAACAATTTTAAAAAAGCAAAATCTACGATGAAAAATATTGATAGGCCATACTTATCGCAACTCATGGGAGAGTATTGGGTAGATGAAAAGCTCGGTATTCTCAAGGAAGATAATGAATTGCTTAAAAAAGCCGATTTTGTAATAAAAGAGTATCCTGATTATGCATTGCCTTATCTTATAAAATCAAAGATACTATTTTCAAGAAATAACTATGTCGGAACTTCTATTTTTGCAAATAAAGCACTTCTATCAAAAATTCTGTTTTCTTACCAAAAGGCCGAAGCGTATGAGTTATTGGCAAATGCTTATCGAAAAATGGGTAAAACTATGAAAGCCAAGCAATACGCTAAATTGTGTATGTCTTTAATGGGATCTTATGCGGCAAATGACAAAGACGAAAAAGTATTGTCGGAAATGAAATCAATATTAAAATCTCATTAGATTATTCCTATAAGGTTTGTAAGATGGTGGAGATGAGGGGATTTGAACCCCTGACCCCCTGCGTGCAAAGCAGGTGCTCTCCCGCTGAGCTACATCCCCACAAAATAATGGTGGGCCTCTCTGGACTCGAACCAGAGACCTCGTCCTTATCAGGGACGCGCTCTAACCAACTGAGCTAGAAGCCCAACCACTGCATATTGTATAAAAAACTTCTTTCTTGTCAAGTAAAATCAATCGGTTTTTTTGTGTTTATTTACTTCGAGAACAGGGCAAACAAAGAAATCTGTTATTCCGCAGCCATTACAGATGCCGTTTCTACAATCATTTGTTGTTGATTCTTTCAATGCTTTTTGCTTTTCCCACTTCAAATATCTTTTTGAGACTCCACAGGATAAATGATCCCATGGCAAGACAGCATTTTCGGGGATTTTCCCTGTGAAATTATTGATGTCTAATTCATTATCTTCAAAGGCTTTCATCCACACGTTTAAATCGAATGATTCCGTCCAACCGTCCATTTTAGCTCCGTTTCTAAAAGCTGTTTCTATAACTTTGGATAGTTTTCTATTGCCTCTTCCCAATGCGGTTTCAAGTTTGTTCATTTCAAAGAATCCAAAGTTAACTTTATATCGTTTGCTATTCAGTTCGTTTTTAATAATTGAACTTTTTCTTTTGAGATTTTCTAAGCTATCAAACGGTTCCCACTGAAATACGGTATTTGGTTGAGGCATGAAAGGATTTATGCTTAAATGAATGGATAGAGGCTTTTTAAACGTTTTGAATTTTTGCCCGTGGGCATATATTCTTTTAACAAGATTGGGTATGGCTTTTACATCCTCTTCTGTTTCTGTTGGTAATCCTATCATAAAGTAAAACTTGAGGGTATGAAACCCCAATTTCACTGCTTTTTCAACGGTTTGAAATATGTCTTTTTCATTTATGGTTTTGTTTATTACGTTTCTCAATCGTTCTGTTGCCGCTTCAATTGCAAATGTTATCGTGTGAACTCTTTGTGACACGATCATTCTCCCTAATTTTTCAGGGAATTTATCTATCCTCAGAGAAGGAACCGAAATTGAGACATGATATTTCTTGCTTATCTCCTCGGAGATATCAATAATTTCGTCCAGATGAGAGTAATCGCTGCTGCTAAGCGAGAGTAAAGTTATTTCTTCGTATCCCGTATTTTTTAAGATTTCTTCCATTTCATACTTTAACCTCTCTACAGTTTTTTCCCTAACGGGCCTGTAAACCATTCCTGCTTGGCAGAACCTACAACCTCTCGTACACCCCCTAAACAGTTCCACGTTTGCTTTGTCCATAGCCGTTCTACCAAATGGAACAATCGGTTTTAAAGGAAAGTAGGAGCGGTTTATATCAGGAACTACATCTTTTATTACTTTTTTTTCATCGCTTAGTGGTATTATTTTTTTAATGGTAGCGTTATTCAAGTATTCTACGTCAAAATGAGACGGAACGTATATTCCCTGTACTCTGGAAACTAAATTCAAAAAGTGTTTTTTGTCTTTTCCGTTCCATTGTCTGAAGATGTCTATGACTTTTTTAATTTCATTTTCTCCTTCGCCAAGTGCAAAGAAGTCTATAAATTCATGCATTGGTTCCGGATTGTATGCAGTCGTCCCTCCCATGAATACAAGCGGGTATTTTCTGTCTCTTGAGTGCATTGGAATCTGTGCAAGGTCAAGGATGTTTAGAATATTCGTATAATCCAACACGGTTTGAACGCTAAATGCAATTATATCAAATTCTTTTAACGGCGTATGCGACTCGATTGTAAACAATGGAATATTATTTTTTCTCAGATATTCTTCCATATCTTCCAATGGATGAAATACTCTTTCTGCAACAACATCTTCTATATCATTCAGCATATGGTAAAGTATTTTGTATCCCAAGGAAGACATTCCGATGTCATAAAGATCCGGATAAACAAATGCAACTTTTATTTTTCCTTTGTGGTCTTTATGAATACTGTTTAATTCGTTTCCAAAATATGAATACGGTTTTTGAAAGTTTAAAAATTCTATTTTTTTCATATGGAAATATTAATCTCCTCTCTATACACGTATATATTTATTGCAAGTCCTATTATAATAAAATCTGAAATTGTTGCACTTCCACCGAAGCTTACAAATGGCAACGGGATTCCGGTGACCGGCATTATGCCTATGCACATTCCGATGTTTATAAAAATTTGTGCAATAAATAAAGCAAATATACCTATAAGCATAGCTTTTCCGAAAGAATTGTCTAACATGCCGTATGTTCTTATTATAAATATGAGAATCCCTACGTAAAGAGCTATAAGCAGTAAAACACCAGCAAAACCCAGCGTTTCACCAAGTGCTGAAAAAATGAAATCGGCATATTGAACCGGTACAAAATGAAGCTTTGTGAATATGCTTTTTTCTATTCCATTGCCGAAAAGCCTACCTGATCCTATTGCTATAATCGATTGTATTACGTTATATCCGCTTCCTAATGGATCTTTTTGAGGATTTAAAAACATTAATATTCTCTGCACTTGATATGGTTTTAGGAACTTTAAGCCAATTGGTATTAAAGCGACAGACGATATAATAACCGTCATAAAATATTTTATATTTAGGAAGAAGAATACCATAAATATAAATATAATGAATAAAATAATCGCTGTTCCGAAATCAGGTTGTTTGAATATTAATGCAAATGGCAAAATAGTTGCAAAAGTCATATATGCAAACTTCTTAAAATCGTTTATTTCCATTGAGGCGATATATCCGAGAAATATGATAATAATAGGTTTTTCGAACTCGGATGGTTGAATTGTTATAAAACTGCCTATCTGAAGCCATCTTTGAGCGCCATAAGCGGATTTACCCGTAAAGAGTACAAATATCAGTGAAGCAATACCTATTAGGTAAAGCAGCCATGCAAAATATTTTAGCTCACGAAAGTCAAAGTAAGCCATAAAATACATTATCAGGAATCCTGCTATGATATAAAAAGCCTGTCTTTTTGCGTAGTAGAAATTTTTACCTAATAAAGATAATAAAAACAACGAAACGATTGAAAGCGCTAAAACTTCTAATATTAATGAGATTGGTAGTTTTTTCAAACTTTACTTACGCTTTACTCCTTTTACTGGTATTGTTGCCTCTAAAACGGTTTCGCGGGTTTCTCTCTGAATATTTATTCTTATATCTGATTGCTTTATTTCTAAGTATTTACTAATAACTCTTATGATTTCTTCTTTCATTTCGGTAAGCAGCGAAGGGGATAATAATGCTCTATCTTGAACAAGGATGAGTTTTAAACGTTCTTTTGCGATTGAATTTGTGTTTTTTCTGCCGAACCAGCCCATACTATTTCCTCCTGAATATACCGAATAAACCCTTTTTCTCAGGTTCGAGGTCAATGAATGGGACATTTTCTCCCTCCATTCTTCTTGCGATATTGCTAAATGCCTGAACGGCTTTTGTCTTTTCAACGATTGACAATACTTCTCCTCTATTCTCAGAGTCGATTATTGCTTTATCTTCCGGGATAATGCCTATAAGATCCAGACTTAACACGTCTACGATATCGTCTGAATCTAACATTTTCTTTTTTCTTACAAGATTAGGGTCGTATCTGTTTATAACCAATGCAATGCCTTCTATTCCGTTATTTTCAAGTAGTCCTATTACTCTGTCGGCATCTCTCACTGACGATACGTCTGGTGTTACAACGATTAGTGCTTCATTTGCGGGTGATGAAGCTGAGCGGAAACCGTTTTCTATGCCTGCCGGAGAATCCAATAACACATAGTCAAAACTCTCCTTGATGATAGATATAATTTCATCTACTGCTTCTATTTTTACATCCTCTTTCGTATGCATTTGCGATGCCGGGAGGAGAAAGAAATTTGATAGATGTTTCTCTCTGACTAATGCCTGGCTAATCTTGCATCTACCTTCAATGATATCCATTATATTGTATACGACTCTATTTTCAAGGCCCATGACTACATCGAGATTTCGCAAACCGATGTCCATATCTACCACAACAACTTTTTTCCCTAATTTGGCCAGGGAAGCGCCAACATTTGCAGTAACAGTTGTTTTGCCTACCCCGCCCTTACCGGATGTTATAACAACAACTCTTCCCATAGTTTACCTCCTTAATGATTTCTTCTCTCCAAGAACTTTTACAATGATTTTTCCGTCTTCAACTTTTGCTATTCTGGGTTTTCTGTACGTTTTTCCGGAAAGGTTATTATCAAATACTGTTTTACCTATTACCATTCGTAATGGTTTGAATCCTAATGAAACTACGCTTTCACCTGCGTTTACAATGCCTCTTACCATTCCGAAAATATATGCATTGCCGGTTACCGTGACTTCGGCACCTTCATTTATATCCCCCAGAACTACGACATTTCCAGTGATATTTACAACTTGTCCCGCTCTTAACGTATGGTCTATAATAACCGTTTTGTCTTTGTTGTTCTTTTCCGTTTCCACTATTTCCTTTTTTGTGATTGTTCCTAATCCGTTTATTGAAAAAGATATACCGAATTTTTTTAAAAGTTCGGAAAGCTCTTCAATCTCTTGTTTTGTTAAGTCTCTACCGTTAGGTTCTACTGTTAGATGAGCACCGGAAAAAAATACTTTTCTCTCCTCTAAAATTTTTCCAAGGTAGTCAATAATTTCTTCAAAGCTTACATCCGGGTTTAATAAAACCACTATTCCGTTATCCACTCCTTTAAACATTGCCGGGCTAATCATGTTGCCTCCTATTATTTCAAATTATAATATGCTTTAAATATATCTGCCATAAGCGGAGCTAATGCGTGACTCGACGGGAAAGCTGAGTGATCAAAAAACAGCAATCCGACTATTTCTGGCTTTTCTCTTTCAGAGAAAGCAATTAGCCAATGGTCTACTGCATCTTTTCCAACTTCCGCCGTTCCTGTTTTAGCACACACAGTTCTACCCCCAATCTTCATAATACGCATATCAGGTTTATTTGCAAGCAATTCCATCCCATCTTTTACCACATCAAAAACAGAGTATGGTATGTCTACTTTCAGCCTAACTTTTCTTTTATACTTTGTTATTATTTTACCAGAATCCGAAGAAATTTTTAAAAGTAAGTGCGGGACGTATTCCGTACCGTTTTCCGCAAGTCCGCTATAAAAACTTGCCATTTGTATAGGTGTAACAAGTAAATATCCTTGGCCTATTGAAAGATTAGCCGTATCACCAAGATACCAATTTTCGTTAAGTACTTTTTTCTTCCATTCCGGTGATGGTAAAAGTCCTTTGCTTTCGATAGGTAAGTCTATTCCGGTTTTCTCCCCGATACCGAAAGCTCTTGCATATTTATCTATTTCACTGATTCCTGTTTTTATACCAATGGTATAGAAGAATACGTCACTTGAGTTTGCAAGAGCCTGCACGGGATTTTGATAACCAAAGGATGCGGGATATATCCAATCTCTAAAGGTTGTTCCTCCTATTTTTATGGAGTTTTTGCAATATATAACAGTGTCTTTACTAATGGTATGGCTCATAAGTGCTGCAGTTAACGTAATAGGTTTGAATGTGGAGCCGGAAGGATATGCTCCTTGAGTGGCTCTATTAAAAAATGCGTTCTCTGATAGTAGCTTTTTATACTCATCTTCACTTATTCCGTTTATCAGCTTATTTGGGTCAAATGAAGGATGAGAAACCATTGCGAGTATTTCGCCATTGCTTGGATCAATCGCAATGGCGGCGCCTTTTTTATCACCTACAATTTTTTCTAAAGTTTTTTGTAAACGTATGTCGATTGTTAGATATATATTGTCGCCTGGTACGGGATTTATTTTAGAAATAACTTTCATGATGCGTCCGGAAGGGTCTACTTCGACTTCCTCTTTTCCTTTTATTCCCCTAAGATACTTTTCGTATTCCTTTTCTATGCCTTGTTTTCCGACGATATCATTATAATTGTAGAAACTGTCATTTTGTAAATCTTCTTTTGTAACTGCTCCGACAAACCCTATAAAATTCTCCCCGATTTTTCCGTAAGGATAAAATCTTTTAGTGCTCAATACAACGTTTATTCCAGGAAGGCTAAAGCTTTGTTCCTTTATTTTTACGACTTCTTGCAACGTCAGGTCTTTTTTGATTATTACCGGAACAAACGATGGAACATTCGCATTTTGCAATTTTTTATTAATTTCGCTTACCGGCGTTCCTATAATCTGTGAAATTAATTTTATTTCCTCGTCTTTATTTGAAAGATCCTCTTTCGTAATCTCTAATTTGTACGTGGGTATGTCTTCTGCCAACACTGTTCCATTCCTGTCTAATATTTTACCTCTGATTGTAGGGATTTCTATAATTCGTATGCTTTTATGGACTGACATCTCTTTATAATGGGAACCTCTGATAATTTGTAAATAAAATATTCTTACGATAAGTATGCTGAAAAGAATGATTACCAAAGTATATAGCAGTTTTACTTTGTTTTTTTCATTCATATGCGTTTTTTTGCGGTTGAAAAATTTTATCCAAAATTATATAGAGGGGCAAGCCTATTACGGCTATTCCGATTGTATATTTCCCTAATCCTGTAAATCGAGTTCTTATTAGCATTAGAATGGTTATCGCGTAAGAAAGACCATAGAACAGTAAAATATCTTTTACTTTGTAATAAGTGCGAAGTATCAGGGCAATTGCTGCTCCGAGGGTAAATATGAGTGTTATAATCCCTATGTAGTTGCTGAAAATGGTATCCATTATTATTCCTACCAGAACAGAAACAAATATCTCCTCTTTAAAAGGAAACTTTGTCATTACGAAAGCCGTGATCAATACTGTAAAATATATGCCAAATCTGAAGGCACCTGCGGTGTCTATTAATAAAGAGAAAAATAGGAGTATGATAAGAAAGACAATATCTTTACTTCTCATTTGTTAATCACCATTACCTCGAATAAATGCATCAGATCGATACTTGGCGATACAAAAGCAGTAGTAGTCAAACTGTTCTTTTTGTTTATTTTGGTTATATTTCCGACTATTATGCCTTCAGGATATATGGAACTTATTGATGTGGTTGACAATACATCTCCTTTGGCTATTTTAGGTTCTATAATTTTAAACGTTATTTTGAGGTTTTTAATGTTTCCCTGAGCAATTCCGAGCTGTCCGCTGTTTCTGTCCTTTACTGCTACAAAAAAATTGGGATCTGTAAGTAGCAGCACTTTTGTGCTATTCATTCCGATGCTGTATGTAATTCCGACAAGGAACATACTTTTGCCATCCGTAACCACAACGGGCATTTTGCTTTCTATTCCGCTTTCTCTACCTTTGTCAATGACTAAAAAATTGAATGGTGCCGAAACTTGCCCTATAACTTGAGCTACAGTAAAATTAATTTTTTTGTTGCTTTTAATATTGAGCATTTTTTGTAACCTGATATTTTCGTCATATATGGATTGAAGCAATTTAATTCTCTCCGTTAGGATTTTGTTTTCTTCCGTAAGGGCTATGTTTTGTTTTAATAACGCTTCTTTACTTAAAAAGTATGCTCTTTTATTTTCTATTTTTTCACCCAAATTGTAAAATACCTGCATTGTTTCCCTTGCGGGTTTTAATAAAAGAAAATCCAATATATCATATGCCGATATACCTTTTCCCGCTACTCCTGCGGCTATTATAATTGTCAAAATTATAAATAAGACGATTAATACTTTAACCGGGTTATTTTCTTTCAAGGTTTAGCTAAAGAGCGTATCCCTAAACAGATCGATTTTTTCCAGCACCTTGCCAGCACCTACTGCAACGGCGGATAGGGGATCATCTGCTACATTAACAAGTATTCCTGTTCTCTGAGTTATGAATTTATCCAAATTTCTAAGCAATGCTCCGCCCCCGGATAGCATTATTCCTCTATCCATTATGTCGGCGGATAATTCTGGCGGGGTAATTTCTAAAGTGGATTTTATAGTATCCAGTATTTCTTGTATAACTGGCTGAATTGCTTTTCTTATTTCTTCGGAAGTGATCTGTACGGATTTTGGAAGCCCATCTATTAGGTCTCTACCCCTAACTTCCATTTTCTCCTCTTTGTCCAGTGGATATGCATTCCCTATTTTCATTTTGATTTGCTCTGCCGTGGATTCTCCGACCAATAGGCTGTACTGCCTTCTAAGATATGTAATGATTGCTTCGTTCATTTCATCTCCGGCTATTCTTATTGATTTTACAACAACAATACCCCTTAGAGAAATTACGGCAACCTCTGTTGTTCCACCACCTATATCCACAATCATTGAGCCTCTTGCTTCCTCAACCGGCAATCCTGTTCCAACAGCTGCGGCCATCGGCTCATCAATGACAAGTGCTTGTTTTGCCCCGGCAAGAACAGCAGCTTCGATAACTGCTTTTTTCTCTACTTGTGTTATACCGGATGGTACGCCTATAAGGACTCTTGGTCTAAAAATGCCTCTTTTTGCTCCTGCCTTCGTTAGGAAATAGTCCAGCATTTTTTTAGCTACGTCAAAATCCGCTATGACTCCGTCCCTGAGCGGCCTCACCACCTTAATTTCGAAAGGTGTTTTACCTGACATGTATTTTGCATTATTTCCCACTGAAATTATTTTGCCTCGTGAATTTACGGCTATTACCGTAGGCTCTCTTAATACTATGCCTTTTCCTTTCATATATACAACTGTGTTTGCAGTTCCCAAATCAATTGCTAAGTCTTTGCTAAAAAATCCCATTTTTCACCTCTCTATCTCTTCGAGTAATTTTCTTAATGTAAACACTGGTATTCCGATTACATTATCTATTAAACCTTCCACTTTTACAATAAAGTCCGATGCAATTCCTTGGATTGCATAACCCCCAGCTTTGTCAAGGCCTTCTCCTGTTTTGACATACTGGTCTATTTCTTTATCCGAAAGATTTCTGAATGTAACTGTTGTTTTGCAGGTAGCTACTGCAAATTTTTTATTTTGTATAACTGCCATTCCAGTAGTTACCAGGTGTGTTTTGTTACTGAGCAATTTGAGCATTGTTCTTAAATCTTCTTTGTCTTTTGGTTTTCCTATAATTTTATTTTCCAGTGATACCACTGTGTCTAATCCTATAACAATGCTATTTTTGTAATTGTTTAAAACCTTACTTGCTTTTCCGAAAGAATTATATATTACCGTATTTATAGGATCGTTCAGTATTCTTTCATCAAAAGAAGCATTCACCGATTCAAATGAAAATCCCCACATCTTCAAATATTCTATTCTTCTTGGTGATTTGCTCGCAAGTATTAATTTCATAGTATCAAAAACAGATAAAAAAATAAAATCACACCGAGTATTGTGCCCGCATTAAGGTATAAATTGAGCCCTAAAGTGATGTCAAGAATAACCAAATGCATGGTAAAAGGTGAGAAGCCAAATTTAATCGGAATATCCATAAATGGGAACACTTTACCCAATGCAATACCCAATACTGTTCCCAATACGGCTCCTATGAAAAGATACAAAATCATAACTTTTATTCTTTGTTTTTCCATCTTGTTCTATTATAGATAAGTTGTGCAATAACTCCAATAACCCATCCGCTAACTCCTCCTAATACAATGAGTATGGGAAGATAGTACCAAAATGCGTTATTTTTTGTAATGTACAAGACAACAAAAAACTGAATTATATTATTTGTAATGCCGCCTATTGTGCTTATGCCCGCTAAACTGAAAATATTTTTTGCGATTTTATACGTTACGGCCATAACGATCGAGGCAATTGTTGCACCGAGAAAACTTGTGAAAAACGGTATGGGATGGAGTGTTCCTTTGATGAGTGCGCCTATTATGGTTCTGAAGAATGTCACTACTACTGCGTCGTATGGGCTGAAAATTACCAGAACAAGAACGGTTGATAGATTTGCAAGCCCTAATTTAGGACCCGGTATAAATGCAAAAATAGGTGGTTCTATAAAATTTAGCACTATGGCAAGCGCTATAAACATAGACAAATATAAAAGCTTTTTGAGTTTAGTAGGTGATTGAGTCCACTGGTTGATCATTTTGTCCCGTTATGGATATAGAAATTCTGTTTGGTAGGCAAACTATGCTTTCCCCGCTTCTGCTTATCCATCCCTCTTTTATACATAATTTATCCTTACATGTGGAGTTAATCACTCTCACTTTGCCGTTTTTAATTTCTACAGTTAAGTGTCCTTCTCTACTTTTTACAACGAATTCAGTATCTTTACTCGTGTTCAAGTTTATTTGTTTTATCACTTTCCCGTCGCTTCTAATAACCAAAATTTTATTTGTCTTGTCCGGCTTTAAAATTTGAAAAAGGCTTATTCCGATTATTGCCAGTATAATAATAATAAGGATTTTATCTCCTCTTTTCATTTTTCAAAAGTGACTAAATCGGAAATTTCAGGGGAAATAAAATGTTTAAGTTCCCTATCAAAACCTATTATTGAGACATGGAACTTTTTTGCGTTTTTCAAAGCATAAGTTTTACCTTCTACGAAAAATGCTGTGGATAGTGCGTCTCCCAAATATCCTTTATCGGATATTACGGTAATGGACGTAATCTTATTTGACGGGTATCCGGTAAATGGATTCATGATATGGCAATATCTTATTCCGTCTTTAATAAAATATCTTTCATAATCTCCAGACGTAGAGATAAATTTGGTTCCTTTTATATTTATGACTCCGGCTATGCCGCTCCCTCTTGGATTTTTTATACCGATTTTCCAATATCTGCCATGCGGAGGCATTTTGTATGTTAGAATATTGCCTCCCATGTTGATTAATGCAGAAGTTATACTATAGCATGACAAAGTTTTTTTTATTAGGTCTAATGTATAACCTTTTGCTATACCTCCAAGATCAATTCCTTCCCCTGCTTTTTTTAAAAATACGGTATCGTTTTGTGGGTTTATTTTTATATCTTTATATGATACGAGTTTCAAAGCTTCTTCAATTTCTTTTTTGCTTGGGATACGGTATTTGCCCCCCTTGAATCCCCAGATTTTAGAAAGCGGATAAACTGTTATATCAAATGCACCGTTCGTTTCTTTTGCGATTTCAAGTGATTTCTCTATCATGTCAATGGTTATCGGATTTACAACTACCGGTTTAATACCGGCGTTTTTATTTATTTTGTACACGTCCGATGCATCAGAAAAGTCATTCACCAAACTGTTTATTTTGTAAATCTCTTTTATTATGCTGTTCATCGCCTTTTCTTTATCAGGTCCATATATGGAGATGTCTATTATTGTATTCATACTGTATAATTCTGAAGTTACAGGTTTGTTCGAGAAAGAACTTATTCTTGCAAATGCTATTACGACAATAATTCCTATAAAAATATAGCCTAATGCGGTTACTATGTTTTTTTTATTCAACTATATTTAAATCCTCCCTGCAAAAATCGCATTTTCCATTATGAGTGTGTTTTTCAATTATCCTAAATCCGTCTCTAACAATTACTGCCCGTTTACATTTGGGACAATACGTATTTTCATAAGGGTGCCCCAAAACGTTTCCTGCATATACGAACTCCAGCCCTTCACTGATACCTATTTCATGTATTCTTTCAAGCGTTTCTATGGGTGTAGGAGGAAGATTTGAGAATTCTAAATATGGGAAAAACCTCGTGATATGCCACGGAGTTTTTTTCCCGAGATAATTTTTAATCCATCTTGCAAGCGCTCTCATTTCTTCGTCGCTGTCGTTTATTGTTGGCACAACGTTTGTCACTATTTCTATATGAATATTCCACTTATTTTTTGCGTAAATGATTGTATCCAGAATTTTATGCCAGTCAAAGATCGGAGTGATTTTTCTGTAGCTTTTATCTGAAAAAGCTTTGACATCCACACTGAATGCGTCTAAATACGGCCCTATCATGTCCAACGCTTCTTCGGTAATAGAACCATTTGTCACATATACCGTGTATAAACCTACTTTTTTGGCTGCAATAGCGCTTTTAAGTGTATATTCAAACCAAATTGTAGGTTCATTGTATGTCCATGCAATCCCTGAAGCACCATATCGTTTTGCAAGAGTTACGGCGTCTTCCGGAGAAATTTTTTTACTTATTGCTTCGATGTTTTCTTCTGTAGGAAATGTCCTGGAAAGTTCGTAATTTTGGCAACCCTTGCATCTGAAATTACAACTCCATGTTCCAAGAGATAGGACTTTTGTTCCGGGATGAAAATGATAAAGGGGTTTCTTTTCTATAGGATCCAATGCAATTGAGGACGCAAATGAATTGAGAATGGTTTTAAGTATACCGTTTTTGTTGATCCTTACTTTGCATATGCCACTTTTTCCTTCGGGTATTACACAGTGAAAATGACATAAGTTACACTTCACTTTATTATCCGAAAGTTTTTCCCAAAGTAAGGCATCTTCCATTTATATTTCTCCCTTAAGGTATTTGTCTATTGAAGAAGCAGCTTTTCTTCCTGCTCCCATTGCTGTAATCACGGTTGCAGCGCCTGTAACAATATCTCCTCCTGCAAACACCCCTCGAACCGAAGTTTGTAAATTTTCATCTACCCAAATAGTTCCATGCTTTCCAGTTTTTAAACCTTCGGTTGTTCTTGGCACTATGGGGTTAGGTGTTGTTCCTATTGCTACAATAACCTGATCGATTTTCATTGTAAACTCAGATCCTTCAACCGGTATTGGCCTTCTTCTGCCAGAAGCGTCTTCTTCACCTAATTTCATTTTTATGCATTCCACTTCTTTTACAAATCCTTTTTCGTCTCCAATGTATCTTACCGGATTCGTTAAAAGGTTGAATTCTATTCCTTCCTCTTCTGCATGAGCTATTTCCTCTTCTCTTGCCGGCATTTCTTTTCTTGATCGCCTATAAATGAGATATACGTGTTCAGCGCCCAGCCTTAGCGCTGTTCTTGCGCTGTCCATGGCAACGTTTCCGCCGCCGATTACTGCAACACGTTTTCCTATTTTTATAGGCGTATCGTATTCAGGAAACTTGTATGCCTTCATTAGGTTAACTCGTGTAAGAAATTCATTGGCTGAGTATATTCCGTCCAAGTTTTCTCCGGGTATATGCATAAAACGCGGAAGTCCTGCCCCAACACCTATGAATACGGCTTTATATCCGTTTTCCATGAGATCTTTTATTGTAAGAGTTCTACCTATGAGAACATCGGTTTGGAATTTTACTCCGAGTTTTTTAAATAGCTTTTCTTCTTCTTCCACAATCCATTTGGGCAATCTGAACTCGGGAATCCCATATGTAAGTACACCCCCTGTTTTATGAAAGCCTTCGAAGATTGTTACTTCATATCCCATCTTTGCTAAATCTGCGGCACATGAAAGTCCGGCAGGTCCCGAACCAATTATTGCCACTTTTTTGTTTTTGGGCGGCTCTTTTTCCGGGAGTGTAACTTTTCCTTTTTTACGGTTTTCTAACTCCCAATCTGCAACGTATCTTTCGAGTCTTCCTATTGAAACGGGATCTCCGATATTTCCCATAATACATACCGCTTGGCATTGGTCTTCTTGAGGGCAAACTCTTCCTGTAATTGCAGGAAGGAGGTTTGATTCATGTATGATATCTATTGCTTTTTGAAGGTTATCGTTTTTAATCTCTCTGATAAAAGCGGGAATATTTATATGAACCGGGCATCCGTCAATACAAGGATGCGTAGGGCATTGTAAACATCTTAACGCTTCCAATATTGCCTGTTCTTTTGTATATCCAAGAGGAACTTCGAGAAAGTTGTGCCTTCTTTTTTCCGGAGGCTGTTCGTTCATAGGAACACTTTTCTTATTAATCCCCATAGTATTTCACCTCTTCTTTCCATTTTTCGAAAGATATTTTTTCTTCTTCTTTGTAGGTATTTAACCGTTGCATAAGTTCGTTAAAATCTACAAGATGTGCATCAAAATCCGGCCCGTCGGCACATGTAAATTTGGTTTCTCCCCCAACGGACACTCTGCAGGCGCCGCACATACCCATTCCGCATACCATCAAGGAATTTAAACTCACAGTAGTGGGTATTTTGTATGGTCTGGTTAAGTCTGCAACGGCTTTCATCATAATTGCCGGCCCTATTGCAAATATATGATTTATTTTTGTGCCTTCATCTATTAATTTTTTGAGGACGTCCGTTACAAAACCTTTTTCTCCGTAGCTGCCATCATTAGTTGCTATATATAGCTTATCCGAAACACTTTTCATTTTATCTTCCCAGAATACAAAATCTTTAGATCTGTATCCGATTATGGAGATAACTTTATTATTTGTTGCTTTTAGCTTTTTCGATAAAGGATATACAGGCGCTATTCCGACCCCGCCTCCTATGGCTACTGCGGTCCCAAAGCTTTTGATGTCTGTCGGATTGCCAAGTGGTCCCAAAATATCCGCTATATATTCCCCTTCGTTCTTTGTTGCAAGAAGGTGAGTTGTTTTTCCGATTTTTTGGAATACGATCGATATTGTTCCTTTATCCCTATCGAAATCGGCAATGGTTAGCG
>Ga0256833_1001133_pt1 | contig 19964 bp, 21 predicted proteins | sample 356284metaG_FD_190535 | JGI IMG/M metagenome (GOLD analysis project Ga0256833, IMG submission 190535) | Hydrothermal vent microbial communities from Mid Atlantic Ridge, Atlantic Ocean - 356-284 | ecosystem: Environmental > Aquatic > Marine > Hydrothermal vents | place: Atlantic Ocean: Mid... | reverse complement strand
GTGCGTGTAGCTGTGTGCTCCTGTCCGCGAGGGCTTGCTTTTCCATCCCGGCGGGTTGTGTGCGCATGGGGTAGTTTTTGAGGACGCGTGTGCTCCTTCTCTCTGTCTGGGAGGTGCTGCGGCTGGATGCCTAGGCCGGCGCCTGGCGAGGGTGTCGATGTGTTCTTCCGCCCGCGCGGCGTCGCCGTTATCGGTGCCTCGCGTGAGCCGGGGAAGGTCGGCTACATGGTTGTACGTAACCTGAAGGAGTCGTTCCGTGGGCCGGTTTACCCGGTTAACCCGCGGGCGAGGGAGATTCTCGGCCTGCCGGCGTATCCCTCTGTCCTGGAGGTCCCGGACCCGGTGGATCTCGCCGTTGTCGCGGTTCCTGCCCGCATCGTGCCCAGGGTTGTGGAGCAGGCGGGGCGGCGCGGCGTCCGCGGCGTCGTGGTGCTGAGCGCGGGGTTCCGGGAGGTCGGCGGGGAGGGCGCTGTGCTTGAGAGGAGGCTTGTCGAGGTGGTGCGTGAGTATGGTATGAGGATGGTTGGGCCTAACTGTATTGGCGTGTATTCTCCCTCTACTGGTGTGAACGCGACGTTCTTCGACCCCTCCAGGCAGGGGTTCCCGGGGCCCGGTCCTGTCGCGTTTGTGAGCCAGAGCGGCGCGCTGGGGGCGGCTGTCCTCGACTGGGCGGAGGCGCGGGAGGTGGGTGTGAGCAGGTTCGTGAGCCTCGGGAACAAGGCCGACGTGGACGAGGCGGATATGCTTGCCTACCTGAGGCGGGACGGGGAGACTTGGAGTATCGCGCTCTACGTCGAGGGCGTGGAGGATGGGAGGCGTTTCCGGGAGGCGCTGGAGGAGACTACGCCGGTTAAGCCGGTCGTGGTGTTGAAGGCTGGGAGGAGCGAGGCCGGCGCCCGGGCGGCGGCTAGCCACACGGGGAGCCTGGCGGGGAGCTACCGTGTCTACCAGGCGGTGTTCCGCCAGACCGGCGTGGTGCCGGCGGACTCTCCGGACGAGATGTATGGCCTCGCCCTGGCTCTCGCCCTGCAGCCGCCTATGAGGGGGCCGAGGGTGGGCATCGTGACGGTGGGCGGCGGCAGCGGCGTCATGGCCTCCGACTGGCTTAGCAGCCTGGGCCTCGAGGTGCCCAGGCTGAGCGAGGAGACCCAGGCCCGGCTGCGGGAGGTGCTGCTCCCCATAGCCAGCCCCCGCAACCCGGTGGACGTGACCGGCGGCGCCACCGACGACCACATAGTGGAGTCGCTGAGGATAGTGGCCGAGAGCGGCGAGGTCGACGCGGTGCTGCTCATACCCTACTTCAACCTGGCCGGGGTCACCAACCGGCTCCCCGACAAGGTCGCCGAGGCCCTGCGCGGGCTCCGCCGCAGCGGCAACCACGTGCCCGTGGTGGCATCCGTCACCGGCGGCAGGAAGGCGTGGCGCGTCGCGCTCGAGCTCGAGAAGAAGGCGGGAGTGCCGGTCTACACGAGCGAAGCCGCAGCCGCCAAGGCGCTCTGGGCGCTCTGGCTCTACGGCCGCTGGCTCGAGAAGAAGGGCACGCTAGAGGAGCACATAGCGAGGCACCTCTCCCGGGCAGCGGGGGGAGCAGGCCAGGCATGAAGCCCCGCAGCAGGGCGGCCGCCCTGGCAGCGGCTGCGGCGTCCCTCCTCCTAGTCCTCGCCCTCCACGGCGGCGGCGGTGGCGGCGGCCGCCCCGCGGTGGGTTACGCCCCATGCCTCCGGCCGGAGGCGCTGCAGGCGCTCAGGGAGGCCGCCAGCAGGCTCAACCTGTCCCTGGAGCCCCTCCCAGGCCCCCCCGACAGCGCCGCGGGGCTCGTGGCTTACGTGGGCGACGCCGCGAGCTGTGCTACACGCAGCCTAGCGGAGACGGTGGCCTCGATACTCTCCTCGGGCGGCACAGTGGTGCTGGTGGGGACCCCCAGGCAGGTCTCCTGGGTGTTCAAGAACGAGACACGCGTCCTCATGGTATACCCGTTGCCGGCGACCAACTCGACGATAATCTACGCGGTGCGGGTCACGGGCTACCGGTACGAGACCGCCACGATAGGCGGCAGGGCGACGCCGATCCGGCTAGCGGTGCCTGAGATAAAGTACAGGATAGGGCTGGGCGTCGACCAGATGGTGGACGTGCTCCGCACAATCCTCATCTGGCAGTCGAGCACGGCAGCCCCCCGGGGCCGCTGAGGAGGCCCGCCTTAGCGGGAGGAGGCCGGAGCCCTCTCCGCCCCTACCCCCCGGGAGGGGCGATGGGCTGCGAGGGCGAGCCCGAGGCCCCCTCTGGCTGCGGGCCTAGGCTTCCCCGAAGGCGCGGTCCCCCGCGTCCCCGAGGCCCGGCACTATGAAGCCCCGGCTGTCCAGCCCCGGGTCGAGGGCCGCGGTGTAGAGGTCGAAGCTCCACCCCGGCAGCGCCTCCTCCACCCTCGCCAGGCCCTCCCTGGTGGCTATCAGGGAGATGAGGGTCATCGAGCGGGGCCGCTGCCCTGCTATCCTGGAGGCTATGGTGGCGAGTGTGCTGCCGGTTGCAAGCATCGGGTCGACCAGTACGACGCTCCTCCCCTCCAGCCGCGGGGCCTTCCAGTAGGGCGCCTCTACGTCGAACACTAGGCGTCCCCCGCTCCTCCTCCCCGTGTCCTCCAGCCGCGTCGCCGCGACCAGGCCGAGCTCCGCGTCCTCCAGCACCCGGAGAACCCCCAGCGCCATGGGGAGGGCTGCGCGTAGAACCGCCACAACCACGACCTCCTCGTCGGCCGGCTCCACCCCCTCGGCGACGGCGCCCAGGGGCGTCTCGACGCTCCTCCTCCTCGTCGGCAGCGAGCGGGAGGCCTCGTAGCCCAGGAGGAGGCCCGCCGTCTCGAGGAGCTGCCGGAAGCGGCGCCGGGGCGTGGAGCGGTCGCGCAGCTCTAGGAGGATGCCCTGGAGGACCGGGTTGTCCACCACGTGCAGCCTTGCCGGCATACCCCATGCCCGTGACGTGTAGATACCGCCACCGGCTCCCCCGGGGTTAAGACTCCTCCCATCCCTCCCCGGGGGGACAAACGGGCCGGCCGGCTAGCCCGTGGAGAGCAGCCTCACGCCCTTCGCGACGTAGTGGGCCGACGAGGCTATGTATACCGCGTGGTCGGCCACCCTCTCCAGGTGGCGGAGGATGAGCAGCGCCGCCACCTCGCAGCGGCTCAGGCTGTCCCTTATCGCCAGCTGGTCTAGGCCCCGCAGGTATGCCCGGTCCACGTGCTCGTCCAGGTCGAGGACCTTCTCGGTGAGCCCCGGGTCCTCCCTCCTGAGCGCCCTGTACGCGGCCTCCAGCATCTCCCTGGCCGTCTCCGCGACGCCGCGGAGCTGCGAGATGCTCTCCCCGCAGGAGCCGGGCACGCGGGCCTCTAGGCGGGCGACCTCTAGCGCGTACCGGGCCACCCGGAAGAGGTCATAGCTGGCCTCCATGTAGGCGGTTATCCTCCGAAGCTCCCGCGCCATGGGCTGGTACCTGGCCAGGTACTCTACCGCCTTGTCCACTATGCTGGCCCTCAGCCTCTCGGCTTCCCGTGCATGCCTGGCCACCGCGTCACTGCCCCCGGCCGCGAACCCCAGGGCGGCGTCGAACGCGGCCAGGGACTCCGAGTAGAGGCGGTCAAGCATCCCGGCAAGCTCCGCGACAGCTCTCTCAACGAGGCTCACAGGGTGCCACCCCACGGCAGAGCTAGGAAGCCTCAAGTCAAGCTACTGCGACCCTAGCTTGCCTGGCGGCCGGCTATAGCTGGTGCCGTCTATGCTGTGGAAACGTGTTAGAAGAGGCCCCTGGCCGGAACCTACTGTAACCCGAGGGTAGATTGTTGTGCCCGCCCGTCGCCCGCTACGGACGCCTCCCCGGATAAAGGTCCTGGAGGCAGCCTCCGCGGTGGCGGATGGCCGCGTCCGCCGCGTGGGCCCCCACTCCTACCTGGTGACGAGCAGCGACGGTACGAGAGTCTACCGCGTGTACGTCGACCCTAGCCGCGGCGTCGCCTACAGCGACGACAACGGGACACGGTACCGGGGCTACATAGGCTACCCGATAATAGCCGCGCTGATGCTGGAGGGCGTCCTCCCCTACGACCAGCGGGTGGGGGAGGCTCTCCGCGGCGTGCCGTGGAGGAGGCTCAACGAGAGCCTCCGCCGCTACGCGCTCGTCGAGAGGGAGGCCAAGAGGCTGGCAGAGGCCCGCGGCGTGGCACCCAGCCTCCTCGACCGCTTCGTCGAGGAGGTCATGGCCCGGCTGCGTGGCCTACGGCTGGAGAAGCTCATGGAGCCGCCCCTAGAGCTGGCTACGGGAGGAGAGAGGGGCCTTGACGAGCCTGGCGGCGGCCAGGGTTAGCTCCGAGAAGCTCTGCCGCGCGGTACTGGTGGCCGAGAAGCTGGGCGTCCTCGCCCCGGAGGCGCTCGTCGCCGCGCTCCGGGCTAGGCCGGAGGAGGCTAGGCTCCTCGTAGCCGCCCTGGTGGCGGCGGGCTGGGCGGAGCCCGTCGAGGCCGGGGGCTGCCCCTGCAGCCGCTGCCCCTTCTCACGCTTCTGCCCCTTCGCGCGCCGCGGCGGAGAGGAACGCAGGGGGCCCCGCCTCTACCGCGTCTCGAGGCCAGCGGTGGAGAGGTGCCGCCGCCTGCTAGCCGGGAAAAAGGAGCCGGTCAACGACCACGGCTAGGCCGACTACTAGGCCGAGGACCAGGTTCGTGTTGAAGGCGCGCGGTATCTCCGCGACGCCGCCGCGGCGGAGGAGCAGGTGCTGGTAGGCGAGCAGCGCTACAGCTGCTGCCACCCCGGCGGCCGCGACCGGGCCGAGCCGGTAGGCGGGGATGCTTGCGGCCAGGAGCACTGCCGAGGCCGCGTGCGTGGCCAGCGCGGCGTGCAGCGCCCCCCGCGTCCCCAGCCTCGCCGCCACGCTCCCCAGCCCGTGGCTCCTGTCGAACTCCTCGTCGAGTATGGAGTAGTACATGTCGAACCCGGCTACCCAGAGCGAGACGGCGGCCACGTACAGCCAGGGCACCCTCTCCAGGACCTCCGCCAGCCCCGCGGCCCTCTCCCCCGCCGCGGCGACGGCCCCGCCGAAGACGACGAAGCCCAGCACGAGCCCCAGGTGCAGGTGGGGCAGCCAGTGCAGCCGCTTAGCGTAAGGGTACGTCATGGCCAGCAGCCAGAGCACGGGGCTGAGGAGCAGCGCGTACCGGTTAAGCAGGGCGGCGGAGGCGTAGTAGAGGAGGCTCCCCAGGGCCACGAGGAGCCAGGCGTCGCCCGCCCGGACGGCGCCGGTGACCAGCGGCCGGCCCCGCGTCCTAGGGTTAAGCCTGTCTATATCCAGGTCAGCTATGTTGTTAAAGGCCATCGCGGCGGTGCGGAGGCCCAGCACCGCCAGCCCTATGAGCACCGCCACCCTGGCGTCGAGGCAGCGGAGGCAGGCAAGCACGGCGCCCGCGTACGCGAAGGGGAGACTGAACAGCGTATGCTCTATCCTCACAAGCCTAGCCATAGCCGCGGCGCGGCTGCGGCGGGAGAGGCGGCCAGGATCCCAGGCCTGCACCCCTGCCTCACCCCGCTTCCCCGCCGGCGTCGAGACCCAGGCGGGGCCAGATCTCGTCAATCCTCCTGGCGACCTCGGGGTCCGGCTCAACCATCTCCGGCCACTCGCGGCCACCGTACTCCTCGGGCAGCTTCCTTGTAGCGTCTATGCCCAGCTTGCTGCCGTACCCTGGCGTCGGCGTCGCGGGGTCCAGCTGGTCCGTGTGGCTATGGGGTAGTACGACGACGTCGCGCTGCGGGTCCACGTGGGCCGAGACGGCCCAGATAACCTGGTTGACGTCGTGGACGTCTATATCGTCGTCGACGACGACTATTATCTTAGTTAGGGATAGCTGGGCGAGCCCCCAGAGGGCCGAGATGACCTTCTTGCCGTGCCCGGGGAACCTCTTCCTTATAGACACGAACGCCATGCCCTGGAAGACGCCGTACTCGGGCAGGTTTACGTCAACCACTTCGGGCAGCAGCACGCGCAGTAGGGGCAGGAAGACCCGCTCCACAGCCTTCCCTATAGCCGCGTCCTCCATGGGGGGCTTCCCGACCACGGTCACCGGGAACAACGGGTCCCTCCTCATCCACAGCCTCTCCACCTCCATGACGGGGAACTTCTCGTGGGGCCTATCGTAGTAGCCCCAGTGGTCGCCGAAGGGCCCCTCCTCGGCAAGCCTCCCCGGCTCGACCCGGCCCTCGAGAACCACCTCAGCCCCCGCGGGCACCGGGACGCCGTTAGGGAGCCGGTAGACCTCAACCCCCCGGCCCCCCAGCACGCCGGCGAAGAGCAGCTTATCCATCGGATACGGGACCGGCATCACGCCGGTAAGCATCGTCGCCGGGTCCGCGCCCACAACCACGGCCACCGGCAGCGGCTCCCCCCTCTCCGCTGCATGGCTGAAGGCGAGGCGGCCACGCTTATGCATCTGCCAGTGAACTACGACCTCGTTGCGGCCCCGCAGCATGACCCGGTAGACGCCTATGCTGGTGACCCCTGTAGCGGGGTCCACCGTGTACACCTGGCCGAATGTTATGTAGCGGCCGCCGTCCCCCGGCCACTGCTTCACAGCCGGAAGCCGGCCCACGTCTACCTCGCCGCCCTCGAGCACGGTGTCGTCGAACCTCGGCCGCCGTACAAGCCTCGGAGTATAGCGGCCAAGGTCGAGTGCGTCGCGGAGGCTGCGCAGCTTCTCCCCCAGGCTCATCGGGGGCGCCCTGACCGCGGCCGAGACCAGCCTCTCCCCGGCCTCTTCGAGCCTCTCCACGCCAAGCGCGAGACGTATCCGCTCCACTGTGCCGAAGAGGTTGCCGACGACCCGCCAGCCGGGGAACCCGCGTGGGTTCTCGAACACGACCACCGGGCCCCGGCGCCTCATAACCCTCCGTAGGACTTCGGGTATCTCTAGCACCGGGCTGAGGGGCTCAGCCACGTGCCTCACGAGCCGGTGCTCCTCGTAGAGGTGGAGCAGCTCCCTCAGGTCCCGTGGAGCCGGCAACGCCTCCCCTCCCCTGGGCGGGTAGGGGGACGGCTATTTCCCCGCCGCCCTGGGGAGACGCCGCGCTGGGCACGACCACCACGAGTATATCGTCCGGCTCTATGACTGTGTCGTCGCTAGGGTTAGATATCAGCAATCCCCTTCTCCGTATGGCTACCGGTGTTAGACCCTTCTTCCTCATCTCCAGCAGTACGTCTATGTAGCGTCTCCCCGCGTAGGGCGCGGCCGGTATCTCGTGCAGCTCTATGGGCCTAGCCTCCGCCCTGGAGATGTTCTCGACGAACATAGCTGCACCGGGCTCTATGAGGCTCGTGGCGAGCATCCTGCCGCCAAGGTCCCTGGTCGGGACAACTATGTCGGCACCAGCCTTGTGCATGAGCTCCACGTTCTCCGGGTGCAGCGCCTCCGCCACTATCCTAGCCTTGGCGTTTAGACCCCTGACGGCTAGCACAACAAGCACAGTAGTAGCGTCGTCGTTGGTGCTCACTATAACCATGTTCGCGCGCGGCACGTTAGCCCTCAGGAGGGTGTCCCGCCTCGTAGGGTCGCCCCGGACAAGGGTGACCCCCTCGAGATCTGCCTCCCTCAGAACAGCGGTAGGCTTCTCGGTCACGAGTACTATGTCTCCAGTGTAGCCCCTGCTTCTCAGCTCCCTGATAGCGGCCTCGGAGGCAGGGGTCCAGCCGACGACCACCACGTGGCGGACGCCACGGTACCGGATGTAGCCCTGCCTCCTCCTCTCCGCGGCCTCGACTATGCTGCCAGCCGCAAGGGATATGGTAGCCGTGTACACCGCTATACCCGAGATAATAGTGAGCATCGCGATTACCTTGCCATACACAGTGTGGGGCGTAATGTCGCCATAGCCAACAGTGGTCATGGTGACCAGAGCCCAGTAGAGGCCGTCAAACACGCCCACGCCCTCAACGATAGAGAAGAGCAGGCCCGAGGTGAGCCACACGGCAGCAGCTATCAGGGCTACATCCGCCAACACGTGGCGGCGGAGTGCACGCTTCACCCGCCTCAGCAGCCTCTGCACAAGCACCACTACAGGCACAGCCGACACCCTCTACAGGAGCCACCTCCACGACGCGGGGTGGCAGCCATCTATACCGCAGCTCGGCGGGGCGAGAAACAACACCTGGAATAAAACAGGGACAGGGAGGCTAATATCCGCAACCACCGCCTCAGGGTGGGACAGAACCCCGTGGACACTAAAACAGCAGAGGGGTAGCGCGGCTCCACTGCGTCGGGGCCGCGGGGGAGAAGAGGCTGCAGGGCTAGAGGACGCTGCGTATCCTGTCCTTCTGCTTCTTCAGCTCGTAGCGTATCCTGCCGAGTATAGCCCTCTTGTCGGCGATGACGGCGACCAGTGCCTCGCCCACGTCCTCGACGAGCACGTAGTTATTCTTGTACTCTAGTGTCACCATGTCTAGGTCTCCCAGGTTGAGCTCCTCGCCCAGCCTGAGAGAGGCGCCGTAGAGCGTGGTGACCATTGCTGCGAGCGAGTCGGGGTCGAAGGTCGCCTCGCCGCTGTGAACCATGTCTATCACGAAGCCGTCCTTGGAGACTATTACTGCCGAGTTTACGCCCTCTATCCGCGTGAAGTCCGTGAGTACCACGCGTATCGCGGACGACAAGGCTATCACTCCAAACGGTAGAGGAACCTCATGCTATAGATATAAAAAAACATGACGAACATGCCGGCCCTGCGACACTATATTAGTGTCATTAGCAGCAAGTTATTATTTTGAATCATTTTGTCTATTTTATTGTTATTGGTTCTTCTTGCTAGACCTCCCTAGCTGGCCGCCCACTATGCCTAGCGCGGCGTGGGTCGCCGACTCGGCGCCCAGGCCGATAGGATAGAATATGACCATGTTCTTCTCCTTAGCGACCTCTATGAGCGTCTGCAGCTCGCGTAGACGGAGCGCCGCGGGGTGCTCCTCGTAGAGCTGCGCGGCCTCGGTCAGTATCCTCGCGGCCTGCCTCTCGCCCTCAGCCTCTATCACCTTGGCCCTGCGCCACCTCTCGGCCTCAGCCTGGCGCGCCATAGCGCGTACCATGCCCTCGGGCAGCACGACCTCCTTTATGGTAACTGCTGTCACCTTTATACCCCATGGGTCTGTCAGCTCGTCGAGTATCCGCTGCAGCTCCTTGTTCAGCTCGTCCCTGCGCGTCAGGAGGTCGTCCAGCTCGCTCTTCCCTATGACGTCCCTCAGCACCGTCTGGGCCAGCATCGTTACCGCGAGGTGGTAGTTGCGGACGGTAAGCACGGCTTTCAACGGGTCCTGGACACGGTAATAGACTACAGCGTCCACGGAGACCTCGACGTTATCCCTGGTTATTATCCTCTGCCTCGGCACGTCCACGGTGTGTATACGCAGGTCGATGATCGTGGCCCGGTCTATGATGGGTATTATTATGACGACGCCGGGCCCCTTGGTTCCGACCACGCGGCCGAGCCGGAACACGACCGCCCTCTCGTACTCCTTCACTATCCTCACGCTGTATAGGAGCAGGATGAGTACGACGATTCCGCCCAGTGTGAGCGCCAGCAGCTCGCCCGGCAGCACAGCCCCGGTTACCGCTTCCGGCAACGCGTCAACCTCCGGCACCGCGCCAGGCCCAGTAAAGCCACGTATGGAAATAAAACAGGTGGCCCCGGCAATGGTGGGATGCCGCTCCCACCAACCTCTTATACCGAGCAGCGGGGCCCGCCTCGCCCCCGGAGGGGGGCCTGCTACGCAAGCCTGCCGCCCCTCTGGGAGGGGAGCGAAGACGGGCGCCCTCCGGGGGCTCAGCGCGGGAGGTTAACGGGCTATGAGCAGGGCTGCTAGGCGGGGCCCACTCGACCCCTTCGAGTGCGTGATGTGTCTCGTGCATGGCCGCCTGCAGGGACTGCGCGGCAGGCTAGAGCTGGAGGCCCGGATGCTGGGCCACATAGCCGGCCTCGTCGCCAGGTGGAGCAGCCGCACCGACGTCTTCGTTGAGAGCTACGACTACATGCTCCGCCTCCTGGACGACCTCGACCCCTACCGTGGCCGCAAGGAGGCCCTCAACAGGAAGGCCATGGAGCTGCTCCCCAGCCTCCCCCTGGACGAGATGGGCGTCAGCGACCTGGTCGCCCTGATGGCGGCCGCCAACGGCGTCGACATAGACATGCCGAGCTACCGTGCCGACGACCGCCGCGTCTTCCGGGGGCTACGCGACCAGCCCCAGTGGCTCGGCACCAGCCCGGGCAGGGTGGAGGAGCTGCTGAGCCGGGCCGAGCGCATAGTGGTGGTGCTGGACAACGCCGGCGAGGCGGTCATAGACGTGGCCGCTGCGGCCAGGCTGGCCGAGATGGTTGGCGCCCGCCTCTACCTTGTCGCCCGCAGCCTGCCCTACGAGGTGGACGTCACCCTGGCGGAGGCCGCGGAGATAAGGGACCGGCTAGCCCCCGGGGCGAGGCTCGTGGGCACAGGCGGCCGGCACCCCGTGTTCCACCCGCGCAGCAGCGACGAGGCCAGGAGGCTCCTCTCGGCCAGGAACACGGTCATACTCGTGAAGGGCATCGCCAACCTGGAGGCCTACATGGACAACCCGGGCTCCGTCGGCGGCCAGGCGCAGCCCCTGTTCCTGCTCCGGGCCAAGTGTCTACCCCTCGCCAGGTTCTTCGACACCGCCCTCGCCGAGCCCGTGGCCGCCACCGGCTCCTGGGTCCTCTCCCGCCTCCGCGAGCACCTCGGCGAGGGCTGACACCAGCACCGAGTTGTCCCTAGGCGAGCCCACGGTCACCCTCATCCAGCCGCCGCCGGGGAGCGCGACGCGGCGCACCAGCACACCCTTCTCGGCCAGCGCCTTCACCGGGTCCTCTAGCTGCGGTACACGGGCCAGCACGAAGTTGGTCCACGACCGGTAGGCCTCGGCGCCTAGGCCGAGGAGGCGGCTCCGCAGCCACTCCCTCTCCCTGCGGAGCGCCGCCACCCTCTCGGCCGCGTAGCCGGGGTCCTCCAGCGCGGCCACCGCGGCGGCGATGCTGGTCCGGGGCAGGAAGGGGGGCATCAGGGCGCGCAGCTTCTCCGCCAGCCCCGGGGACGCTATCCCGTACCCAACCCTGAACCCGGCCAGGCCGAACGCCTTGCTAAGGGTCCTCACTACGAGGAGGCAGTCGTAAGCCTCGGTTAGGCCGGCGAGGCTGGTGCCGGCGAACTCGTAGTAGGCCTCGTCGAGGACCACCAGGGTGCCCCGCCTGCAGGCCTCCTCGAGCACCGGGACGAGGCCGTCCTCGCCCCCGAGCAGCAGGGAGCCGGTCGGGTTGTTCGGGTTGTCCACGGCGACGAGCCTCGCGCCGCCGCGCACCGCCTCCAGCAGCGCCTCCTCGCCGAGCACCCACCTGTCGCCCTCCACGCGGAGCCTCAGGGGAAACAGCCTCATGCCGAAGCTGGCCGCGTAGACCGGGTACATGGAGAAGCCGGGCTCCGTCGCGGCCACCGAGGCGCCCGGCTCGGCTACGAGGTGGAACGCCTTCTCGAGCACCATGTCGCCCCCGAGGCCTACGACTATGTAGTCCTCCCCCGTGCCCGCGTAGCCGGCTAGGAGCTGGTGGAGCTTTTCGACCTCCTCGCGGCGGGGGTAGCGGTTGCCCTCCGCCGCCGCGGCCGCCACGGCCTCCACCACGCGGCTGGGCGGCCCCCAGGGGGACTCGTTGAGGTCCAGCCTTACCCTCCCGCCGCGGGGTATCGGGTAGTAGGCGAGGCTCTGCAGCCACTCCGCTGTCTTGACGGGCAAGCCTGTCTACACCTCGGCCTTGGCGGTGGGAGAGGCGCACCGGCCTCGGGGTCAGCGTAGGAGGGTTTTAGAGAGGCATCGCGTCACCCGTAGCCCTGGGAAGGGGGCGCCCCTGGGGGTGTTCCCGGCGACGCTGTATACCTGGGGCCCCGTGTGGGGCCTTCCGTTGTGCCGTGTGGCTGCCTCCCGTCTACGGGTGGTGCCGGCGCGGGGGTTGTCGTGCCGTGAGCAGGCCGGGTGAGGTGCGCGTGATAGACTATGCTTTCCTCAAGCAGCTGGACGAGTGGGTGAAGATGCAGAGGAAGGTGCTCGAGACCTTCCGCGAGACCAAGAGCAAGGTGGATGAGGGCGACAGGCTCGAGCTGATAGTGGCTACTAGGGCCGCGTTCCAGCACATGATGCGGACCATTAAGGCGTTCGACAACTGGCTACAGGACCCGGTTATAATAGCCCATGTTCCGCGCGACATGCTGCTAGAGGTGTGGAACGTCATGTACCGTGTGCTGGAGGAGCTGCTAGAGATAGACATCAAGCACACCAGCGACGTCAGGGACCTGCTGGAGCAGCTCGCCAGGGAGGGCAAGATAAACCCGCTGGTAGCCGCCGCCAGGGGAGGCGAGGAGGAAGAGACAGGCAGCCGCCGCCCCTCCACTATGATGATATAGCGTTCTTTTCACCCGCCCCCGTGTCCCCGCTGCCAAGCTTCCGGAGAACCAGCATAGTGTAGGTGCTCTGCACGCCCCTCACGCTCCTAATGGCCTCGACGACGCGGTTCAGCTCGACAGGGTTCCTGGCGCGCAGCCGGAGCAGTATGTCGTTCTCGCCGGTAACCTCTATCACCTCCTCGACCCCGGGTATCAGGCTGAGCCTCCTGGCAACGCTGGTCGTGTAGACGTTGGAGTCGCAGCGCACAGTGACAAGTGCCTCTATGTGCTCCGGCGGGCGGAGCCTCAGGGCCCTGCCGGTCACCTCCTCGGCTATCTCGAGCAGGTCCTCGTCGCGCAGCCACCTGGCGTCGCTCCTCTCCTTTATCCTCCGGAGTATCTCCGCCAGCTCCTCGTCCGAGACGCTCACGCCGAGCCTCTCCAGCCTCGCCCGCAGAGCCCTGCGGCCAGTGTACTTGTCGATAGTATAGTCCCTGCTCCTCCCCACCCACTCGGGCGGAAACGCCTCATAGGTCTCCGGGTTGGAGAGCACACCCGCTACGTGGACGCCCGCCTTGTGGGTGAACACGTTCTCGCCCACAACCGGCGCCAGCGGGGTTATCGGGACGCCGCTGTACCTCTCCACCAGCCTGGCGAGCCTCACCACGCCCCGCAGGTCCACCACGTCCACGCCGTAGTGCCTCTTTATCGCAACCGCTACGGCCTCGAGGGGCGCGATGCCCGCCCTCTCCCCCAGGCCCCCCACGGTGACGTGGATTATCGACGCCCCGGCCTCGGCGGCGGCGAGGCTGTTAGCCACCGCCATCCCCAGGTCGTTGTGGGCGTGTATGTCGAACTCTACCCCGGGCGCGTCGCGGCGAAGCCCCTCTATCAGCCTCCGGAGACCGTAGGGCGTCGCCACGCCCACGGTGTCCGCTATCGAGACACGGTCCGCCCCCGCGTCCCTCGCAGTCCTAACAACCTCTACGAGGAACCCGTAGTCGGCCCTGGTGGCGTCCTCGGCGGTAAACCTGACCCTGACCCCGTGCTGCCTCGCGTACTCCACCATCTCGCCTATAATCGAGAGCGCCTCCTCCCGGCTACGCCGGTGCTTATAGCGGAGATGCACATCGCTGACGCCGTAGAAGATAGCCACCCGGTCCGGGCCCAGGCTGGCAGCCTCCTCTATGTCTCCCCTCACCGCGCGGCTATGAGCTATGATCTCCGCCCTCCTGATCACACCATCCCTCTTGAGCCCTATTATCCTCCTAACAGCCTCCCTCACGTCCGGCGCAACACTGGGATGACCCGCCTCTATCATCGCCACGCCTATCTCGTCTAGAAGCCTGGCTATCTCCAGCTTCTGCTCCACCGTGAAGCTGACCCCAGGCGTCTGCTCCCCCTCCCTCAGGGTGGAGTCAAGCAGCCCGACCCTCATCCCCTGCGGCCAGGGGCCCCCGACGCCCCCGAAGCAGGAGACACCGCTGCAGCCAGGCGTAGCCGCCAACACTGTGCCCCGAGAACACTCGGTGCGGAAGCAAGGACCGGGAAGAAAGGAATAGCCGTAAACACCGGTCTTTAAAACAGCACCGGAACCTAATAAGACAGTAGGGAACCCGCACCTAGTAACAGTAGAGCAGCCGGGAAAGAACAGGGAACCAAGAGAAGAAGCAGGAAAACGTTAGACCCCCACCCCCCGCACGGCTCCCAGTAAAAACAGATAGGGGTGGGGGAACAGTGTCCCAGGAGGAGCTTCTCCGCCAGCTTCTCCACATGTACCATACCTTCCTCAAAACCCTGAGCCTCGAAGGCCTGCCCCGCCTAGTCTACCAGATGGCAGGCGAGCTAGGCTTCGGCGCGCTCGCCAAGCTATACGCCGAGACAACCAAGACCTACATAGACGACGTGCTAAAGATACCCGCCGAGACCCGGGACCCCACTAGACTCCTCGAAATGATGCAGGACGCGATGAGGGCAGCCAAGACGGTCGTAAACGAGCCCCTATTCGAGTTCCAGGCAGAGCAGGAAGACGGGAGGCTAGTGATACACGTCCAGGCGAAGAAACGCGACCGCCTCGACACGCTACGCGCCGCCCCGGTCCTAGGCATGGTGGCCGGCGTGTTCGAGGCAAGCGGCTACAAGGTATACATAGTCGCGGACGCCTCCAAGAAACACGTGGCACCCCAGGGCAGGCCGGGCACAGCAGTGGTCACGCTAAGCGACTGCGACAGCCACTCATGCATACTAGTAGAGTACTGGCCCCCCGCCAGCGCCTAGACAACGAAGAGAGCCCTCGGCGAGAACACCACCCGGTCCCCCTCACCCAGCCTCGTCTCGAGGCCGTCCAGGAAGTCCACCCGCCTACCGTTAACCGCAACCTCTACCGGGTAGCGGAGCCCCCGGCCCTCGTCGTCCAGCACGAGGCGCCGGAAACCCGGCTTAACCCTCTCATCTATATAGTCTATAAGGTCCCGGACTGTGGCGCCCTCCGGCAGCTCGACCTCGACCTCGAACCTGCCCATCTCCCGGTAGAACTCCTGCAGGAACACCGCCTTCACGCGGACCATGGCCCTGCTCCTCCAGGCAGCGGAGAAGACGCCTAGCCGCGGAGACCAGGCCCCCTGCGGCGGAGAGAGGGGCCCAGGGGGAGCCGGCCTCCGCGGAGGACGCGGGGTAAAACAGGGCGGCGAGGGGGGCTAGCTGACTATGTAGAGGAACTCCTCCAGCCCCAGCCTCTTCAGGGTCTCCGGCTTGGGGACGCCGTTCTCCCAGCCGCGTAGCTTGTAGAACTCCGGCAGGTACGCCTCCAGCGCCTCCTTCGCGGTTCTGCCCTTGGCGGGGCCGTCGGGCAGCGGCTCCTCGAGCAGCCTCTTGGGCAGCGTGTCCTGGTAGCCGGTGCCCTCCCTGACGGCGAAGAGCCTCTCCGTGTTGTATATCCTCTCGCCTATCGTGAGTAGCTCCTCGGCTGTGAGGTCCTCCCAGCCCATAGCAGCCTGGAGGAGTGGCACGTAGTCCTCGGGGCTGTCGGCGAACGTGTTGAACTTGCACACCACGAGGCTGTCTATCACCGCGAAGTGGTTCTGCTGGAACACTACGAGCTTGACCTTCTCCGGGTCTATCTTGAGCGGGTCGAACTTCTTCGGCGCGCCGAGCACGTCGAAGCTCACCGCGTAGGCGCGTAGGTGGCAGCCTCCACGGTTGCTGGTGGCGTAGCTTAGGGCCATGCTGTTTATCGCCCTGGGGTCGTAGGCGGGCAGCTCGAGCCCCTTCACGTGTATAGCCGAGTCCGGGCTGCCGAAGGCCTCGGCGAGCCTCTTTGCGCCCTCTGCAGTGTAGTCGCCTATGCCGTCGCGGTAGGCGGTTCTCCAGATGAGCTGTATCACTGCGTCGGCGTTGCCCCACTCGGGCTGGATGTCCTCGAGCAGGTCGAGGAGCTTCTTCGCCTTATCCTCTGGCAGCTCGCCTTTCTTCGCCTTCTCGTAGAGCTCCATGAGCGTTGCCGCGGTGTTGCCGAAGCTTATCGTGTCGAAGCCGAGGTCGTTGAGCAGGTAGTTTATCTTTATAATGGCCTCCAGGTTGCCTATCATCGTGTTGGCGCCGTTGGCCCAGATGGTCTCGTACTCCGGGCCCTCGCTCACCGGGGTGCGGTAGGGGCCGCCCTGTACCTCGGAGACACGGGCGCACTTGATGACGCAGCCCCAGCAGCCCTTATTGGTCTTAAGGTACTTCTCGGCGAGGTACTCGCCGCTTATCTCGTAGGCCTTCTCGAATGTGCCCCTGGTCCAGTTCTTCGTCGGGAAGCCGCCGTGCTCGTTGATTATGTTGACTAGCACCGAGGTGCCGTACTTGGTGAGGGCCTGGCTGATACTGTGGTCCATAATCTTCTTCATGAGCTCCTTCGCGTGCTGGAAGAACTTAGCCTTGTCGTAGAGCTCGATCCTCCTCGTGCCGTAAGCGAAGACAGCCTTAACCCTCTTACTGCCCATCACGGCGCCGAGGCCGGTGCGGCCAGCAGCGCGGTACTTGTCGTTCATTATAGCGGCTATCTTGGAGAGGTTCTCGCCGGCAGGCCCTATGGCCAGCACGCTGCCGAGATCAGGCTTCGTTATACCCATCTCCTCGCGTATAACCTTCTCAGTGTAGACGACGCCCTTACCCCAGAGCCCCCGGGCGTCGTGGAACCGCACCTCGCCGTCCACGATGCTTATCCAGACAGGCTCCTCGCTGACACCCTCGAACACTATGCCGTCGTAGCCGGCGAACCTGAGCCAGGGGCCGAACTGGCCGCCCGAGTTGCTGTCGCCGAGGATGCCCGTGAGCGGGCTCTTCGCGACAGCGTGGTACCTCCCGCTCTCGATGGCGGCGGTGCCGGTTATCGGCCCGGTGAGAATGTAGAGCCTGTTCTCCGGCCCCAGGGGGTCTGCGCCCGGCGGTATCTCCCGCAGCGCCAGGTAGGCGCCGAGCCCACGGCCGCCCAGGAAGCGGCGAAGCAGCTTCTCCGGCACCTTCTCCTCGCGGACCTTCTGGTTCCAGAGGTCTACTCTTAGAAGGCGGAACTCCAAGGCACCGTGGCACCGTGGTCTAACAATCCCACATGGCGGCTCTATAAGAGCTAAACGCCGCAGCTACAGCCCGCAGCCCTCTACGTCACCTGGCGAGGCGCAGCATCGCCTCAGCCAGCCGCTTCGCCCTCTCCCCCGGAGGCAGGGCCGCGAGGTCGAGCACCGCCGCCACCCTGCCCGGCGGCGGGGAGAGCACGTAGACACGGTCCGCCACGGCCGCCACGTCGGCGAGGCTGTGGTCCACGAGGATAACCGCCCTGCCCCCGTCCGCTATGCGGCGTAGCGCCTCCAGGAGGCTCCTCCTCGACGCCGCGTCGAGCCCGGCCAGGGGCTCGTCGAGGAGCAGCACCCTCGGCTCGAGCACCAGCATACGCGCCACGGCGGCTTTCCTCGCCGTGCCGCCGCTCACCTCCCCCGGCCGCCTGTCCAGGTAGTCGGCTATCCCGAGGAGCTCGGCTGCCCGCCGGACCCTCTCCTCGGCCTCGCCCCTGGGGAGGCGGCGGTACCGGAGCCCCATCGCTATGTTGTCCCGGAGGCTCCTCCAGGGGAGGAGCATGTTCTCCTGGAACACGAGGCCCAGGGGCTTCTCCGCCCGCAGGGAGCCCCCGTCGGGCTCCTCGAGGCCGGCGAGTATCCTCAGGAGGGTGCTCTTCCCGGCCCCATTAGGGCCCACCACTGCCACCAGCTCGCCGCGCCCCGCCTCGAGGCTGACGCAGTCTAGTACGGTCCTGCCGCCGTACCGCTTACTGAGGCACCTCGCCTCTACCGCCGGGGGAGCGTCGCCCACTCCTTCACCCACCTCTCGAGCCGCGCGAGCACGAGCTGGTCGAGGAAGACCATCAGGGCGACGAGTAGGAGCCCCCACGCGAACACCCCCACTGGCTCCGCGAGGCTGTAGTAGTTCTCGATCATGTAGCCTATGCCGCCGCTGGCCCCCATGGCTTCGGCTACCACGCTTATCCGCAGAGCCGCCCCAAGGGCCGCCCTAGCCGCCCCGGCCAGCTGGGGGAGGAGCGAGGGGAGGAGGAAGTCGGGGTACAGCCTCCACCTCGGCGCGCCCAGCACCGCGGCTAGCTCGACGAGGCCCCTGCTCGACGACTCCAGGCCCGCCACTATGCTGGAGAGGAGTATCGGCAGGGAGACGGCCGCGGAGACCAGCACCGGCGGCAGCGGGCTGTAGATCCCGAAGAGTATGAGGAAGACGATTATCCATACCAGCACTGACACGCTCTGCAGCAGCGTGTTGAGAGCCCTGACGGCCTCCCTCGCCGCCCAGTGGAGCGTGTAGAGGTAGCCCAGCGCGGCCGCCGCCGCCAGGCCGAGGAGGAACCCTGCGGTACTCCTCGCGAGCGTGAGGAGAGTGTTGCCAAGTATCCTCGAGGCCCCCTCTGCCGCCAGGAACCGGAGCGTCGCGGCAGGGGACGGCACGTAGCCCGGGTAAAACCTCGAGAGGAGCAGCCACGCCGCAAGCGAGGCGGCAAGGGCTAGCCCCCAGCCTGCCAGAACGCGCCCTCCGCCAGCCTCTCCGGGTCGCCAGTGATGTAGCCACCCTGGCGGGCCAGCCTCCACACCGCCACTATGTTGTCCACCAGGCTTCTTGTCAGGGTTCTCGCGGTCTCCATTCTCACCCTTCTCCAGCAAAGCTCGGCCGCGCCCTCGCCCAGGCCGTACTGCTTCAACACGCTGGCGGCCAGCGCCTTATCACGGTTCCACGCCTCCGCCGCCTCCGCCCTGGCGGCCAGCAGCCTCTCCACGAGGCCCGGGTGGCTGCGGGCCCAGGCGCCGCGGGCAGCGTAGACTATCATCACGCCGTTGTCGCCCACGTGGCCGCTCCAGCGGCGCCAGAGGCTGCCATACTCCACCACTATGCGGCCGCCGTACTCGGCCACCAGTTTGGACACGAACGGCTCCCAGATGACAACGGCGTCTACGTCGCCCCTGCGGAACGCCTCCACGAGCTGGGGCGGCGGCATAGAGGCCAGCCTGAAGGCCTTCTCCGGGTCGCGGCCGTAGAGGGCCTCCATGTACGCACGGAACATGGCGTAGGTGCCGGTGGGCTTGAAGACGCCTACGCGTCTACCGTAGAGGTCCTCGAGGCTCCGCGCGCCAGTAGAGTTCCTCGCCACCACCGCCTGGTTCTGGTAGAAGTCAACCGCGAGTATCACAACGTCGGAGCCCTTCTCGCGCAGCTTCGCCACGAACTCGGCGGGTATAACCGCGACATCTATGTCGCCCCTAGAGAGGGCGGCAGCCAGGTCAAGCGTCTTGGTGAACAAGACCACCTTGGCCCTGAAGCCGTGCCTCGCGTCGAGCCCCAGCTTCTTAACCACGTCTAGGCTGGAGACGCCGCCCCGGAGAGTGCCTACCCGGACAACCGGCAGCCCCCCGCCGCCGGCCGCCGTCTTGGCGCTCCTCGAGGACTGGGTGTAGGCGAAGAACGCCGCCACGGCCACGAGCAGGACCGCCGCCCCCGCCGCGGCGGCCAGCAGCATCCCACGAGCCCTCACCCTACACCACCCGGGAGGGGTGGCACGGGCGCCCGCCCTGCCGGTGAAAAACGCTACCCTGGCAATCTACGGCCAGGACGCCGCCCCGGCGCTGCTAACAGGTTAACAGCAGTGGCAACAACACGGGTTATAGTAAAATAATCCTCTACAGCATTTCCATTCTGTAGAGGCTATGCCCCTGCACAACTCGTAGCCTGTGCTTGACGGGCTGCCGCATATTTCCCCCGGGCATGGCTCCCCGGGCTCCATGTGTGCAGCAAGGGGCCGGGAGGTGTACGCACAGTGGCGGAGAAGAAGGTGATGGAGGGCGCTAACTGGACCCGCGTCTACCACGCCTACTTCCAGGAGATGGTGGTAAAGGGGCTCACGGATCTAGCCCTGCGAGCCTTCGGGCCAGACGTGGGGTTCGGCGTCGTCGCCGACATAATCGAGCGGGGGGCCGAGAGGGGG
>Ga0256833_1001132_pt1 | contig 19966 bp, 16 predicted proteins | sample 356284metaG_FD_190535 | JGI IMG/M metagenome (GOLD analysis project Ga0256833, IMG submission 190535) | Hydrothermal vent microbial communities from Mid Atlantic Ridge, Atlantic Ocean - 356-284 | ecosystem: Environmental > Aquatic > Marine > Hydrothermal vents | place: Atlantic Ocean: Mid... | reverse complement strand
GGGATGACCCTCGGTTACAGGGATCTTTTCCTGAAGGATAAAGGGTTACCTTCGTTCGTCGATTTCCACGTGGCCCAAACGGGAAAGACTTCTTGTAAGGTTTCCTGGATCCGTGGAAAATTTGGGCAGTTCGTCATCAAGCTGTGGGGCGATCTCACCTCCTTTTCTCCATTGATTGGAAAGATTCGATGTCAGACGGATACGCGGCAGTTCAGGGCCCTGTTGCCCCTCTTCCCGAGGCTTTGCAAGGACCGTCATTGCCTCATGGCGAAGGGAGACATCCAATGTGACGGTATCTTTGCATTCGGGGAACCCTTTACCTACCATCTATCGGCGGAAGTCAACAATGCGACCGTTCCTTTTCCCAAGTCTCGGGAACCCTTTAAGATTTCTCGCCTTAAGTTTCTTTTAGCCAACGGCGTAAGAAGCGTGGATATCGACGGATTCCTCTACAAGGGAACCATCGGCAACCGGTTTTCGCTGGCCGCGATTTCCCGGGAAGGTCAGTGGTTCTGGCGTGGAAGGGCTGATTTCAAATATCTCGACCTGGATGATTTCAGGCCATTTTACTGGCCGCGACATCGTATGGAGAAAGACGGGGTCGCGGTGAGGGCGGAAGCCCCCGCCGAAAAGGAGAAGCAAGTGGGGCTCTTCGTCAAGTTGGCGCGTTTTCTCCACGGGAAGTTCATCCGTGGCGCCATCTCGGCGAAAGGCCTGAAGGTTCTCGACTACCGTCTCCAGGATTTCTTCACGCGTTTCGATCACCAGGGAACCCATGGAAGGATACGGGGATTGAACTTCCTGACGCCGGAGGGATACGGGGCCATTGATGTGGACTGGTCGGAAATGGACAAGGGGGACATTCTTTTGAAAGTCGATCCGATCGCGAAGAACCTCGACTTTGGAAAGATTTTAACGGGGCTTCTCGGAAGGGATTCTCCGTTTACCGGCATGCTATCCTTTCATGGCGCGCTCAAGGGGGTGGGACAGTCTTTCCATGATGTCAGGAAAACCGTTTCGGGATACATGGTTGCGGAGTATAAAAACGGTGTCATCAAACACTGGAAAGTTTTGAGCGACATCTTCGCCCTCATCAATATCTACGATATTCTCAAGGGCCTGCCGGACTTTTCAAAAGAGGGCCTGGCCTACAAAAAGATAAAGGGAACGATTACCGTAAAAAACGGGATCGCCAAGACGGACAACGCCCGCCTGGAAAGCCGTCCTTTCTTCATCGGCGGGCAGGGGCAACTGAACCTGGGTGACGGTATGCTGACCCTGTTGATTGGGGTCTATCCGTTCAAGATGATCGACAAGATTATCAGCAAGGTCCCCATCGTGGGGTGGATCTTCACGGATCATAACAAGCGGGTCCTCGGATACTATTTCCGCGTCGAAGGCCACGTGACGCAACCCGAGGTTTCTTCGGTGAATATCGAATCTTATGGCAAGAATATTTTCAATATCTTCAAGAAAATCATCACCCTTCCCATCTATCCGTTCCTCGACCATTCTAAGAAGGAGGAGAAGAAATGAAACGAAAGATCGTCATCGTGGGCGCGGGCAAGGTCGGGACGGCCTTGGCCGTCCTGCTGCAGCGGGCCGGATATCCCGTCGTGGGCATCGCCAGCCGGACGCTGAAATCCGCGCGGGACGCGGCTGATCGGCTCCATCCCTCCCCGGAGGCGGGAGACGCCCCCGCGGAATTGACGTCCAAGGCGGACATCGTCCTTGTCACGACGAACGACGATGCCATCCGGGTGGCGTGTGACGCCATCGCGGGCCTGGGGGGATTCCGGGCGGGACAGGTCGTGCTTCACGTGAGCGGATCCGTGCCCTCGAGTGTTCTCGGGTCGGCGAAGGAAGCCGGGTGTCTCATTGGCTCCATGCACCCCCTCCAGAGCTTCGCCGACGTGGACGTGGCCCTTGAGAGGTTGAAGGGCGCCTACTTCTGCCTCGAGGGGATGGACGAGGCGGTTGGAGCCGCGCGTGAAATGGCGGAGGCGCTGGGGGGGCGCGTCATGGCGATCGATACCGAGAACAAGCCTATCTACCATGCCGCCGCGGTCATCGCCTCCAATTTCTTCGTCTCCATCATCGACATGAGCCTCAAGTTCTACGAGGCCATTGGCATCGAGCGGGAGAAGGGCCTGGAGGCCTTGATGCCGCTCATCGAGGGGAGCCTGGCGAACATCCGGGCGCTGGGGCCCGTCAAGGCCCTCACCGGACCCATCGCGCGGGGAGATGCCGCCGTGATCCGGGAGCATGTCGAGGCGATCGAACGGGCCATCCCCGACCTGCTGCCCGTTTACAAGGCCCTTGTCCGCCTCAACGTGGACGTAGCGTCGCGCAAGGGAACCCTGAACGAGAAGGCCGCGAAGGAGATTTTGAGAATTGTAAGAGCGTAGTAAGCGTAGTAAAGAAATAGAAGAGGCGTGCAGGGAAAGAACGAGGGGGGCAGGAATCGTGATTCCTGCCCCCCTTGGGGGTAAAGAAGGAGGAACCTTTAACCTACGTATCCGGAATCGATGCCCGTGTCGTCAGCGGGCCCGTATCCCGTAGCGCCGGCACCCGTCCCGGGTCCGTTGCCATACCCGGTGCCGTCGCCGGCACCAACCGCGTGTCCCGTGTGACCCTCACCATGTCCCGGGCCGTTTCCATGACCGTTTCCGTGGCCGGCGCCGCTTCCGGTTCCCATTCCTGCTTCGTGACCGCCGCCGTCACCGCCCATGCCACTTCCTGCTTCATGCCCGCCACTGTCGGCGCCCATGCCAGCGCCATGTCCAGTGCCTGCCTCATGACCGCCACTATCGGCACCCATGCCGGCGCCTTGGCCGCTGCCCGTGCCACCGTCGCAACCACCGCTTTCAGCACCCATTCCGCCACCGAAACCGCCGTCGCCGCCCATGCCGCCGCCTTCACCGCCGCCATGACCTCCACCACCGCCACGGGCGATCATGAAGGTCCCGCTGCCCATGGCGAAGTTGCCGGCAGACGCCGTGTTCCAGGTGAGTCCCGTGATCAGGAAAAGAACCGCTCCAGCCACAACCAAAATCAAACCTGCCTTTTTCATCTTGAAACCTCCTTTGTGTTGTTTGACCAATATACGCGCGGAGACCATGGGAGGTCACACGATCTCTGGAAAAAAATTAAACCGCGGGAAAGGAGGTGAGTTGTGAATCACGATAGGAGGATGTTATATCTGATAGGAAACGAGAACGAGCATCCCTGCTGATACTGGAAATCGGGGAATCCCGGCGGATTTATCCGAGAGGCAAAAGAGAGGAATGGAAGGCCATTTCAGTGGCCGCCTTCACCGCCGCCGCCACCGCCTTCACCACCACCGCCGTGGCCGCCCCCGGCTTCACCACCCCCGGAGCCGCCATGGTCACCGCCGCCACTGTCACCGCCATGACCACCGCCGCCATCTCCGCCGCCGGAACCGCCATGACCGCCACCGGCTTCACCGCCCCCGGCGCCGCCGTGCTCACCGCCCGCCTCGCCGCCGCCGTGGTCACCGCCGCCGTGGTCGGCCCCGAATCCCGTTTCCCCCCGGTCACCGGTCCCATGAGACCCTTCTTTCTCCCCGTGGGACCTACCCGAGATCCCGGGACCCGTTTCACCGGCGCTGGGTGAGGCGGAGAACTGGGGCCCCTGCGCGAGGGCGGCCGTGTCCAGCCCGAGACTCTTGCAGGCGGTGCCGACGCTTGACTTCCTGCTGACCACATCCATGGCCGCCGCGGCGATCTTGTCTTCGGAAACGCTTTTCTTCTTGGCGAAACGGACCATGAGGGGGACTTGCCACGCCGTCTTGGCGAAGAATCCCGTTTTCAGGCCGCTGAAGACGAGGCGCGTCGCAACTCTGGCGTTCAGGGGCGCCTGTTTCAGGGCGGCGAGGAATTCCAGGGCATCGGCCACCTGGGACATGGGCGCCCGGGGCGCGTGGGCGAAGAAGTATTCCATCTCGCTTTTCGTGATGCCCATCTGGAGGGTCCGGCTCATTCTCGTCAGCAGCCGGGGTGTCAGGTTTTTGAGGGGTTGCTTCCACCGCTTCAGGGCCGTTTGCGCCAGCTTCCGGACGAATACCTGGTTGGATATTTCCTTTTGCAGGACGCTCAGGATCCTCGACGGGGGAACCCTTTTGACCAGGCCTTCTTTCGTTTTGGAGACGAGGGGAGCCACGGGGAGGCCCTCTCCGGCCGCCTTTGCCATGATGTTGAGAAACCGTTTCACCGTCGAGGGATCCAGGTGATATTCATAGCCAAAGGCCAAAACCTGGTTGACCGTCTCCTCGGAAACCCCCGCTCTCCTCGCGTCGTTTATGGCGGCCGTGATCCCCGTCGAGGGAGCGGCCGTGGCGGCCGCCGGGAGAAGAAGGGCCACGACGAGCGCGAGCGGGACGAGAAGTGCGAGGTATTTTCTAAGATTGGGTCTTGGTTCCATCCTGTCTCTCTACGATGAGGATTGAATTCTTGTTCCCGAAGCCGTCGTCTTTTTGAATCAGGGCCTTGGGATCCGGCATGATGGTTTTTCCGTTCAAGAGGAAGGCGTATTCGTATCGGCCCTCGGGAAGCTTGACGGCCAGGACCCATGTCCCGGTCTTTTTATCGAAGTGCATCCGGTATCCCTTGGGGGACCAGTGGTTGAAGGATCCGATGACGTAGACCTGCGAGGCACGCGGGTCTTTCAGTGTGAAAACCACGGTCGAGGTTTCCCTGGCCGGGGTTTCGACCCGGGCGACGACGGGCGCCATTTTTTTCGTGCCCATGGAGAAGCCGAAGTAGAAGGAGAGGCCGAGGAGCAGTGCCAGGGCGACCCCCGCCGGGATCAGCCTGACGGGCGCGACGCTGACGGGACGGTAGAGACGCTGCAGGAGCCTTCGCCACCACGGCGCCCTCTTGGGCCTGATGCCGGCCATGACGGCGTCCACCAGCCCGTCCGGCGGCTCCCGATCCGGGATCCCCGCGATCAGGCGTGTCAGGTCCTTGAATTCGGATTCCACGACCTCTTCCCTTTTCATTTTGTCCCTCCGGCGACCATTTCCCGGAGCTTCTCCAGTCCCCGCTTGATTCTCATTTTTGCGGCGCTGACGGATATGTCCAGGCACAGCGCAACATCCTTGACCGGTAGATCCTCGTGGTATCGCAGGTAGAGGGCCTCCCTGTAATCCACTGGGAGCGTGTCCATGGCTTTCTGAATGAATGCGACATCGAGTTTCTCGATGACCCCCTTCTCCTGGATGCCCCCGTCCATGAGGGATTTCCCGTCCAGGTAGATTTCATCGGACTTGTCACGGCGCGTTTTCTTCCTCCTGAGGAAGTCCCTTCCCACGTTCATGCCGATGGTATAAAGCCAGGGGAAGAAGCGGCCCGAGGGCTTGAATCGCTCCAGGTTGTCGTAAGCCTTGATAAAGGTTTCCTGCGTCAGATCCATGGCGTCATCCTCGTTCGATGTCAGGCGTATCATGAGATTGAAAATCTGTCTTTGATAACGCCTTACCAGGATGGCGTAAGCCCCGCTGTCCCCGTTCAGAATATCCGAGATTACGCGGTAGTCTTCGCCTTCGCTCATCCAGGACACGTACCTTCATGACATCTTTTCGCATCGGCATACATATCTTCTATACAATTTACGCCTCAAACCCGGTTTGGTCACACCTATTCGACGATGAGGACCGAGTTTTTTCTACCATACCCGTCATCTTCGTTCAAATACGCTTTTGGGTCCGTGATCCACCGCCTGCCATCGATGAGAAAGAGGTACCGGTAGCGCCCGGGCGCGAGAAAAATCCGGAGCTTCCAGGTCTTCCCCTCCCGTTTCATGCAGTCCTTCCGCGGGGACCACTTGTTGAAGTCCCCGCAGACACAGACCGTTCTTGCTTTGCCCTGGTAAACAAACGTGATAGCGATTTTCCCGTTTGGCTCGGGTATCCTCCGGGGCTTGACGCTACCGGGAAGGCACCCGGTGATAAGGAAGCAGCACACCGAGAACAGGAAAGGTGTTTCTATAATAAGTAAGCGCTTCCATTTTAACGTCATCGGTTTTAGCATAAATAAATCCATCCAAAAAGACAGCCCCTTCAGGTTTTGAGGCATTTTAGATGTTTTTCAACGCGAATGTCAAACTTGTATTCAATTCATAAGCATTACACCGCTTGGATTGGGAGGTAAGCTGTGATAGGCATTGCAGTGACCCTTCAATTTCCAAGTAAAAGGAGCACGTATGAGAACCTCTAATCAGCTTGCCCAAATTCAAAAATGCCAGACAATGGGCGTTTGAGAAAACGAATATTATTCGCTGTGACTCGTCATGACCCTTACTGGACCCATCGCGCGGATCCTCTCCGGCCTGTCACCTGATTACAAGGTGTTAGCCTGCCTCAACGCGGAGGTGGAATCACACGGGACTCTAAACGAAAAAGCCAAGAAAGAGGTTTTATAGATTGTAAAAATATGATGACGCGGGGGGATTTAGGCTCAATCCTCCGAATTTGGGAAAAGAAAAACCGTTTTCCCGCGTGTCCGGCATCGATGTTTGTGTCGTCACCGGGATGGCGCATCGCGTGTTGCATGAACTTTATGCATATGCTAAAAACAACAAAGTTTTTCTTGCCAATTTTTGAGGTGCGTGGTGCCGAGATATTCCTTTTTTCCTCAGGTTTTAGTGAAAAGTTGGTTGCCTTATTTACTTTTAGCGATTTTGGGATGTTTGTTTTTTTTGCCAGGATTTACGAAGCTGCCTCCGACCGACCGGGATGAAGCGCGGTTTGCCCAGGCGAGCCGTCAAATGCTTGAAACGAAAAATTATGTCGACATTCGTTTTCAGGAAAGACCCCGATACAAAAAGCCGATTGGAATCTACTGGCTCCAGGCCTTTTCCGCCGGACTAATTGAAGGTCCCAACGGAAGGAAGATTTGGCCTTATCGGCTCCCCTCCCTTTTGGGGACCCTCGCGGCAGTTTTATTAACATTCCGTTTGGGGAAGACCTTTTTTTCTCCGGTGGCGGGATTTATGGGCGCCCTTTTTCTCGAAAGCGGCCTCTTGCTTCACGTGGAAGCAAGGATTGCGACAACGGATGCCGTGCTTCTCGCGGTGATCACCGGCATGATGGGGCTGCTTGGGGAAATATATCTTTCTCAAAACAACGACAATACGTGGATCAAAGCGACGGGGTTTTGGATTTTATGCGGTTTTGGAATCCTGCTTAAAGGACCGGTTTCCCCCCTTGTCGCGCTCCTCTCTATTGGGTTTCTTATTGTTTCAGAAAAGAATTGGACCCTGCTTCGCCGCCTTCATCCGGCGTGTGGGATCTTTTTGCTCTCGATGGTTGTTATGCCTTGGTTTATTGCCGTTCAAAAGGCAACACACGGGAGGTTTGTGGAAACGGCGGTCATGAAGGATTTACTCCCCAAACTTATTGGTGGGCACGAATCGCATGGCGCACCGCCTGGATATTATTTGATTCTGTTCCCCTTTCTTTTCGGCCCGGGTATCTTGTTTGTCGCAGGGGCGCTAAAAAGGGGGTGGAAGTTGAGGAAGTTTCAAAAGCCATTTCGCTTTCTCTTCTCATGGATTCTTCCCGCCTGGATTGTTTTTGAGCTGATTCCGACAAAGCTTCCGCATTATATCCTTCCTATTTTTCCCGCTGTTTCACTGATGGCGGGGTGTTACGTTACATCGCAATGGGCGGGTGAGAAGGGGAATGAAGGCGACGACGTAAAAAGAACACCCGGTATTTTCTCCAAAGGTCTTTTTATCCTCTCAACTCTCTTTGTGGGGCTTGGTTCCCTAATTTTATCCCTATACTTCAAACACACCATCACGCCGGCTGCCCTGTTGGTGATGGCCAGCGCCCTTGCGATGGTTGGGATCATGGTATTTTTTCATGGGAAACAATTCAAGACCTTGGCGGTAATATTGTGCCTTGTGGGTTCGCTTGGAATGGCAGCCCCGGTATTTCAGTCGGTACTCCCCTCACTGGATCCGCTTTGGATCAGCCGAGAGGTCGCGGCGGCGGTCGGTGTTTCCGATCGGACCCGCGCGATTGTGGCTTCAGTGGGGTATCACGAGCCAAGTTTGGTTTTTCTCCTCGGGACGGACACGAAACTTACGGATTTAAAAGAGGTGATAAATCTCTTAGAAAATCAGAAGATTACGCATGTTCTGATTCCGGACGGCAAATGCAAAAAACTTATTTCGGAAACCCAAAAACGCGGAATATATTTGAGGCGCCTGAAAATTATCCGGGGATTCAATTACTCCAAGGGAAAGTGGATGACCCTCTGCCTTTTCGCGGTGAAGCCGTCCATTCAAGGAGAAAGCAGAGGACAAGATGGGGTGATGCAAATTGGTCAGAAAGGGAAGCTGGCGCAATTGAAATATTCGGTGTGAATAGTTGCGGGCCGAGGAGATGTTTTTCAAGGGAAAAGACATGAAGAAAAGAACCAAGAAAATTTTCCACTGGAGGATGGCTTCCCTTGTTTTTTTATGTCTCTTGTCGTTTTTCGGGTGCCGAAAACCGCCGATTGTCATTGGGCTTTCCATGAATTTCACGGGTCCTGGCGTCGAGATGGCGGTTTATGTGCGGGACGGCGCCCTGCTCGCCGTTAAGGAGATAAATCAGGGTGGGGGTGTATTGGGACGTCCCCTTAAACTTCTTGTGCGGAATGACAACGGAACCCGGGAGGGGATTGAAAAAGCCGATTTGGACCTTATCCGGCGAGGCGCGATAGTCATTATTGGGCACCGGAATTCCCGGGATACGCTTATTGCGTATCCTATTGCCATGAAGCACAAGATTTTGCTTTTAAGTCCCGCATGCGCTTCATCCCGCCTGACAGGTAAAGACGATTTGTTTATTAGGACAACTTTTGTCAACAACGAATTGAGTGATAAAATCATCCAGTTCTTTAAACGAAATCGAATAACGAAGATTCTAAGTTTCATCGATCTTTCTAATGAGGCCTTTTCCAGAGACCTTTTTAAGAAATTATGCCAGGATCCGGATTTTACTTTCAATCCATTCTTTTTGAATTCGAAAAAGGGACCTGATTATTTATTAAGGGTGAATCGTACCTTGTGTGATGGGAATCCTCAAGCCATTTTCTTTTTGACAAACCCCGCCGTGACGGCTTTTTTAGCACAAAAATGTAGAGCCTTAGGCTGCAACGCCCTTTTCTATGCGACAACATGGGCTCAGACCCAGGATCTTTATCATTATGGTGGCAATGCCGTTGGGGGCCTCAAGATTTTTACTTTTGCCCAGCCGGGAACAAAATATCCCCCTTTTCAAGAATTTGTTAAAAAATTGGGGCGCATGGGCCTGACCCCCAATATTCGTAATGCCCTTGGGTATGAGATCGTGCGGCTTATTGCCGAAGATTTGGAACGGGCTGGAAGGGTCGATCCAATTGCGCTGAAGAATGCGTTAATAAATAGAAAATTCCGAGGAGTTATCGCTCCGATAAGGTTTGATAAGTTTGGGGATCCTCATCGCCCGATATGGCTTCTTGGCCTACGCGAAGATGGCAGGATGGAAACCATGGAAAGGCTAAAATGAAATCCTTGAAATTGACATTAACACTGTGGTTGGCGGTACTTTTTATATGTGTTCTCGCGGCGCTGACAATTGGTGTCGGCACTCGTGAATACCGTTATATTTCTAAGAACTTATCCGTATCTTTGAAACAGACCAATCGTTTGGTTGAAAAGATTGTTAGGGAGAAGGAATCGGAGATTTTTGAATATCTCTCCCGGGTTTCTTTTCAATTGCCAGAGGATACCAAAAAGGCAAAAGAGTTTTTAAATAAAATAGCCTTTTCTTTTCACCCGATGAGAACAACATTCTATCTATTGGATACCCATGGGACCATTGTGGGGGTTAGCAGAAAAACACTTGAGGGATTCGAGGGAGTCTCTCTTGGGAATCTTGATGATGTAAGGTCTGTAATCTTAAGGGGAAAACCCGTAATCAGTAATATTTATTTTTCTCCCTTCACGGGGAGGAGAGTCTTGTCAATGAATTTTCCAAGTCCTCAGGGTTGGATCCTGCGCGTGGAAATTTCTTCGGGTCTTTTTCTAAGTTTGATTAAACATGCGCAACAGTCGATTAAGACAGGCATTTTTATATTAAATAGGCGTGGCGATGTCTTTGACCATCCGGCCCGGATGTTTCCGGGAGATTTGCCCGTCATGGGATTGGTGACGGACCGATGGGATGAGATAAAAAAAGCTGATGGCAATCTTCTCTCCTTTCGTTTTAAGGGAAAAAAGATGATGGGGGTTTTCATGCCCTTGGAGCCTTTTGGGCTGATTATTGGTACGGTTTTCCCTGCCTCTGCCATTACGCATGAGGTTTTTAATTCGATGGCCGTTTTGTGTGGTATGGGATTGATTGCTTTGATGTTGTTGGCGGCGGTTAATTATTGGATGCTTCTTCTATTTGTTATTTATCCTCTTGAAAATATCGCTTCCCGGATATCTGATTTTACATTGGGAGAGGAAGAAACGGTTTTACCTTCATCCCTGGGGAGGGGATCGAGGGAGTTTGCGGTTTTAGTTAATCGATTCAACCTCATGAGCCGGCGCATCCATATCCAGATACGGGAGATAGCACGTCTTGAATCGATGCTTCGAAATATCCTGGACTCATCGCCGGCGATTGTTGTGGCCTTGGATACAGAGGGGAAGATCTGGTACATAAACCGTGCCGGGGAGACATTTTTTAGCATATCACGCCGGAATGTTCTCGGGAAGGAATTACACGATCTTAATCCCATGCTTGAAGACTATGAAAGAAGAATTCAAGAGGTTTCCAAAACGTCTAAACCTCAATTCTTCCGCGCTCAAAACTGGTTAAGAGGGGGTATGGTGGACAGCTCCATTTATCCCCTTGTGGCCAATGGGATCGAGGGGGTTGTAGTCCAGTGGATTGATGTGACGAAAAAGTTTAAGGCGCGTGAAGTTTATAGGAAACGCCTTGAGGAAATCTTTTCAAAGATGGACGATATTATCTACGTCATGGATGAGGATTATCGACTCGAATTAGTAAATGAAAAGACGTCCAGACATGTGGGAAAGAGCGCTGAAGATATCATTGGTCATTATTGTTACGAGGTGATTAAAGGCCGAAAGTCTGTTTGCCCTGAATGCCGTTTTGGCGAGATTAAGGAAGGCAAGGTAGTTAAAGACAGAATCATAAGTGATATCGATGGAAGATATTATGATGTTTTAAGCATTCCATTGGTGAATGATGACGGAAAGGTCTCAAAACTGACCGTGCTGAGGGATGTAACAAAACATATCGCGATTCATGAGGCATTGAAGTCGTCGGAAAAGGCATTTAGGGCTCTTTTTGAGCGAGCGCCCGTGGGCATGAGTGTTCACCGAAATGGGAAATTTGTGATGGTCAACGCCGCGTTAGGGGAGATTCTCGGTTACGATCCCCAGGAACTTATCGGGGCTTCAATTTTCACAGTTCTCCATCCCGATGATAAGGAATTCGTGAAAGAGAGACTAAAGAGAATTTCTCAAGAAGGAAAACCGGTTGAAGTTGCTCGAGAAAAATATATGAGGAAGGACGGGAGTATCGCGGAAGTTCTTGTGACGGGAATACCAATCGTTTACCAGGGTGAACAGAGCGTGCATACCGTTGTAGTCGATATGTCCGAGCAGATTCGTTTAGAGACCTCCTTGCTGCGTTCCGAGGTTTTTAGCGCTCAGATTTTGGAAAAGTCTCTGGATCCAATTTTGATAATGGACACTGAAACTGAGATTATGGAAGCGAACTATCCGGCAAGCCGTTTTTTGGGGCTCCCGGCGGAAGAAATTATAGGCAAAAATTTTTTAGAATTCATTGATCCAGTTGAAAGGAAGAATACCGAAGAGACAATTGGAGTTTTGGAAAAAGATGGTTTTGCCAGTGTTATGGGGAGGAAATTGAAAGTTCCCTCTGGAGAAAAGATTGTAAATATAAGCTTAGTGCGGGTCAAAACTCCTCAAGGAGACGCGCGTGATGTCATGTTTATCAAAGATCTTACGGAATTCGTGAGATTGCAGCAAAGACTTGCCCAAGCGCAAAAGCAGGAAAGCCTTTGGCAGATGGCGGGAGGATTTGCGCATGATTTCAATAATCTCCTCGCTATAATGTTCGGATACCTTGACATGATGGAATTGTCGCGAGGAAATCCAGAGCATGATGATTATTTTATGAAACTGAGGGATATTACTATTCGAGCCAGGGATCTTGTGCAGAACATCCTGTTATATTCGCGGGAAAGTCAAGGCAATCGACGTCTTTGCGCATTAAAAGAGCTTTTTGACACGGCGGTGGATCTTGTCAAACCAACAATTGGTTCGAACGTAGAATTAAGTGTTGAAGTTTTACACCCAAAGGACACCATTTTTGTGGATATGACCCAGATGGTCCAGGTGATATTGAATCTCCTCATCAACGCGAAGGACGCGATAGGGGAGGACTCAAATGGAATGATAACGGTGAAAACAGGAAGAAAGGAACTTTCTAAGCATGTGGCGACACTGTTGGGGGCCCAGCCGGGCCAATATGTGGAGATCTCCATTTCAGATACGGGCGGGGGGATACCGGAAGACATCCGGCACAAGGTATTTGATCCCTTTTTTACAACGAAATCCAAGGGGGCCCGTAAGGGAACTGGTCTCGGACTTGCCATCGTGCATAGTATCGTCAAGAATTATGGCGGGCATATCGATTTCGACACATCGACCGCGGGAACGACTTTCCGCGTGCTGATTCCTTTGGAAAAAGAGGGAAGGGAGATTAAATATACTCAGGTAAACCCTTCCTTTGTCAGGGGGAAGGGACGCGTGCTTATCGTGGAAGACGAGCCGATGCTTCGTGGCCTGGTGGGAGAAATGTTGGAACGTCTTGGATATGAAGCCGGTTTTGCCGGAGATGGCCTTGAGGCTATTGAGAAATTGAGAGAAATGGATTTGAAGTGGGATTTAGTTGTCATGGATCTCGCCATGCCGAGAATGGGGGGAGAGGAGGCCTTGGCGAAAATGATGGAAATTCATCCCGAGATGAAAGTGGTTATTATGAGTGGTCTGGTAGACCCGGAGACGCAAAGAAGGCTTCTCGAAAAGGGGGCCATGGCCTTCATCAAGAAACCTGTGACCATTTCGGGCCTTTCCCAGGTTATTGCCAGGGTGATCCAGGAGCAGTAATTCAGAGACGAGTCCGCGAGCAGCGGCTTGTGGCTTTCCTTCGTGCAAACGCGTAAATTCCTTGAAACTATAAAGCCCCTGTGATAGAGATTCAGCAAGAGTGAAGGGGACCATGGAAATAATTCGTTTTGAGTTGGGAAGGCCCGTTGATCCTTGGTGGGGTGAAACCTCGCCGGTCATCACTATAGGGAATTTCGACGGGGTTCATCTCGGGCACCAGGAAATCTTCCGACGAGTTAAGCGGAAAGCGCTGGAGCTTAACGGCAAGGCCGTTGTCTTCACCTTCGAGCCTCATCCATTGAAACTATTGCGCCCCGACAAATGTCCGCTGCTCATCACGCCCTATGAAAAGCGGATACGCCTCATCCAGCATTTCGGCATGGACGCTGCGGTCGTGGCCAGTTTTACCCGGCAGTTTGCCGCCCTCGTGCCGGAAAAGTTTTTTCATATCTTGAAAAATGTCTTCAACGTGAAGGCCATCTTTATTGGCTACGACTTTTCCTTTGGCAAGGATCGGCAAGGTTCCGTAGAGAAGCTTAAGCAATTCGGAAAGGAGAACGCGATTGAAGTCGAGGTCGTGGAGCCCATAACCTTGCACGGAACTCCCGTCAGCAGCACCCGGATTCGCCGCCTCGTTGCCAAGGGGGACATGAAGGGCGCGCGCGAATTCCTGGGGCGGTATTTCTTCCTCTCCGGTGAGGTCGTTGAAGGCCACAAACGGGGGAAGGGATTTGGGTTCCCTACCGCGAACATCGCCACAGGGCATGAGCTCCTTCCGCCGAGAGGGGTTTACGCCACGTTCTTTTTCTATAAAGGAAAGCGATACAGGGCCGCAACGAACCTGGGCGTGAATCCCACCTTCAACAACGGGGCGATGACGATCGAGTCCTACATCCTCGATTTTGAGGGAACCCTGTATGGGGAAGAGGTGAGCGTGTCCTTTGTCGAAAAGATACGGGACGAGATATGTTTCTCCACCGTGGGCGCCCTGGCGGACCAGATAGCCTCGGACGTGGAAAAGGTGGAGGAGATCCTGGGCTTGGAAGAGCTGGAAAATCCCCAGGAAAGCCCGGAGGGGTAGGGGGTACCGGGACGTGTTGAGAGGAACCCGCCTCCTTGACCCGTCAAGTCGCCTGCCCGGGCCCCTGTGCTCCCTGATCCTTTCGGATTGCGAAGCAAAAGACGGCGGGTTTCTTGCTCTGGAGGCCCTGGAAAAAAATTCCTGGCGGGCCTTTTGCGACGCGGTGGCACGGCCGGATTGGTTCGAACGTTATGAAGATGAAGATTCCATGCGGGATGAAACATTCATTAACGAGGTGAGGGATCTGTTTCTGACCCGGACCCGGCGGGAATGGCTGGCGCTTTTCGAAGATCACGACATCTGTCTTTCCCCTGTCTATTTTCTCGAGGAAGTGGAACGGGATCCACACGTGACCGCGCGGGGTATTTTTCGCTGGGTATCGCTGGAAGAAGGGAGGTGCTACCCCCGCATCCGGTTCCCTATCCAGAGGGAAGAAGTTTCCGCGTGGGAGCAGGAAGCGCCTGAACCAGGGAGACACAACCGGGATCTCCTCGGTTTGTCAGAGTTGGAATTGGAAGAACTAAAAAGAGAGGGGGTGGTATAACCACACTGGCAAGACCTTTGTCCCCGCAAGGGGCGAAACCGAAAAAGGAAAGGAGAGAGAAATGGCGAAAGAAGATATCAAAACGATAGACAAGTCAAAAATCATCTATTCCTGGGCGACGCAGGGAAACGAGCATATCATCATGGACCACGCGGAAAGAATATACATGTGGGACGTGGATGGGAAACGTTACATTGATTTCTGCGCGGGTCTGCTTAACATCAACATCGGGCACAGCAATCCCTACGTCCTGGATGCCATGAAGAAGCAAATGGAAAAGCTGACCTACGTGGCGACCCTGTTCGGAACAGAGCCCAAGGCGAAGTTGACCGAAATGATCGGCGAGGTCACGCCGGGAGACCTGAACTACGTCTTCTATACCAACGGCGGCGCCGAGGCCAACGAGAACGCCATCAAGGCGGCGCGGTGGTACACAGGGCGCCACAAGGTTTACGCCGCGTGGCGGGGATACCACGGGGCCACGGCCGGGGCCATCACCCTGACGGGAGATCCGCGGCGCTGGGCAGCGGAGCCCGGGATCCCGGGGGTCGTTCATTACTTCGGACCGTTCACCTTCAACAGCGCCTTCGGCTCCAGGAATGACGAAGAGGAATGCGAGAACGCCCTGCGCGCCCTGAAGGAACAGATCATGCTGGACGGCCCCAAGACGATCGCGGCCATCTTCGTAGAACCCATCGTGGGCACGAACGGTATCATTGTTCCCCCGGACGGCTGGCTGAAGGGTGTCCGCGAGATCTGCGATGAAAACGGCATCCTTTTGATCGCCGACGAGGTCATGACCGGCTGGGGCCGGACTGGCGAGTGGTTCGGTGTGGACAACTGGGGCATCATTCCCGACATGATAACCACCGCCAAGGGGATCACCTCGGGCTATGTCCCCCTGGGCGCCATGATCTGGAGCAAAAAGATCTACGACTATTTCTGCGAGCATCCCTTCGTGGGCGGCCTCACCTACGGCGGGCACGCCTTGGCCTGCGCGGCGGGCATCGCCAACATCGAGACCTACAAGCGGGAAAACCTCATCGAAAACTCCAAGGAAAACGGCACCTACCTCTTCAACAAGCTCCAGGAATTGAAGGACAAGCATCCCTCCGTGGGCGACGTGCGCGGCGGCAAGGGCCTCTTCTGCTGCATCCAGTTGGTGGAAAACAAGGAAACCCGCGAACCGCTGGCCGGATTCGCCGACGCCAAGCGCAATGTCTCCAAGGGGATCATGAAACGCCTCTTCGACAAGGGGCTCTACCTCTTCGCCAAGTGGGATTTCATGTTCATCTCCCCGCCGCTGTGCATCACGAAAGAGGAGATCGACGAAGCCGTGGGCATCATCGATGAGGTCCTGGAATACCCCGACTCACTGACAAAGTAGTTGCCGCCTTTGGCGGCCGTGATGCGCGCTTCGCGCGGTGATCTGTGATGCCGTGACGGGTGGAAAGTTGGATAGTGACGAGTTATTTGCGGGAGCCGCCAGGCTCCCGTTTTCTTTTAGCCACAGATTTGCACGGATGAAAATGGGTAAAAGGTGGAAGACCGAAGTAAAACGCTTCCAGCCTCGGACTTCGAGGGGCGTAAGCCCCTGCCTGCACCGAGGCTTCGGCCTTTCTTTCTACCGATACGCGCGCTTTCGGTGCGCTACCTTCACCACCCAGACGATGAGTTCATCGTCCTGAATGGAATAAACAATCCGGTATCCCCCCTGCCGCAGGCGATATCTTTCCTGGCCGGTCAGCTTTTCGCAACCCGGAGGACGGGGGTTTCCCTCAAGCATCTTGATACGGTGAAGTATCTTTTTCACATCCTTCTTGGGAATACCTCGAAAGTCTTTTTCAACGGATTTCTTGAAAAAGACTTTATATGCGGCCATCTCGTTTTAACCTTGCAACCATTTCATCATAACTGATGAGCGGTTCCGAGGCCCTCTCCTCGAAAGAGGCAATGTCTTCCGCGTCTTCGGCAAGTGCCTGCCTGACAGCCTCATTGACGAGCTCTGACAGGGAACGGTTTGTTTCTACCGCCTTTATCTTCAAAGCCTTGTGTATTTCAGGGTCCATGTAAATCGTTGCGCGTTTAACTGATTTTGTCATGATATCCCCTCCTCGTGATATAAACATTATAACAGCATAACGTTCAAACGTCACGCGTTAAGGTTTTTTATGGGCCACAGGTTTGCACAGACGAACACAGATTAAAATTTGGCGAATGCTCAAAGTTTAAGGCTGAAAGCGAGGAAGGCGGGATGAAGTTTGACGGGGAAAGAGAGTGGCATGTGACGTGTAACAAATAGAACACAACCCGGACACACGTTTTGGTTTTGAACCTTGAAACGCTCATACAGGATATTACCGAGGTCTAAAACTGGAGGATGACAGAACCTTTCACGTTCGAAAGACCACCCTGCTTGAGCCGGAGCGGCAGAAGATGTAAAAAATCTTTGGATAGGCCCCAATCCTTGAGAAACACCAAAGATAGTGGCGTAAAAAATCACGGAATCATCCTAATATAGTGCCACCGATAGGTCTCTGCCAGTGCATCGCATTAAAGTCATGAACTTTTTAAAACGGGGGGTAAACTTTGGTTAGGAATTGGTGTTTGAAAAGAATGAATAAATGATTAATCCACGGAACGGGTATCAAACGAGCTTCCTATTGGTATTGTGTGGCGCTTTCCTCTCCGGGAAAGAGATTCATTAGCATAAGCTGGATATCATGGCGATATCCATGAAGGAGACCTTTCCTTCTCGGACAAGTTCGAGGCTGGAACCACACATGTTGACAAGCGTTGACGGGGGTGTAACGGGGAGGGGCCCGGCGTTGATGAAAAAGGCGGTAGTTCCCGAAAAGGTTTCCTCAATTTTTCCCGGGTCGCGGGCGTTGTCCTCCGGGGCGCCGGAGAGGTTGGCGCTGGTGGAAACCAGGGGAAAGCGCCGGTGGCGGAAGAGGGTCCGGACGAAGGGGTGCGGGGAGACGCGGACGGCGAGCCCTCCCTGGAAAGCGATGCCCGCCAGGGGAGAGGCCGGAGGGACGGGGAGAATCAGGGTCAGGGGGCCGGGCCAGAAGCGTTCCATGAGGCGTTGGCCCGCCGGCGGTATGGAGATGCCGTTTTCCTCCAGATAGGGGATGTCCGGGACGAGAAAGATGAAGGGTCGTTCCGCCTGGCGCCGCTTCAGGCGGGCGATCTTCCCCATGGGATCTCCGGGGGCGAGGGCGTCACAGCCGATGCCGTAGAGGGTTTCCGTGGGATAGATGATGAGGGCGCCTTCCTCGAGGCTCTTCGAGATCTCCGCCATTCCCACCGGATCTTTCAGGAGGCCGTCCAGGTCAAGGACTTTTATCGCGCGCCCTCCCCGAGGGTTTTCTTCAGGGCCTTCCCGTCCGCGAGGACCTTTTGGGCCAGCTCCCGCCGGAAACGAATCAGGGCCTCTTTCAGCCCTGGGTTTTCGATGGCGAGGATCTGCAGTGCGAAATAAACGGCGTTTTTCATCCCCGCCTTGCCGATGGCCATGGTGGCCACGGGAATGCCGCCCGGCATCTGGACGGTGCTGAGCAGGGCGTCGAGGCCGAAGAGGGCGGAGGAGGCGACGGGGACGCCGATCACGGGCAGCAGGGTGTGGGAGGCCACGACCCCCGCCAGGTGCGCCGCGGCCCCCGCCACGGCGATGAAGACCCGTCCCCCGTTCTTCTCGAAGGTCTGGACGAACGACCGGACGGCGTCGGGGGTCCGGTGGGCGGACAGAACCTCGAAGTCGAAGGGAATATCGAATGTCTTGAAGATCTCCAGGGCGTCTTCCGCCACGGGGAGATCGCTCTTGCTTCCCAGGATAACGGCGACCATGGGTTGTCTCATGGTGTCCCTCCCGAAGGGGTTTCGCGTTGAATGCCTTTCAGCCCGATGTCCTTTCGGTAGGTCATTCCATCGAAATGAATCGCCTCGATGGCCTTGTAGGCCTTTTCCCTGCACGCGGCCAGGGTGGAATCGATGGCCGTGACCCCCAGGACGCGTCCCCCGTTGGTGACGATGTGCCTGTTTTGCCTTTTCGTGCCGGCATGAAATACCTTAAGGTCCCGCCGGCCTTCGAGACTTTCGAGCCCATGGATAACTTTCCCTTTTTCGTATTTCCCGGGGTAGCCCTTGGAGGCGAGGACCACGCAGAGGGCGGGGTCGGGGCTCCAGCCGAGATTCGCCTTGTGAAGCCGTCCCTCGTGGAGATACATGAAGGCCTCCACCAGGTCGCCCGCCATGCGGAAGAGGATGGGCTGGGTCTCCGGGTCGCCCATGCGGACGTTGAACTCGAGGACGTAGGGCGTGTCGCCGGAGATCATCAGGCCCGCGTAGAGGATGCCCCGGTAGGGGGTTCCCCGTTTGTTCATGGTCTCGATGACGGGTTCGATGACGGTTCTCATAACCCGGTCGTGCATGGCCGCGTCCACCACCGGCGCGGGGCTGTAGGCACCCATGCCGCCCGTGTTGGGCCCTTGGTCGCCATCGTGTATGGCCTTGTGATCCTGGGACGAGGCGAGAGGCAGGATAGTCTCCCCGTCGGTCAGGACGATGAAGGAGGCCTCTTCCCCCCGGAGAAAGTCTTCCAAGACCACCCGGTCGCCGGCCTCGCCGAAGGCCTTCTCCTCCATGATGGTCCGGATGGCGTCCCGGGCCTCTTCTTCGTCCTTGACGATGAGAACGCCCTTTCCCGCCGCGAGGCCGTCCGCCTTGACGACCAGGGGATACGATTTGCCATCGAGGGCCTTAAGGGCCTCGGCGGGATTGTCGAAGATCTCGAAGGCGGCGGTGGGCACGCCCGCCTCGGCGAGAATCTTCTTGGTGAAGGCCTTGCTTCCCTCGAGTTGGGCGGCGGCCCGGTCGGGGCCGATGATGGGAATCCCCGCCCCGGTGAAACGGTCCACGATGCCGGCCACCAGGGGGGCCTCGGGACCCACGACCGTCAGGCCGATCTCCTTCTCCCGGGCGAAGGCGAGGCAGGCGTCGATATCCGTGGGGGCGATGGGAACGCAGGTTGCCTCTTTCGCGATTCCCGCGTTTCCCGGCGCGCAGGTGACCGACGTCACCCCCTCCCCCTGGCGCAGTTTCCAGACGAGGGCGTGTTCTCTGCCCCCCCCGCCCCG
>Ga0256833_1001131_pt1 | contig 19971 bp, 22 predicted proteins | sample 356284metaG_FD_190535 | JGI IMG/M metagenome (GOLD analysis project Ga0256833, IMG submission 190535) | Hydrothermal vent microbial communities from Mid Atlantic Ridge, Atlantic Ocean - 356-284 | ecosystem: Environmental > Aquatic > Marine > Hydrothermal vents | place: Atlantic Ocean: Mid... | reverse complement strand
ATATTGATTTTAGAGACCCAAAATTTGAGTTTAGAGATATTATGGAAGAGGATATAGATGGATTTGTCTTGGCAAATGAGATTAAAATTTTAATACTTGACCACTATGAGCATGAATATTTTGAAACACTTCCTAAAGTTGACCAACTCATTATTATCTCCAATAGCGATTACCCTTACAAAGGAGTTGAAAAACTAAATCTTCCTCTACTGGACTACGAAGAGTTTTTCTCCTTTCAAAAAAGAGGCAATGAGAGACAGATATTTAACCTATTTCTACGACAAGGAACCCTACCCCAACTTGCTACACAGAGTGCCACTAAGGAGCAACTATTTCTTAACTTTATACGAAGTCATTTTAGTGAGTCTGAACAGAAACTACTTAATATCCTTGCACACTTTAACGGAGCAACCGTGACTACCCATTACATATATACATATGCAAAAGAGCGATATAAAATCTCCAAAGACCTCATCTACAGACAAATTAAAGAGTTTCAAGAGAATGGAGTTATCTCATTTATAGAAGATATAGAGAGTCCAAAAGAGAAAAAACTTCTCTTTTTTGACTTTGCTTTAGCTAAATACTTAACCCTAACACAGAGTTTTCCAAGACAATTTGAGACCATGATAGCCCTCTCTTTAAAAAAACATAACATAAAATTTAAATCATTTGGAAGTAATGGATATATTACAGAAGAGAGTCATCTTATAATACCATCTCCATTTAATAGTGAAGAGAGTTTTTGGAAAAAAGCACACAATAGATTTAGTAGCTATAAAAAAGCAAAAATAACAACTGTTTCTATTATTACGATAAATGCACAATATGAGTTTACAATTGAAAATATAAGATTTGAAGCACTACCCTTTTACGAATGGGTAGTGATAAATGATGAAGATTAGTACTCAAGCTCTTTTTCAGCCATTTGAACCATTGAGTTCATCTCTTTTAGAAGTATTGGATTTTTAGAGATAATTGTAGCCAACTCTTTTGGTGAATTTTTTCTCTTTTCATAAAGTGGTTTTAGCTCATTCCAAATTTTAGAGACCACTTTGAGTTGTTCTACAATCTTCTCATTGGTAGGTTTAGTAATATTTTTACTTTTATCACCTTTTATCAAAGCTGTTAATGTAGTATCAAAAAGCTCAATAGTCTTTTTCATTTTAGGTTCATACTCTTTATTACCTTTTAATATAAGCAACTTCTCTTTAGTCATTTTTTGGGTTAACATACGTTGACGACCTGCCATATTGACCACTCTTAAACGAGCTTTTTCTAAATAGTTTGACGAGGTATTAGAGGCTTCATAGGCTGAAACCAATGCATTTGAAAGTTTTAGAAGCTCCTCATTATTATCGATAAGATACTTTAAAGCTTTACCATCATCTTTACCTGCAATAACTTTTTCAATACTCTCTTGAAAAGGTTTCCATTTTTTTTCCACCACATCAATCTGCTCTATCACTTTACTATTAGTTGCTTTTTTAAGATTTAAATCACTATCACCATTTTTAAACCCCATTAATGTTTTAGTATATAGAGAAGAGATTTTTTTTAATTTATTAATACTCGATTTTTTTTGAATATTTAAATCAATTTGAATTGCCAATTTTGTCATACGTTGAATAAACATTCGCTGTCTTCCTGAAAGATTAATCGTTTTTTTAAGAGCATCTCCCTCTTCCATAAAATCATTAACTAAAGAAGAGAAGTCTAATTGACTTACAGGATTAACACTATCTGCCAATAAAATAGTTGTAGGTAGCATAAGCAAAAGTATGGTTTTGTTAAAAGATTTCATTTTCTGTTCCTATTTAAATAAAGATTAAACAAGTTTACTATAATGAACATAAAAAAATATTGATTTGTATCAAATTAAGTAGTAAAAAGGTGAGTACCCCTTCCAGATACCTACGGCACACAGCAAGGGTGGGTGGGCTGCTATGTTCCCATCCTGACCCGTTGTCCACCAATGCCGTTGCATAGGTCTAAAAGGAGTGAGAGAATAGTAACAAAACAATACTTATAAAAGATTAAAATTCATGATAATTTAAAACCTATTTGCTATAATTTCGCTCTTCAACAGATTGAGAGGTGTCCGAGTGGTCGAAGGTGCAGACCTGGAACGTCTGTGTGGGGTAACTCACCGAGGGTTCGAATCCCTTCCTCTCAGCCATAAATGGATAAAATAACCTTAATTAATTTTACTAAGGTCTTTAAATGATATTAACACTTTTAGCTCTACTTACCATTTTATTTATCTCCATTGAAGTACAAAAATATTTTAAAATCCCCTCACCAATTACACTTATTGGATTGAGTTACACTTTTTACTATATATTTCCCACTATGATACTCTTTTCAGAAGAGACATTTGCTGAACTTGTACTCTTTTTAATCCCTATACTTATTGCCTCCGATGCCTTACAACTAAAACTTGAAGATTTAAAGAGAAATGCCCTTAGTTTAACTTATCTAGCCCTTATATCTGTAGCACTTTCAGTTCTTATTGGTATTCTCTCTGCCAATACTTTTTTTGCAGAGTATCATCTCTCTATAGGTGCTATTATTGCCCTTTTTTCAATGGTTTTAGCTACAGACCCAGTATCTGTTGTTGCTGTTTTTTCTAGCTTTAAAGTTCCTCATAAATTGGCTATTTTAGCAGAAGGGGAATCTCTGTTTAATGATGCTACAGCTCTTATTATCTTTATGTTTATTGCAATTCCTATGATGAACGGTGTTGAGATTGGAGCGTTAGATATTGCTATCGTTTCGGTAAAAGTGATTATTTTATCAATCATTATTGGTTTAGTGATAGGATATATAGGTGTTCTACTTATGCGTCTTACCTCTAACCCCATGAGTGAATTGGTTCTAATTTTACTAACAGCTTATGGAGCATTTGAGATAGCAGAACATTTTCATGTAGCAGGACTTCTTTCAGTAATTGTTGCAATTATTACCCTTAATACAATTACTCAAAAATCATTTGATGAAAAAGAGAAACAGGTGGAGAAAGCTCGAAATATTGTTAATCGTGCCAATAAAAATAGAAAAGTTTTCTCCTCTGGATTTATGAGTGGAATTACACGAAAGTTAAGTAGCGATATCTCTAGTATTGAGCGTCATAAACAGAACCTTAACTATGTGGCAGTGTTAGCTCTTTTAGCCAATACATTTTTATTTATGTCTATGGCAAGTATTGTTCATATTGACCTGCTCATTAAGTATAAAAAAGAGATTCTACTTATGTTTTTTGTCACTACCGTAATTAGAGCCTTTATGATGGGAACTTTTGGAATATTATCTAATTTGACAAAAAAAATGACCGACATTGGAGTACGCTGGTACTCTGTACTCCTCTTTGCAGGGATAAAAGGTGGTCTCTCTATTGTAATGTTGCAGATGCTTCCTGAGAATTTTGCACACAAAGAGATGTTTGATGCCATTGTTATTGGAGTGATACTACTCTCTACAATAATCTATGCTCTACTATTAGTAATCATAATTGTAAGCAACAAAAAAAGTTTTAATCAAGAGTTTTCTCAAGAGTTATACCACTAGTTTAAACATTTTTTAGATACTATTTAACGATAAAATAGAACAAAGGATAAAATTTGTCACTTGAAAATCTAACAGTACTTTATGTTGAAGATGATATAGATACACAGAGGTTAATAAAACAGATATTAATCTCATTGGCTAAAGAGGTTTATGTAGCAAGTGAGGGGAAAGAGGGATTAGCTCTATTTAAAGAGAAGTGTCCCGATATTGTTCTAACAGATATATGTATGCCTAAAATGGATGGACTAGAGATGGCTAAAGAGATAAGAGAGTTAGACTCTACACAGCCTATTGCTATCTTTACTGCATTTGATGACCCTTCATATCTTAAAAAAGCAGCAGAGCTTGATATTGGTACTTACCTACTCAAACCATTTGACAGAGAACAATTTTTCAATTCAATGAACTACTTAGCAATGATGGCAGAGAATCGAAAAAACTAATAATTTTTAAAAGGGAGAGAATCGTGAGAGAGAACTATAGTCAAGAGTTTAAAGATGCATCTTTAAACCTACTTTTAAATACTATTCAAAATGTCAATGAAAAAGAGAGTAAAAAATATTTTAAATTTTTAGAAAAAGAGTTGAAAATCAATAAAAATAGCCTTGATAGTTTAAATAATTTTAAAGAGGCATCAACTAAAGAGATAGACTCAATGGTAGAGACCATTATAAAAGAGTTAAAATCTAGTCGATATAAAGTAATGGAGTTTTTAATGATGTTTAACCGTTGTATTATTATAGATGGGTGCAGTGTTGATAGCTATCGAAGGTTTGAAAAGATAAGAAACAGTTTTCTAAAGAGAATTTAAACTCTCTTTAGATTAGATAACAATAGGTAAAATTATCTCAAACCTTGCACCTTGGTCACTGTTTGAGACTAACAGTTTACCACTCATATGATCCTCTATAATTAACTTAGACATATAGAGTCCTAAACCTGTTCCGTTTTTAGATTTTGTAGAGAAGTATGGGTCAAATATTTTAGAGATAATCTCAGGGAAAATCCCTCCTCCACTATCTTCTATGGAGATATACATCTCCTCTTTTACTCTCTCTACAACTATCCAAATTTCTCTATTTTCAACCTCTCTCTCTATAAGAGCATCTTTAGCATTGTTTAAGATATTAATAATCATCTGCCCCAACTCATTAGGGTATCCATCTAATAATACATCTGTTTCTGGTCTCATATTGAGATGTACATTAATATGTTGATTGATAAAAATAGGTCTTAAGAAACTCAATGCTTGAGTAATAACCTCTTTTAGATAAAACTTTTTTGCATTAACTTCTGGACTAAAAAAGTTTGTAAAATCAGAAATAGTTTGAGACATCTGATTTATCTGTTGAGTTGAATCTTTATCAAACTCTTTTATGGCTTGTTCTGTAAGTTCTCCATTCTCATACTTAAAAATAAGTGTTTGATTGATTAGAGATAAGTTATTTAAAGGCTGTTTCCACTGATGAGCAATCATACTTATCATCTCACCTTTAAGAGAGAGTCTATTCTTGTGCAACATATGAAGCTGTTGCTCTCTATTCTTTTCAACCTCTTTGTCCACCATCTCCTTTAGTCGCTTTGCTTGATTTTTCATATCAGATAACAGTGTTCCAAAGAGAAGTACTAAAAGAATTTGAAATAGAAAATAGCTATTCAGATTAATAATATTCTCAACTGGATTATCATCTACAAAAACTCCCATATGATTATGAGTAAGATAGAGTGATACATAAGCTATGACCACAGTTGAAAATGCTCCATAGTGTACACCCTTTCGATAAGAGAGATAGAGTGTAAAAAAGATAGTTCCTCCTAACAATAAGAGTTTATTTGAGATAGGATAGAGCTCTAAAAATATATAACTTAAAGCTATTGAAATGACTCCTATAGATAAAATTTTTAAAATATCTCTACTATTACTATTCCAATAGATTAAAATTAACATAGGAGAGAGGAGAAGTTGTCCCATTGTATTTCCAACAAACCAAAAAAAAGAGCTTTTAAAATATTGAGAAGGTTCAATAATATTAAAAAAGAGTAAAATCAAATTTCCTAATAGAGCACTAAAAGGCTGAAGAATAAAACTAATAATTAATAGTAAGCCTACAATATCTCGAAAAGTAGAGAGCCTATTGTCTAACTTGAATTTTCTAAAAAAAATAACAGCTAAAATAGCCTCTATTGAATTAACTATAGCAATACCTAACGAAGGTTCCCATGACATACCATTAGTATATGCCAACAAAAACTGCCCAATTAAAATAGCTAACCAAACCCTTTTTCCAAACAGAATTGCTGCTGCAAGGGCAATTCCCTCTGCTGAGAAGACAACAATGGTTACAATACTATTCTCAGGAGAGAGTGCTAAACTAAAACTCCCCATCAAATAGTAAGCTAATGCAATAAAAAAAATTTTAATAAAATAAGATAAATTCATGAAGAGATTCTACCGTATAGATAAATATATTTTAATGAAATTTAGATATAATTCGCGCTGAATTTGTTGTCTCACCTAAGAGTGTTGCAAGAAAGCCCATTATTTAATGGAAGAGCATTTGCTAAAGTAGGTTAGTTACCTAATATAATTAAATTAAAAAAACAGTTAAAGGACTCAAGATGAGAAAAGATATTCACCCAGACTTTAAAGAGTGTAAAGTTACATGTGCATGTGGAAACACATTTGAGATAAGAACAAACAAAGAGGAGATGACTATTGATATTTGTAATGAGTGTCATCCATTCTTTACAGGTTCAGAAAGAAGTGTTGATGCTGCAGGTAGAATCGACAAATTTAAGAAAAAATACAACTTATAAGTTGTGTAAGGGCGACCTCCATGTCTGCCCTTTACTCATATATAGATGCTAACATTTATCCCCACCCCTATTGGAAACCCACAAGACATTACTATACGAGCTTTAAAAGAGTTTGAAAAAGCTACACTCTTTTTGTGTGAAGATACAAGAGAGACCAAACGACTACTACATATTTTAGAAGAGCGTTTTGAGTTTAACTATCCAGAGATTGAATTTCTATCTTTTCATGAACACAATGGAGCTGAACGTTTAACCCAAATTGCGAGTCGATTAAAAGATGAGCAGGTTGTTTATGTTAGTGATGCTGGTATGCCTATCATCTCTGACCCTGGACAAATTTTAGTTGACTACTGCCAACAAAATAGCATAGAGTATGATGTTCTTCCTGGAGCTACTGCTGTTACTACAGCCTATGCAGCTAGTGGTTTTAAAGAGGGAGCTTTTCTTTTTTATGGTTTTTTACCCCAAAAAGGGAGCGATAGAAGTTCAGCACTTATAGAGGTTATGAACCACACAACCAATACTATTTTATATGAATCCCCTCACAGAATAGAGAAACTTATTGCTCAAATAGTTGAAATAGATGAACAAAGAGAACTATTTTTTACTAAAGAGTTGACTAAAAAATTTCAAAATTACTATAGAGGTTCAGCAAAAGAGATTTTAAAACAGTTCAACACTAAAGCCATAAATCCAAAAGGTGAATGGGTTGTAGTTATTAGAGCAAAAAAAGAGAGTTCTAAAGCTTTACATATTGAAGATATTTTAAATTTAGATTTACAACCTAAAATTAAAGCAAAACTTCTAGCAAAATTAACAGAGAAATCGGTCAAAGAGTGGTATAAAGAGCTTATTAGCTAATATTATTTTTCCATGTGATAAAAATACAGCAAAAAAAGGGTAAAATCCTTTTTATGATTATTTATGGGAAACAAGTTTGTCTCCATGCGTTGCAAGAGCATGAAACATCTATTAAAACTGTCTATATTGCAAAAAAAGGAGTTTTACCTCAAAAACTTTTTGAAGCCTATAAACCAAAAATTAAGTTTTTAGAAGAGAAATGGGCTCAAAGTATGAGTAAAGGGGGTAACCATCAAGGTCTTTTAATTGAGATGGAAGCACTTAAAGAGAGTGATTTAACAACACTAAAAAAAGAGAATTTCATTTTAGTTCTTGATGGACTAACCGATACAGGAAATATTGGTGCAATTGTACGTTCAGCCTATGCATTAGGAGTAGATGGCATAATTGCCTCAGGGGTTAAATCACTGAAGTATGAATCTATTATTCGTACAAGCTCAGGGGCTCTACTTAATATGCCGTTTACAATCATTCCAAATGTGCTAGATGTTTTGAATGAACTTAAACAGGTAAATTTTAAAATTTATGGTGCTTCAATGGATGGCAAACAACTCAATAAATGTCAATTTAGTGAAAAAAAAGTATTGGTATTAGGAAGCGAAGGTGAAGGAATTTCAAAAAGGGCAAAGTCAAAAATAGACCAGATGGTCTCTATTGAGATGAAGCATGAGTTTGATTCACTAAATGTAAGTGCTGCAGCATCAATTATAATACATAGGATGGGAAATGTTATTTAACGAACTAATAGAACAACAAGGTATAGAGAGTGTATCTTCTAAGACAAATATTTCAACTATTAACTTGAATTACTTGGTTAATGAAGATTTTGAAAACTTAAATAGAGTAAAAGCACTAGGCTTCTTACTTATTCTTGAGAGAGAGTATCCTGATATTGATATCAATGATTTAAGACAAAATATAAAACTCTATTATGAAGAGCATAAACCTGTTGATGATAATGTAGTAATGATTCCTAAAGATTCTACTACAGGTGGGGGATTCTCTTTTTTTAAATTTTTTATTATAGTTGCAATTTTAGGAGGAGGCTACTACCTCTACTCTCAAAGAAAACTAGACCCAATCATTCAGCAAATTCAAGATAAACCAAACTCTTTTGATGATAAAAAAGCTTTAGAGACAAATGCAACAACTGAAGATGCTAAAAAGGTTACTATTGAAGAAGCAGAAGAGGTACGAATAGAGACTCCTATTACTCCTAAAATAGAGGCTATTGCACTTGAAGATTCAAAAAAAGTTGCTCCAGTGCAATCAGCTCTCTCAAATAAACCAACTTCCGAAGAGACCCAATCGATAGAGTCTGTAGTAAAAGAGGTATCTAAAGAGTTCTTAAAAAATGAAGCAAACAATACAATTAAAGAGGTAGTAGAAGAGAATAAACCAGAAACTACTACAACACCTATTACCACTATTACTATTAACCCTACACGAGGTATGTTATGGTACGGATTTATTAATATTGAGACAAAAAAACGTAGAGAATTCATGAAGAGAGTCTCTGCACCATTTGAAATAAACAATGCTAAATGGCTACTTGTGACAGGACATGGATTTTTAAATATTGTCAGTGAAACAAAAACATTAGAGATTGCCGACAACAAGAAACACTACTTCCTAATTGATAGTAGTGATATTAAAGAGATTACAAAAAAAGAGTTTAGAGAGTTAAATGGACACAGAGGGTGGTAACAACCTTCTGTTTTTTAGTTTTTCTTAAATCATAAAAAATAAAGTTAATAGATAAAGAGGATAATGATGTTTGATGAGATTCAATTTGAAAAAATAAATAGATTGCCAAAATATATTTTTGCTGAGATAAATGACCTAAAAATGACAGCAAGAAGAGCAGGTGCAGATATTATAGATTTTTCTATGGGAAATCCAGACGCGAGAACTCCTCAACCTATCATTGACAAACTTTGTGAAACAGCCCAACGCGATAAAACACATGGATATAGTGCAAGTAAAGGTATCTATAAACTCCGTCTTGCCATGACAAAATGGTATAAACGCAAATATAATGTTGAACTTGACCCAGATAGTGAAGTTGTCGCGACAATGGGAAGTAAAGAGGGGTACGTCCATTTAGTTCAAGCTATTACCAATCCAGGAGATGTTGCTATTGTTCCTGACCCAACCTACCCTATTCACTCACAAGCGTTCATTTTAGCTGGGGCAAATGTAGAGAAGATGAAACTAAAGTTTGACGAAGAGAATTTTGAAGTAGATGAGGAGCAATTTTTTAAAGATTTAAATAATGCTCTTGATAACTCACTACCAAAAGCAAAATTTTTAGTACTAAACTTTCCTCATAACCCTACAACTGCTACCGTTACACCTGAATTTTATGAACGAGTGGTTGCTTTAGCAAAAGAGAAACGTTTCTACATTATCTCTGATATTGCTTATGCAGATATCACTTTTGATGGCTACACTACCCCATCTATTTTAGAGGTAGAGGGTGCAAAAGATGTTGCTGTTGAAGCATACACTATGTCAAAATCTTACAATATGGCTGGTTGGCGTGTTGGTTTTGTTTGTGGAAACAAAAAACTCATTGGTGCATTACAGAGTATTAAATCATGGCTAGACTACGGAATGTTTACTCCTATTCAAGTAGCAGCTACTGTTGCACTTGACGAACACCACTATGTACCAGATGAGCAGATTATTCCTCTTTATGAAAAACGACGAGATGTTATGTTAAAAGCGTTTGAAAATGCAGGTTGGCATATGGGCAAACCAAGTGCTAGTATGTTTATTTGGGGTAAAATTCCAAAGAGCTGTCAAGCTATGGGAAGTTTAGAGTTTTCAAAACGCTTATTAACCGAAGCAGGTGTTGCTGTAAGTCCAGGAGTTGGCTTTGGAAAATATGGAGATGATTCGGTAAGAATTGCACTTATTGAAAATGAAAATAGAATCCGTCAAGCAGCAAGAAACATTAAAAAATTTCTTAAAAAAGTAGAAGAAGAGAATAAGCAGAAGGAATCATAAAAATGATAAAAATAGGAATACTTGGAGTTGGAACAGTTGGGGCAAGTGTTGCAAATATTTTAGAGACCAATGCTGACATTATTGAAGCTAGAGCTGGTAAAAAGATTGTTGTAAAAGCTGGTGTAGTTAAAAATCTATCTAAAGATAGAGGTGTAAGCATTACTCTTTCAGATAATCCATCAGATATTGTAGATGACCCAGAGATTGACATTGTAGTAGAGCTTATGGGTGGAGTTGAAGAGCCTTATGAATTAGTAAAAAAAGCCTTACAAAATGGTAAAGCAGTAGTAACTGCCAACAAAGCACTTTTAGCATATCACCGTTATGAGCTTCAAGAGATTGCTGGTAATATTCCTCTTATGTATGAGGCGAGTACAGCAGGTGGAATTCCTATTATTGGTGCGTTAAGAAATGGATTAACAGCAAACCATATTGAGTCTATTCAGGGTATTATGAATGGTACAACCAACTACATGCTAACCAAGATGATTAATGAAGGTGCTTTATACGATGAGATTCTAAAAGAGGCACAAGAGTTGGGTTATGCAGAGGCTGACCCAACATTTGATGTTGGTGGATTTGATGCCTCACATAAGCTTCTAATCTTAGCAAGTATCGCCTACGGAATTGATGCCAAACCAGAAGATATTCTTATTGAGGGTATTCAAAAGATTACAGCTACCGATGTTGATTTTGCAAAAGAGTTTGGATATGAGATTAAACTGCTTGGAATTGCTAAAAAGACCAAAAATGGTGTAGAGCTTAGAGTACACCCTACGATGATTCCATCAAGTAGTATGATAGCAAAAGTCGATGGGGTAATGAATGCTGTCTCTGTTGTAGGTGACCGTGTAGGTGAGACTATGTACTATGGTGCAGGGGCAGGTGGTGATGCGACAGCTTCTGCTGTTGTTGCAGATATTATTGATATTGTTCGTGGGAACCATGGTCCTATGCTAGGCTATAAAAAAGGGCTAGAGGGTGGTGGTTTAGAGCTTCTTTCTAAAGAGAATATTACAACAAACTACTACCTAAGAATGGAAGTAGATGACCAACCTGGAGTATTAGCAAAAGTGACAAACTCCTTAGATACCTTTGGTATCTCAATTGAGTCTATGCTACAAAAACCTCATGTTGAAGATGGTCATGTTAAACTACTCTTCACCACACATAAATGTCAAGAGGCAAAAATAGAAGAGGCAATTTTAGCCTTTAAAAAGCTTGAGTGTGTTCATGGCAAAATTGCTATGATGAGGATTGAGAAGTAACTATTACTTCCAATCAACACTAAAGCACCCTGCAATAGAGCATCATCTATAACAATATATCCATAAGTCACTAGTAAATCGGTAATTTTTTCATATAAATGTGATTATAATACCTTAACAAATTTTTAAAAGAGAGATAATGCCAGATTGGTTAAAAGAGTTAATAGAAAAGATTAAAAAATCAGAAATTTATAAGAGAATAGAAAAAAAGTTTAAAGAGACCCCTCCTACCCAAAACATACCAACAAAACAGAAGGTTTTTTTTATAATTACACTTATATTAACATTAGATATGAGTCTCTATCTCTCTTCATCTCTTAAAGAGTCAAATAGTAAAGAGAGTGAACTACAAATAATCTCTAAAAATGCTAAAGAGATTAACTATTTTGATGATAATAGTTCAGCTGTAAAAGAGCTACTCTCTGCTGATAAGGTTTTTTTTGTTGTTGATGAAGAGCTAAATGTTGATGTCTTTTTTAAAGAGAAAAATGAGACTAAAGAGATTAAAAATCTACCTATCTACAGTATTACACGAAGTATTGAAAAAGAGTTAATTAAAGCCAATATTAACTACCAATGGATTAAACCTGATGATGGGAAACCTAAGTTTATTATTTTATCATTTATTGGTGAACATGCATTAGATTTACTCTTTATTGGACTCCTAATCTTAGTGCTTAAAAGTTCAGGCATGATGATGCTTGGAGGTGATAAATTTACCATCTATAGACCCAAAGAGATAAAAGGGAGCATGAACGATATTATAGGATACGATGATATAAAAGAGGAGATTCACCACTTAGTTAACATGCTTAAAAATATCTCACTCTACTCAGAGTATGGTATTGAAGATATTTTTAACATTATGTTTTCTGGAGAGCAAGGGACAGGTAAGACAACTATGGCTGTACAGATTGCTAAAAAGTTAGAAGTTCCTATTTTAGTAACAACAGGAAATGTTGAGACAGGCTACATTGCAGGTGGAGCAAATGTCATTAAAAAAATCTACTCGAAAGCCAATGAACTAGCTGTAGAGAACAAGTTTAAAACATGTGTTGTATTTATTGATGAGGCTCAAACACTTCTTAGAAAAAGAGGTATATCACGTGAAAAGTGGGCAGATGACTCTTCCAATGAGCTACTAACGCATCTTGAAGGTGTTAAGACCATTAACGATGTTCGCATTATTACCATTGTCGCTTCAAACTTCGATGAGAGTAATATGCAAATAGATGAAGCTATGGCAGCACGATTTAAGAAAAAAATTCACTTTAGACTCCCAAATGAGGAGGAGAGAAAAGCACTCTTAGAACACTTTTTAAAGCCTGTTCAAAATAAAGATGAGACCATAGATTTAAACCTTCTTGCCAAAGCATTCTCTCAAACAAGTCCAAGAACACTACAGACCATTGTTCAAGAGGCATCTCTATTAGCTATTGCAAAAGAGGAGCATGTCTCGCATGAACATCTTATGAAAGCTTTTGAGGTGGTGATGATTGGTCAATCAAACCGAAAAACAACCAAAAATAGAGATAAAGAGCGTCATATTATATCTATTCATGAGATTGGTCACTTTATTGTAAACTACAAACAGACCCTCAAAGAGAACAACATGGATATAGAGAAGACAAAAGAGCAGATGAAAGTAATAAAAATCTCTTCTGAAAACATCTCTCGTGTAAATGCTTTAGGGTATGTACTTAGCGAATCTGATGATATACTACTCCATAGTATCTATGAGCTAGAGAAAGAGGTTCGAATTCTCTACGGTGGGGTTGCTGCTGAAGAGCTTATTTTTGGAAAGAGAAATATTACAACTGGCTCTGCCAATGATATTGAGAAGATTACTCACATACTAAACCATCTCTTCATTGAGACCTCTGCCTACTCAACTGCAAAACTAAAACTTGACAATATTGAGATGCTAAAGAAAGAGGCTTACAAAAAGATGGAGAGTAAAGCTAGTGAACTATATAATGAAACGCTAGAGATTCTCAAAGATGAGCAAAAGCTTATCTCTCACCTTGCCAAACTACTTATTGAGCGTTGGATACTCTCTAAAGAGGAGATTTTTGAAGAGATTATAAATTATAAAAGAGTATAAAACTAATACTTCAACTCCTCCAATCTATCAATTCTCTCTTCTGTAGTTGGGTGGGTGCTAAAGAGCTGTTTCATGGAGAAATCTTTTCCTGTAAATGGATTTATAATGAACATATGAGCCGTTTGTGGATCGGCATCGTGTAGTATTAAACCTCTTGCATAGTGGTCTAATTTTTCTAATGCACTCTGTAGCCACTCTGGGTGTCCTGTCATTTTTGCTGCACCCTCATCTGCCATAAATTCTCTATTTCTACTCACTGTCATCTGAATAATAGTTGCTACCATTGGCATAATGAACATAAGTGCAATCGTTACAATAGGGTTTGGTCGCTCATCTTCGCTACTTCCACCAAAAAACATTCCAAAATTTGCCAACATAGCAATAGCTCCTGCAATGGTTGCTGTAATTGTTCCAATAAGCATATCATAGTGTTTAATATGGCTCAACTCATGGGCAATAACAGCCTCTACCTCTTGCTCATCTAAAAGCTCTAAAAGCCCCTCTGTAACAGCAACTGCTGCATGTTCATAATCACGTCCTGTTGCAAAAGCATTAGGTTGCTCATCAGGAATAATATATAGCTTAGGCATAGGTAAATTGGCTCTCTTGGTTAAACGATATACAATAGCATAAAGTCCTGATGCTGAATGAGCATCAACTTCTATAGCATGATAGTGTTTTAAAACCTGCTCATGACTATAGTAGTAGGCATAAAAGTTCATACCTAATGCACCTAAAAAGGCTAAAATCATACCTGTCTGCCCTGCAATTATCCCTCCGAACCAAATAAAAAGGAGGGTTAATCCAATCATCAAAATATAAGTTTTAAACTGCTCCATTCACACTCCTTTTTAATTTTAATAGCTCTTATTTTACTTTTTCTTATTTATAGTTACTGTTAAAATACCATCTTTATAGTCTGTTTTTAAACTATCTGCCTTAGCATCTTTTGGTAAGCTCATTGCTCTTTGTGTTACACCAACAAAGGTTGATTGACTTACAACTTTACCATCTCTCTTCTCCTCTCTCTTCTGCTCTGTTTTAGCTTCAATGGAGAGAAGATTATCTTTAACATCTACTTTTATACCCTTCTCATTAGCACCAGGGAGTTCTACTTTTAACTCATATCTGTCACCCTTATCTACAAAATCTTCATCTGCTTTCATAGATAACTTACTAAAGTGACTCTTTAAATTTGGCGATATAGCAACATCATTAAAGAAGTCTCTATTGAACTCCTTTATAACTCTATTCATATCCTCATTTAACTTCTGAAAATGTTTAAAAATTGGGTCATTAACAAAAGGGTCATTTTGAGTTAAATTGCTATCAGCATAAAGAGTCATATATGGAATAGCCCCTAAAAGAGCTATCTGCATTAATTTTTTCATAAACTTCTCCTTACTTAATAGATATACTTCTTGCTTTTCGTGCCTCCTCTTTCTCTAAAGAGATATAGAGACGACCATCTTCATAGTTTGCTGTAATCTTCTCTCGGTCAACATCTTTTGGTAAGACAAAACTTCTTGAGATAAGACCATATTTACTCTCACAGAGGTAGTAGTCTTCCTCTTTAACCTCATTTTTTGTTCGTCTTACTGCATTTACAGTTAAATAGTCATCTTCAATTTTGAGTTCAATCTCATCTTTCTCTACACCTGGTAGGTCAATCTCAATATCATAGGTATCAGGACTATGCTTTGCAAAGTTTGCCAAAGGGAGATGTCTTGCAACATTACCAAGTGCCTCTTTTGCTACCTCTAACCCCTTCTCTACCTTCTCTTCAACTGCATTAACCAACTCTTTTCCATTCTCAATAATTTTATCTTTTGTTGCACTCATCATTAACTCCTTGTTTATTTAATCTCAATTTTTTTACTTGATGTATCTACTTTTACCTTTGGAATGGTCACTTCCAACATACCATTAGTAAACTTTGCTTCAATGTTTGAGACATCTACCTTTTCAGGGAGTGTAAAACTTCGAGAAAATAGACCATAACGACTCTCTACCTTATGGTAATCTTCATCTTTAACCTCTTCTCTTACATTTCTCTCTCCTGAAATGGTTAATACATTTCCATCAACTTGAATATCCACATTCTCTTTTTTTACTCCAGGCAACTCAACTTCAATATGGTAAGCCTCTTCTGTCTCTCTTGTATTTACATTAGGACGGAAATCAACCAGATTACTCTCTGTTGTCTGCTCATTGACCGAGTTTATAATTGCATTTACAAGGTCAAAACTCTTTCTAATATCATTAAATGGTTCATATCTTTTTACTAACATGTTTTAATCCTTCTATTTTTTTATTTAGCTCTATTGGCTAAATATGAGAGAATTATAAAAAAAATTATGGAGAAAAAATGCCACTTTAGTAGCATTTGAGATTAACTTACTCTTTCAGCCTCTATGAGTGCCTCTACTCCACTATATATATCATCTAAAGCCTCTACTTCTGTTACCCCTAAACGACGACGGTTACTAATGTCAAAAACTGCCCCTTTGCTTTGAGTATGCTCTCCATCAACCCCTCTAATTTGTAGATGATATTTTTTAATAATGGAATTAAACTTATCTATATTATTTGCCAATTTTGGAAGTTTAATATGGACACTTGCTCTCATAGCTGTTCCCAAATTGGTTGGACAAGAGCTAATGTAACCTAAACGCTCACTATATGAAAAAGAGAGCTTCTGCTCAATAGCATCTAATGCTGTTACCAATCGCTCAAAAACCTCTTTTAAATTACCACCCTTTTGCATGGAGATAATACGTAACTGATCCTCCTCATTGACCCAAACTAAAAAAGTTTTGTTATAGTTATGGAAAATTCCTCTACCCTCTGCCCAATCACGATTTAATCCTGCTGACTCCAAAAAACGGTCTCCCTCTTTAAACAAAAAGTGGTCATTAATAAGTCTATTTTGAGTCTCTCTACTCATTCCCATTAAAGGGTAGTACTCTCCCTCTAGCTCTCCTTTTAACTCTTTTAAAACATCTACTACTCTTTGTTCAAGCTCATATCTCTGCTCTTTACTAATGATTGTACCTAATGGAAAACCTGCTAAGTTACGCCCTACTCGAACTCGTGTTGAGAGGATATATTCACCTTTTGAATCAAGCTCTTTATAACTCTTATTATGAATATCTCGGTCACTCTTATGTCTTTTATTAGCTCCAAAACCATGATAATCTTCAATAATTTTATCAAAAAGAGGAGCAAAAAGTTCATAACTCTCTTCATCTCCTGCATAGACTCCTATGCTACTATCAAGATTCTCTACTCCTGACTTAATTGCCATATCTAAAGTAAAGCCATTTACTGTTTTTTTATCTTTTAGAGCTTCAAAAAGCTCTTTGGTTAAATATTTGGAGAGGTACGAAGTGGTCGATGGTGGAAAAGTTGGATAGGTCATATAGTGTTATCTTTTTTAAAAGAAGTATAGCACAGCTTTAGGCAATCCAAACCTTATAGAGCATAAATAGTTCAATGATAACCACTATTACAAAAGTAGTGTTACTCATACCCTTGCCCTTCTCTTTTGGTGCTTTTTCTTTAGGTAAAAAATGGTTATGATGCCCTTTTAAGAGACCTTTTTTCTCTAAAATAATATGTTCAACTACCTCATCTACAACATGGTCTTTTTTTCCCATATATAATCCTTTATTTATTAAAGTAAATTTTTTTAATAAATTATAACATAATTTTATATATAATCACAATCTTTAAAGCTTCTAGCCACTGGATTACGAACTCTCTTTAGCTCCATATCAATATATTCAAACCCATCTAACATTTTTAATGAAGCTATTGTAGAGGCTCTCACTAAAGGGGATTTATGTAAAAATATAAAAAATCCATTCTCATACAATCCTAAACGGGCAGAAGAAGCAATAGAATAAGTAGTTAAAATAGCATCCTCTTTAGAGATATTTTTAATCTCTGAAAAAAACTCTTTTGTCCAGAGTAAAGGGTTATGTTTAGGAGAGAAAGCATCTTGATATATGATATCTACTTTCTCTCTTATTTTAGGAATCTCTTCTCTAGCATCACCTAATAGAATCTCTATTTTAAACTGCTCATCTTCATAAAATAGATTTTGACTAATAGCGTTGATAATATCTTTAATATCTTTAAATTCTGTAGGAAAAGTAAAGCTCTCTAACGAATGAATAAGTTCTTCATCGAACTCTGGAGATAGAATATGTACTTTAGTCTTTAACTTATGTTTTTTAAGATAATAGAGCGTTGCAAAAGTATTATAACCTAAACCAAAGCAGATGTCCAAAATGGTTAGCTTTGTAGCATTTTTTTTTAGACTTAATGCAGGTTTCACATGCTTCTCTAGCGACTCATGTAATGCTCCATCTTTGGTAGAGTGGTAAGGCTCATTAAACTCTTTAGAGAAGAGTGTATTGGTTCCATCTTCACAAAGAACTAACTCTTTTTGAGAACGTAATGTTTGATTATACAACTACAACCCCACCTCATCAAGCTCTTTAAAGACAAATGCCTCAATCACTTCAGAGATGGTCTCCTCTTCTCTTGTGCAAAGAACCATCATTCCTTCATCCATAAACTCCATATATGATTCATACTTATTTTTCATAACAATAAAGTCAACCCAATCAGTATAATCTTCTCGTCTATTATAGAAGGTAATATCTTTTGTATCTCCTCCGTCCATCTCTACCAATGCCCAATATTTAGCTGAAGCGACTTCAGTAAGTTTTGCATTTTGTGCATCTTTGCTATCTACACACATCCAAATAAGCATACTACAACCCTTTAAGTTTTTTCTTTGAAAGCTTTAAATCTTCATTACTCATAACTCCAATTTTAGCATCTAAAATATTTTTAGCAATCTCTTTTGCTTCATCTAGTGAGTGCATTTCACAAGTTCCACACTGATAGATATTTAATTCAGGAATATCACTCTGTTTCTCAACAGCTAAAACATCTTTCATGGACTTTTTCCACGCTTTTGCTACCTTTTTCTCTTTTGGTGTTCCAAGAAGAGACATATAGAACCCTGTTCTACACCCCATTGGTGAGATGTCAATAATCTCTACTTTTTTAGAGTTTAAATGGTCACGCATAAACCCTGCAAATAGATGCTCTAAGGTATGAATACCTCGTTCACTTAAAATATCTTGATTTGGTTTACAAAAACGCAAATCAAATACTGTAATATCATCTCCTGATGGTGTCTTCATATTTTTAGCAATACGCACTGCTGGTGCAGGCATCTTTGTATGGTCAACGGTAAAACTGTCTAATAGTGGCATAATAATTCCTTAATTTTAATTAACGCAATATACAATAAAAATTATATAAAAATGGTAAACTGTCACAATTAATTTTTAGGAGGATTTTATGTCAAAACAAAAAGAGTTTGAGAGTGCCATTACCAAAGTATTAGAACTTTTAGGAGAAAATCCAAAAAGAGAGGGGCTACTAAAGACACCACATCGTGTAGCAAAAGCGTGGGAGTTCCTAACAGAGGGTTACCATGAAGACCCAAAAGAGATTTTAAACAAAGCACTCTTTACCTCTACAAATGATGAGATGGTAGTAGTGCGTGATATTGAGTTCTACTCCACTTGCGAACATCATATGTTGCCTATTATCGGTAGAGTTCATGTTGCCTACATTCCAGATGGAAAAGTAGTAGGACTCTCTAAGATTCCTAGAATTGTTAATCTATATGCACGACGACTTCAGATTCAAGAGCAGATGACTGAACAGATTGCTGATGCTATTGCAGAGACTATTAACCCTAAAGGGGTGGCAGTCGTTGTTCATGCAAGACACATGTGTATGGAGATGAGAGGAGTACAAAAGATAAACTCAACAACAGTAAGCTCTGCACTTCGTGGTCTATTTAAGAGTGACCAACGTACGCGTAGTGAGTTTTACAATATTATTAATACTCCTGCTCCATCTAACTTTTAGAGAATAGGTTAGAGAACCAAGAGTTATGAGTAGCTAGAGCTTTGCCCTCTTTACTCTGCTTTAACCTCTCTAAAAGCTCTCTATATTTTTGGGTAATATCAACACGCTCAAATAAAAAAGCCTCTATCTCACTATCGTACTTTTTCTGCATTGCCATCTGCCTATCTTCAAGATTAGAGAGTTGAGTTGTTAACTTCTCTATTACATCATCTTTTGACTTTAAAAGTTCTTGAAATTTATCAAGTTCACTGTTATGTTCATCTAAAACAAACTTCTGCCCTTGATAGTTTAATTTCAACTCTGTATTCTCCTCTATAAGCTTTTCATTAATCTTCCTATAGTGTGCTAACTCTTCCTCTTTTTGCTTTATATCTACAGTTA
>Ga0256833_1001129_pt1 | contig 19981 bp, 18 predicted proteins | sample 356284metaG_FD_190535 | JGI IMG/M metagenome (GOLD analysis project Ga0256833, IMG submission 190535) | Hydrothermal vent microbial communities from Mid Atlantic Ridge, Atlantic Ocean - 356-284 | ecosystem: Environmental > Aquatic > Marine > Hydrothermal vents | place: Atlantic Ocean: Mid... | reverse complement strand
CAAATCTTAATGAATCTAAAAGCGCAATCGGCCGTGCCCCCATCGAGATAACATCACGAATTATTCCCCCGATACCAGTTGCAGCTCCGTGGAATGGCTCAACAGCGGATGGATGGTTGTGGCTTTCAACCTTAAAAGATACACCTAATTCTCTATCGAGGAAAAGTATCCCCGCGTTTTCCCCAGGACCCTGGAGGACTCTCTCACCCTCCGTATGGAGAGTTTTCAAAACAGATTTACTACTTTTGTAAGAGCAGTGTTCCGACCATGATGTTGAAAAGATACCGAGCTCCAGTAGGTTGGGCTCTCTGCCAAGATATTCAACAAGCTTTTTGTACTCTTCGGGAGTAAAACCGTGGGCCTCAATAATTTCTTTGTTTAGCATGAAATAATTATATTTGAAAACGACCAAAATGTCGCCATCAATTTCAGATAAATACTTGCAGTTTTTCTCTTACACCTCAACTTTCCAGGCGAAGGTTAAGTAGCCTGTATGAGAAATCATTCTTTCTTTTGGTCGGGTTTTACCAGGTCTTATGAGCATCTCCCTCTCAAGGATTTCAACACATTTAAGACGGATGAAACCAGTTTCTTTAAGGGCTTCATGGGTTTTCTGAACCTGTTCGATAGTTGGGGAAAGGGAAACCCAGACACGTCCTGGTTTCAGGGTTTCATATACTGGTTTTACAAGTGTCCAGGGCTCAGGCACGTCGATAAATGCCGCGTCCACAGGCTCAATTCCGAATCCCTCAATAGCCGGGTCTTTATGAAAAAATTCTACTCTATCATCGAGTCCCACGTCTTTAACGTTTTTGATGGCATTATTAAAAAATTCTTCTCGCCGCTCGAAAGTGTAGACCTTTCCTTCTTTTCCAACAATGGTTGCGAGAATTATGGTGAGAGCGCCTGAGCCTGTCCCGGTTTCAAGCACCTTTGAACCGGAGCCAATACCAGTCTCTATGATCATATATCCAGCCTCTTTGGGGTATATGATTGTGGTGGTCCTTTTTACCCGCATGGAGAGCTCTCTTGTGTTGGGGTGCAGGATGTAGAAACTTCTACCGAGATGAGTTTCCAGCCTTGCCCCAAATTCTAATTTATCAGGAAGGGTAAGAACACCGAGATGGGTCTGGATTTGTTTACCAGGTTCGAAAGTTACCAAATACTCAGCCTTTTTACCTCCATAGAGGAGGATTTTTTCGTCGGGCATTAAATGTTCTCGACCACTGAAAGGGTTTCTAACAGGGAGAGGACAGCGTCTCTGCCTTTATTCCCCATTTTTCCACCAGCTCTATCTTCTGCCTGCTCAAATGTATCAGCTGTTATCACACCATAAGCCACGGGAATACCGGCATCTAGCATGACACGAGCTATTCCTTTTGTTACTTCAGCTGCTACATAGTCGAAATGAGGAGTTTCCCCTCTAATCACTGCACTGAGTGCCACAAGACCATCGTATTTTCCAGATTCAGCTAATTTTTTTAAGATAAATGGAACCTCAAATGCCCCGGGAACCCAGTAAATATCGACAAGATCAAGATCACCCCCAAATTGCTCCACTGCGTCAAGCGCACCATCAACTAATCGTGAGGTGATGAAATCATTAAATTTCGATGCCACAATCCCGATTCTTTTGCCTGCAGCACTTATTTTTCCTTTGTATTCAGCCATTTTCTTTCTCCTTTACAACTTTAAAACCTCCCCTCTTCTCGATTTCACCGAGGAGGTGTCCAAGTTTATCCCTTTTGACCTTGAGATAGAATAGATTAACATCGTTTGGCTCAATGATAAGGGGCACTCTTTCAGCAACTTTTAGCCCGTACCCCTCGAGTCCAATGATCTTCCGAGGATTATTTGTGATCAATCTGATTGTGGAGAGGCCGAGGTCAACGAGAATCTGGGCACCAATACCGTAGTCCCTTAAATCTGGTGGAAATCCGAGTTTTTCGTTTGCTTCAACAGTGTCGTATCCCATATCCTGAAGCTCGTAGGCCTTGAGTTTATTAACAAGTCCAATTCCTCTGCCCTCCTGCCTCATGTAGAGCAGAACTCCTAAACCCTCTCGATCAATCATCTGCATCGCGGTGTGGAGCTGGTCACCACAGTCGCATCTCAGTGAGCCAAACACATCACCAGTGAGGCATTCACTGTGGACACGAACAAGGACATTTTGTTTGCCCCTCACGTCTCCTTTGACAAGAGCCACATGAACTTCACCTGTGATGATGTCCTGATAGGCATGTAATCTAAAGTGTCCGTATTTAGTGGGTAGATTTGTTTCTGCGACTTTTTTTACAAGTTTTTCCCTCTGGATTCTATAATGAATCAGGTCACGGATGCTGATTATTTTCATATTGAATTTATTCGCGAGTTCGATCAGCTTGGGCAGCCGTGCCATGTGCCCGTCGTCATCGAGGATTTCACACAGCACTCCGGCGGGTTTTAGTCCTGCAAGTCGTGCAAGGTCAATGGACGCCTCTGTATGTCCAGCACGTCTCAAAACACCACCTTCTTTCCCCATCAGAGTATAAACATGACCCGGTCTCGCAAAGTCTTCGGGTCCTTTGGTGGGGTCTACAGCCTGCAGGATGGTTATTGCCCTGTCGAAGGCGGAAGAGCCTGTGGTTGTCCCCTTTTTGGCGTCGATGGGGATTCCAAAGTTCGTACCATGCTTTGAGGTGTTGGTTAGTGGCATATCGAGCTCAAGCTCGTGGAACCTTTTCTCATCAAGAGCCAGACAGATAAGGCCCTTTCCGTATGTCGCCATGAAGTTGATAATCTCAGGTGTTATTTTTTCTGCTGCCGCTATGAAATCACCCTCGTTTTCACGATCTTCGTCGTCAACGACGATAACTATTTTCCCTCTTTTTATGTCTTCAATTGCCTCTTCAATAGGTGAGAAAATTTTCTTATTTCCCATTGTACATTCCCTCTAATCTTATTATTGTTTTAAAATTATACCTCATTGAGATTTTTTTCTCAAAAATTCATGGGAACATAATGGATTTGTTTAAATGTCGAGTGTGTAATTCTTTTGTGAAAAATAACTTTTAAAAATCCAGAATTTCACTTATCATAAGTAAAAAGGAGGAGACTATGGAACTTGGACTCGAAGGAAAAGTTGCAATTGTGGGAGGCGCAAGCAAAGGTCTTGGGAGAGCAGTGGCATTGGAGTTGGCGAAGGAAGGCGTTAAAGTAGTTATTGCTGCAAGGAGTGAGGATAAGCTTCAGGAAGTAGCAGAAGAGATTAAAAAATTCGGTGGAGAGGCACTACCAGTAAAGGCAGATTTCAACATGCCTGGAGATATTCGAATGGTGGTTGACAGGGCATCTGAGAAGTTCGGAGATGTGGATATTCTTGTGACCAATACCGGCGGCCCTCCTGCCGGGAATTTCTTTGATATTTCTGATAAACAGTGGATGAGCACGTTCAATTTAACTTTTATGCACGTAGTTAGATTCATCAGGCACGTAGTCCCTCACATGCAGGGTAAGAGATGGGGTAGGATCATCAATCTGACCTCGATGACTGTTAAACAGCCGAAAGATATGCTAATTTTATCAAATTCTATCAGGGCTGCAGTGATCGGACTTGCCAAAAGTTTGTCCTTTGAACTTGCTAAGTACAATATTACGGTGAACAACATAGCTCAGGGTGTATTTGAAACTGATCGCATTGTAGAGTTAACCGAAAAACGGGCAGAAAAGGCCGGAATTAGCTACGAAGAGGCACTTAAAGAGTGGACTTCCAACATACCTCTTGGTAGAATGGGACATCCTGGAGAACTGGCTGCACTCGTCACATTCCTCGCCTCAGAGAAGGCCAGCTTCATTACCGGTGCTACGATTCAGATTGATGGTGGAGAAATTAAATTCGTGCTCTAATACTTTAAGAATTCCCCTTTAAAGTTGTCTCCTATTACGAAATAAAAACCGGTCTTGAGGCTACTGATGTTTAATCTACTTGTGCCTTTACGGAGGAGAACTGATTTTATAAGTCTTCCTGATACGTCGTAGATTCGGAATTTTGCGTCTTTGCTCAAAGGTATGGAAAACTGAACAAAATCCTTGCCAGCATTGGAGACCAGGTCCAAATCTTTCAACATTCCCGGAGTTTCTGAGGAACCAAGGAAGGTGTGCTCCTCTAAGATCCACTGGTTGGGGTCGAAAATTATAGTTGAGGGATGGCCTTCAACGAAAACAGTAAAAGTCTGGTGATCGAGACTATCCCACACTGTGATATATGAAACCCCCTGATTGGTCGCAATTTTGAATTGAATCGGCATTTTATAAGTCGGTACACCGTAGCTGTGGGATTGAATCTGGTCAACGGTTATATCCACGCCAAAGGTGTCGTCTGAGACGGGGTAGGATGTATAAGAATACCGGTAGATTGGATGTCCAGGGGCGAAAACCCACTCGTCAAAGAACCAGTCAAGGTTCTGACCTGAAATGGAGTCCACAACGTGCATAAACTCAGAAGTTACTGCATTCCCGTATGCATACATCTCACCATAGGCTCTCAAAATCTGGAAGAATGTGGAGTCTCCAACTATGTATCTCAGCATGTGTAATACACTTGCCCCTTTCTGGTAAACAACAACCCCCCACATATAGTTGGGATTGTAAATGGGATATGGTGGATAAGGTTCATAGTTGAGGTATTCTTGAAATATTTGTGTCATGTAGGCTCTAAGGCCGGAATTTCCATATCTATGCTCTGACCAGAGAACTTCTGTGTAAGTAGCAAACCCCTCATTTAGCCAGATATCTGCCCACGTTCCAAGGGTAACCCAATCTCCCCACCATTGGTGGCCCATTTCATGGACAATTACCCAATCCCAATTTGTGCCCCAGTTGGCTCGTGTATTTATAAAAGTGTTGGTCTGATTTTCCATTGCGCCCCCAATAGGTGTCGAAACATGACCGTACTTCTCTCCCATGTATGGATAAGTCCCGTAAATTTGAGATAAGAATTCCAGCATATCCGGGGTTCTTGCAAATTTTGGTCTCAGCCTTGCTGTGTCAGAGGCTTCAAAGTAATTCAAAATTGGTAGAACTTCACCATCGATTATTGCTGAGTCCCTCAGGATAGCAAATTGATCTGATGCTGCGAATACGATTAGATAGTTTGCGATCTGGTACCTCTCCCTCCAGTGGAATGTTACAGTATTGTCATTGTTGAGTGTTGAATCCACAAGACTGCCATTTGCCACGACTGTATAACCGTTGGGTACAGTGATGTATTGGTCGACTGTGGCCTTATCCGATGGCAAGTCATAAATCGGTACCCATCTTTTGGCCCCATAAGGTTCATCGTCAATGAAAACGAGATGTCCACTGTTATAAAAATGAAGGCCTCCTCCAAACACTCCTCCACCAGTTTGGGCATGACCGTGATAATAAATTGTCACCTCTCCGGTGTCATTGGCATTGAGAGGAGTCTGAAGATTTATATTCAAAACTGAATCATCCCTGCTGTATGAATTGGCACCAGCTATACTGTCAATTTGATAACCAATTAGATGCAGGAAAATTGAATTTAAATTGTCTATCTTGCTTCTAAATTGGACTTCGTTGTATGCGTAAATACTTTCATTGGGAATGTCGAGTCTAACGTGTATTCCATAGTGAATCACATCAAAATTGTGCAGTGTGTCCTCGTAGGTGAGATTTTTAAATGCTTTATAAAAGCGAGCTTTTGATTCCCACAAAAGTTTATGCTGCGCATAAGTTGGTACCTGAAAGACCAGAAGTAATCCAAATATCAAGTTCATCTATTACCTCCTTTCTTGGTTTCTGCAAAGAATTATAATGAAACAGCTGAGTCATTTACAGAGATAGTGGGTGGAAGGAAAGAGAGAGATTTCCCGGCCCATCATTCTATACGCATTTGACAAAGGCGAAGTGGTGGGTTAAATTACCAGCACTTATGAGAGTTCTGGCTTTTGAGACTTCATGTGACGAGACTTCTGTTGCTGTGGTGGAAGATGGCTTTAGGGTACTTTCAAATGTTACCCAGACCCACGTGGAGCATGCGAAATTTGGTGGTGTCGTTCCTGAGCTTGCATCCCGTGCTCATGTCAGACTTATCTATCCTCTAACACGAGTTGCTGTTGAAAAAGCTGGTATAAAGTTGAATGAAATTGATGGAGTCGCTTTCACAAGAGGGCCTGGATTAATTGGATCTCTACTGGTTGGGGTAGTCTTCGGGAAGACTTTTGCTCAGGCGCTTAAGTTACCATTTCTTGGGGTCAATCATCTTGAGGGACATCTTTTTTCAGTTTTTCTGAATCATCCGGAGTTAAAGCCACCAATCCTTTATCTTTTGGTTTCTGGTGGACATACAGAGCTTATCTATATGAAGGATTTCCTTCAGTACGAATATCTTGGAGGAACGATGGATGATGCAGCAGGAGAGGCTTTTGATAAAGGTGGAAAATTACTGGGGTTGCCCTATCCATCGGGTCCTATCATTGATAAGCTTGCAAAGGAAGGTGATAGAGAGTTTCATAGATTCCCAAGAGCAAAAACACCTGATTTTGAATTTAGTTTTTCGGGTCTTAAAACTTCACTTCTGTATTACCTGAGGAAAAAAGACAAAGAGTTTGTTAAAAATCATATCCAGGATATTGCTGCAAGTTATCAGGAGGCGATAGTGGATATGTTGCTTGAAAAAACCCTGAAAGCTTTTGAGAAGCTAAAACCTCCTACACTCGCTGTTGTGGGTGGAGTTTCTCTTAACTCACGTCTTAGAGAAGTATTTACCGAGAAGTTTGGGAAAATGACGAAAATTTATTTTCCTGAGCCACGTTACTGTACGGATAATGCTGCCATGATTGGTGCAGTGGCATTGGTAAGATTTCAAAGGGGGGAGGGCTCAGGACTCGATATTAGCGCATCTCCTAATTTACCACTCGTTTAGTTTCATGCCAGATGCTTGAAGTCTCAGGTAGTTGAGGTTATTATTTCCCGCTCATGGACGCAGTTGAGAGAATAGTAAATAGAATAAAGTCAGAGGAGGGCAGGATTGGTATAATTTCCCACTTTGATCCTGACGGGGACGCTATTGGTAGTGTCCTTGGTATGTACAATTTCCTGAAAAAATTCAAAAGCAATGTTGAAGTGATCTTGAAGGATGAAGTTCCGTATCTTTTTAAATTCCTCCCGGGATCAGGTGAAATAATGAGAGAGCCTGATGGATTCTATGATTTGATGTTGTTACTCGATGCAAGTGATATCACGAGGACAGGTTTTGATAAAATTGAGTATGGTAATCTTGTGAGAATAGACCACCACAAAACTGGTACGAGTTACAGTGATTTTGATTATCTAAGTGAAAAGGCACCGAGTGCCACTGTACTTGTCCTTGATATTCTCAAGAGATACGACGAGTTTGCAATTACACGTGAGGTGGCTGAGCCGCTGTACGCGGGATTACTGACCGATACAGGTGGGTTTAAGTACGGAAGGGATTTCAAAATTTCTTTTGAGGCAGCACTTTACCTTGCAGGTAAGGGAATTGATTGCCAGGACATTGCCCAGAAGATTTTCTTGAGAAAGAAATTGAACGTCTTTAAGCTTCTCTCCCTTGCTCTCGAGACCCTAACGGTTGTCGAAGATAAAATTGCTTACATTATCTTAAGAAAGGAATTTTTTGCACTAACGGGGACAGATTCCAGCGACTCTCAGAGTTTTGTTACCTACCCATTATCAGTTGATGATGTTGCTGTTGGAATAAAATTTACTGAGGCTGACAACAATTTCTGGAAAGTCAGCCTTAGAGGCAAAAATGTGATTGATCTTGCAGAAATTGCAGAGGAATTTGGGGGAGGAGGACATAAGAATGCCGCTGGTCTGAGAATTACTGGAGATGAAAAAACTGTTGTCAATACAGTAGTTTCAAGAATTCTGAAAGAATTCCAGTGAGTCGCCAATGGGTTTAAAGAACCTCCTGGAGGAGCTCTCCAGAGTATCACCGAATCCTGAAGCAGAAATTGATACAATCCTGAAGCTTGAGTTCTCCTCATCTCTGGTACAGGCAAAGGTTTCTGGCCTCTCCGAGCACGAAATTGGAAAATTGGAGAAAATCGTACACGAAAGGGTAAGTAGCGGAAGACCTGTTCAGTACATCCTCGGGAAGGCCATATTCTGGGAGAGGATATTTTATGTGAATGAAAGTGTTTTAATTCCACGTGTTGAAACCGAGATCCTTGCTGAGAAAACCCTTGAGATTGCAAAAGAAATCCGTGCCAGGAGAATACTGGATGTAGGAACAGGATCAGGAATTATAGCGATAACTCTGAAGGAAGAGCTTCCGGATGTAAAAATTTTTGCCACAGATGTTTCAGAAAAGGCCCTGAGAGTCGCGCACAGGAATGCCCAATTGCTCAATGCAGGCGTTACATTTATCCAGTGTGACATGCTTTCATGCTTTGGCGAAAATACCTTCGATATTATTGTCTCCAATCCACCTTACGTCGGGGAGTCGGACCCATTTGAAGAATACCGGAAATTTGAGCCACATATTGCCCTCTACGGAGGTGAAAAGGGGTATGAGTTCTCATTAAAATTGGTAAGACAGGCTCAAAATAGACTTAAAAAACGTGGATACGTTATAATGGAAGTTAATCCCTTTAATGTTGAATACTTTGTCGAATCGATTAATTTGAAACACAAGATTTATAAGGATTTCAACGGGCTTAAGAGAGTTCTTGTGATAGAAAATGGATGACATAACAAAAAAACTCTTTGAGAAATTCAAAAAAGCATACAATTCTGGTGATGTCGATAGTCTTAGAAGATATGCCGAAAAGATTGCTGTGAGGTTTGAGTATGTGGGCAGAGTGGGGGAGTACAATGAGATGTTTTTTGAGCTCCTTGATAATCTTGTAGATGCTGAGGAGTTCGATCTGGCTTTGAGTATTGGGAAAAGGTTTCTGAATCCCGACCTTTATGAAGACGCAAAAAGGCTTACAGAGATATATCTTTTAACCGGTGACCTGATGAGCGGCATCGAGATCATTTATCCGCACCTTGATATTGTCAAAGAAGACCCTGAATTTAAAGAAATTCTCGGCCTTTTTGAAGTCATCCAGGAAGGAAGTGGGGTTGACGAGCTTTCTTTTCAGAATTTCACTGATAATGCAGAATTGAACGAGATTGAGAGCGATCCTTTGATTGCCCACATTGTCCTGATATTTGAAAAATTGGGAGTAAAGATTGATGTTGCAGACAAATCATTACCTTACGTTTACAGACTTTTGAGACGGGCCACAAATGATTTTAGAGGGAACAAGGATTCCTGGGCGGCCGCGTTTGTGTATTTTTACAATGATATTATGGGAGACAACCATATTTCCGCGAGAAAGATTTCGAGTGTAACAGGTGTTTCCCCTGGAGAAATTTATAGAAAGTCCAGAATTCTATACGAAAGATTTGTTGAGGAGGAGTTGATTTGAACTGGCAGTTAGTCAAAAATTCATATGGTAGATATTTCAAACTTGTGAAGGGCAAGACAGAGCTTTATGTAACAACAAAAGATGGTTTCGCCCCTTTAAGAAAAGATGGATTTACCCATGATCCAATAAATCTCCACCAGATCCACAGTGACAGAATATATGTAGTGAACAAGTATTTCCCGCACTCCGGTGTCGATGGAGATGGATTAATTACGTTTGATCCGGGGCTCTACATTGCCATAAAGACAGCAGACTGTTACCCAATTTTCGTTTTCGATGAGGACTCAAAAGTGGCAGCTGTAGTCCATGCTGGGTGGAGAGGAACAGCCCAAAAAATTCTCATGAAAGCTGTAAAGATGATCAAAGACCTTGCAGGAATTAATGCTGATAAGTTGATTGTGGCGTTTGGCCCCGGAATTTCTGGTGATAACTATGAGGTAGGTGAAGATGTGGCTAAATATTTTGATGTTGGTGTTGTTAGAAGGGATGGCAAGATTTACCTTGATCTTGTGAAGGAAAATATAAAACAGGCTGAGGATTGTGGAATTTCGAGAATTGTTTTTCCTCCTGGAGATACTTACTCCGAGGAGGATTTATTCTTCTCCTACAGGAGGGAGAATGGAAATAATAGTTTGATGTGGTCAATAATTGGATTAGGAGGTTATCATGGGAAAGATAATTAAGGGCAGAGTTTGGAAGTATGGAGATGACATTAACACTGACGTAATCTTCCCCGGGAAGTACACTTATACCATAATGTCACCGGAAGAAATGGCGAAACATGCACTTGAGGACCTCGACCCGGATTTTGCGAAAAAGGTTAAGCCCGGAGATGTTATTGTAGCTGGCAAGAATTTCGGAATGGGTTCATCGAGAGAGCAGGCAGCCATCTGCCTTGTTGCTGCTGGTGTAGGAGCGGTCATAGCACGTTCTTTTGCGAGGATTTTTTATAGAAATGCCATTAACAACGGCCTTCTTGCAATTGTTTCCAGTGAAGCATCAGATGCCCTTGAGACTGGAGATGAGGTAGAAATAGATGTAGAAAAAGGAGAAATTCGCTCATCAAAAGGGGTTTTCAAATTTCCACCGTTCCCAAAATCTGTAATGGAAATATTCGAGGATGGAGGTTTAATTCCCCACACGATTAAGAAATTAAAGGAAGTGAAAAAGTGAGAAATATAAAACTGAAGCTAAGAGACGGAAAAATATTGGAGGTGCCAGAGGGTACCAGAATTATCGATGCCATTGGCCAGGTTCCAGATGATGTAGTTGCTGCAAGATTAGACAATAAACTTGTTTCCCTTAACTCCAGAGTCTATATCGATGGCGAACTTGATCTGGTAAAATTTGATTCACATGAGGGGTATCGGGTTTACGAGAGAAGTCTTACAGCACTTCTCGGTTATGCTTTGAATGAGATTTCACCCCAGGCCAAACTCTTCGTGCTCCATTCCTATAACAACGGTATCTACTGCGAAATTGAAGGTGTGGATATAACTGAGGAGTTGATAGAAAAGCTAAAAACTCTGATGGAAGATGTGATCAAAAGGGATGTGGAAATCCTGGTTGACGTTATTGATGAGGAATCGGCGATAAAAGTTTTTAAAAGGATTCCGAGCCGTGAGGACGCGGTTCGTTTATTTAGATTTCTCCCTGAACACCAGAGAATTTGTATTTTCACAATAGACGATTATGCCGATTATTCCTACATTCCCCTTGCCCATAGGACTGGTGTGTTGAGAAAGTTTGATCTTCTAATCAGGAAGCCAGGCATTATTGTTTTACTCCCTGACGAGCACGATCCCAAAAAAATTGGGCCACTCAAAGAGTCTCCAAAACTATTTAACACCTTTGAGGAATCATCAAGATGGGCAAGGATCCTTGGTGTCAACGATGCAGGGGCTTTGAATAAGGTTATAACTACGGGAGATGTCTCTGATTTTATCAAGATTGCAGAGGCGCTTCATGAAAAGAAAATTGCTCAGATTGCAGACGAGATAACACGTGAGTACGGAAAAATTAAACTCGTCTTGATAGCCGGACCTTCCTCCTCAGGAAAGACCACCTTTGCTAAGAGACTTGGAATCCATCTTCGTGTAAACGAGAAGAATCCCGTTGTGATCTCCCTGGATAACTATTTCCTTGACCGTGAGAAAACACCAAGAGACGAGGATGGAAATTATGATTACGACTCCATAGAGGCCCTCGATCTTAAATTGATAAACGAACATCTAAGAGATCTCTTGCTTGGTAAAGAAGTTGCCATTCCACACTTTGATTTCAAGAAAGGCAAGAGGTCAGGCATTGAGAAGAGGATCAGATTGTCCAGGGGTGATATTATTGTGATTGAAGGAATTCACGGGTTAAATCCAAGACTCAGTGAGCTTGTGCCTGATGAAGCCAAATTCAGAATCTACGTAAGTGCTCTGACTCAGATAAGTGTAGATTCTCACAATAGAATTTCTACATCTGACACAAGGTTAATAAGAAGGATCGTAAGGGACAAGCTTTTCAGAGGTCATTCAGCGCTTGAAACTCTCAAAATGTGGCCGAATGTGAGGAAAAATGAGGAGAAATACATCTACCCATTCCAGGAAAATGCGGATGTTATGTTTAACTCTTCTCTCGTTTACGAAATGGCCGTTTTGAAGCTCTATGCCGATGCCATGCTCGAGCAGGTTACCCCTGAGCACCCTGAGTATGGAGACGCCGTTAGATTGCTTTCTATTTTGTCTCATTTTCTGGGCATAATGCCGACAGAAGTACCTCCAACATCGATTCTTAGAGAATTTATTGGCGGAAGTAGCTTTAAGTATTAAATATTTTCCGTCGTTTTCCTTAACTCTCTTGCGTGAGCGTAAAATTCTTTGAGACTCATCTGCTTCAGGAAAACAAGTCCACGGGTTGCCCTTATGAGTGGACTCATGTGGTTGTGGAAAAATCCCCTACCAAGGAGGGTTTTAACTGCCTGATACTGCTCTGTCTGAATCTTTTGAGACAATTCCGAGAATGGACCATCGTGTTCATAACTGGGGAATGAGGCATCTTTTTGGGAGACAAATGCGTTTTTAAAGGCATTTTCCATGATCGCAAACATATTGAGGGAAACTGGGACATAGAAGTTGGATTCGGACGGATGGAATCGATACCAGACATTTCTGTAGCCAAATATGGCAATATCGTGTTTTCCACTTTCAGATTCATACCTTTTCAACGCTTCTGCGACGGTTTGTAGCACTTTGTAATGAGTATCCGGTCCACTTGCTTCAGGATCCAGTGCAACGGTGACCACATCAGGCTCCACCTGTCTTAAAAGCTGGAGTACAGGCATTACATCCCTTTCCACTGTAGGCTCTTCTGTAAAGATATCTCCAGTGTAAAATCCAAGTCTCAGATGTTTAACCGAGTCACATTTGATTCCGAGGTATCCCCATAGGCAATCTGCCTCCCATTCTCTAATCATTCCCTTGAATCTTTGTATATCTGGTGGATCCTTTTTTCCAGGATAAACACTTTCGAGATAATCGATAATCTCGTCGACTTTTTTATCAACTTCCTCAAGGGTTTTAAGGTTGTAATTTTCTACAAGATTCCTGATCATCCTTCTCGCAGTGCCTTCGTCCTTCATGTAGGGGCTCTGGGCGGCGATTCCATCCAGATATTGCCAAACATCTCTATTCCTGCCTTCACTGTTTGTCGGCTCAAAGTAGCCGTTTTTCCACATTTCAATGAAATCCGCGGTGAATATGAATCTTTTTACCTTCTTCAATACGTTGGTTGTAAAGGAGTTTGTGACCGCCGTAAAGCCTGAAGTCATGTAGGCGAAAACGTGTCTATTGGTCGCGTTGCGGATGTTTCTCACAACAAAGGGTAGATAGCCAAGCATTATGTCGTCGTGATGGGGAGATGTGTGCAGGAAAGTTGTATTGTTGAAAACTTCCATTCCATCCGCAATCTTTTGTTTTAATGATTTTGATGTTTCCATCAGCAGGTCTTCTGGTGATTTGCCAGTCTTTTCCAAAATTAGCAAGGTTTCTCGCTCTCTCTCAAAATCCTGTTCAGTGAGATTCCCGACCCGTTTTTTTAATCTCAGTGCAAGGTCAATTACGATTTTCTCAACATCATTCTTTGATATGGATTCCCTTTGCTTAAGAAGGATATACTGTCTCTCTTTCAACAGTTTTGCTGCACCAAGTGTGATATAGAATCGTGAATTTTCCAATTTATGGAGTGCAGTCGCCGGATATCTGATGTGAGGTTCATTCTCTATTGCATCCCTCACAACCTTTGCCTTGGCTTCACCTGCTGCAAAGATAATTGCGACTGCATCCGGATTGTAGGTTATAGTAGCAAGGCCTATGGTTATAACAGGTCTCTTTCGTGCAATTTCGATTCCACCAAGATCAACTGCGGCAGCGGCCTGAGTTTCATAGTTTGTATAAGTGAGCCTTGTTGTGGAATAATGGTCTGAGCCCCTGACATTGAAAGCAATGTGACCATCGGGACCAATTCCTCCGAGGAAGAATCCGATACCTCCCTTCTCTCTTATTTTCTCTTCGTACTCTTCGCACCATTGATCAACGGCCTCGAGAACCTTTTTCTGCATTCTTTCGAGCTTATTTGTGGGATGTCGATATCTGAGAGATAGATCCACCTCGTATCCTGGCCAGATGTCTTCTAATTTTACCCCCTCTGGAATTCCTATTTTTGTTGCGTCGATGAGCTGTGCTCTTGAGGGATCGAGTCCAAAACCGTCGATGTAAAATTTTTTAACATAAAAGTGAAAACTATTTTCCCATGTTGGATAAATCGGGTAGAATTCATCAATCTGGACAAAGTGTAGGCCACGCAGATCAGGTTTTCTGGTAGTGTCCAAACCGTTTTTGCCAATATCCAGCTGGGTTTCCTTCGTGTTCCATGTCGCGAGGTAGTGATTCACCCATTTTATAAAATATTCTGGAGTTTTCCCCGTGGGTAGAGAAATTACTCCTTCAGGATTTTGCTGGACCCATTCGAGGAATCTCATTGCAGTTAGCTTGCCAAGTTCAGGAAAGTTGTTTACTACGATAAGACCCATCTTTTCAGTAGGTGGATAGTAAAGCTTATTGAATTTGCTCTTTTTTAATGCTATTCCTTCTACATTCGAAACGTTCATGACTCTTCTCCTTCTGTGATAAAAGTTTACACCTATTTATGAGCACTTTCACCAATCGTTGATAAAAATTGATAATGCAGTCGCTTGTGAATTTACGAGACACTTTTAATATGAAGAAATCCAAGGGAGGACATGGAATTCCAAATGGAGGGGATAGCCTTTAAAATTAAAAATTATGAGAAAATTTTTACCAGTAATCTTGTTATTTTTAATGATTGGAGTTGCCTGTCAGAATGAATCCAGGGCCACGGGAGTTATTTCATACAGTAGGGACCCCTACATTGGAGACATTGAGCTTGCTAAACATATCATTAGCGGATACCCTGCAGGAATAACACAGTTTTTCAACTCAGGGGACACTGTGAATCTCTGGATTTTATGGTCTTCGTCTGCTGATTCTCATCTTATTACAACAAAATGGTACAGACCCGACAGTTCCTTTGCGGATTCCTCAAGTGTCAAGATTCCCCCGGGGGATAACATTATATCCATCTTTTCTCTCAGAGTTCACCAGAGCGGCGAATGGTATATAAATGTTTTTGTTGATAGGACGGACTTCAGAGCCGGACTTGTGTTTTATGTCGATACCTTGAGATGAGAAGCCCATTTCTCAAATTTTTCATTCTTATAGTTGTCGCCGGGGTTCTCTGGATGCTCCTTAAATCGTCCTCTATATTGAGATTTAAAGGAGCGGCAGGAGAAATCGGGGTTGTTGAGATAAAAGGCACAATTAGAAGCTCGGATTCTCTGGTTGTTTGGATAAACAAGCTCAGGAAGATGTCGTCTGTAAGAGGAATTCTGCTTCGTGTAGATTCTCCCGGTGGAGCTGTAGCTCCGACTCAGGAAATATTAGAGGCGCTTAAAAGAGCGAAGAAGTCAGGTAAACCAATAGTTGCGAGTTTTGGTAACGTAGCTGCTTCAGGTGGTTATTACGTTTCACTTGCTGCTGACAGGATTGTGGCAAATCCCGGCACGGTCACGGGTTCAATTGGAGTCATAGCAGAGTTTCCAGTGGTTTCCGAATTTCTAAAAAAGCATGGAATAAAGTTTGAGATTATTAAAACCGGTCGCTTTAAAGATACAGGTACCCCATTCCGTGAAATGAAACCCGAAGAAAGACGTATTTTTAAGGATGTATTGATGGATGTTTATAATCAATTCGTTGAAGAGGTTGCGATTGCGAGAAAAATGTCAGTGGATAGTGTAAAGAAAATTGCTGATGGAAGAGTTTTCACAGGTCGGATGGCTCTGAAGCTTGGACTTGTCGATACACTTGGATCTTTTGACGATGCTGTAAACATACTTAAAAAGATGTGTGGAATAAAAGGAGCCGTTCATCTGTTGTACAGGAAGAGAAGGAGGCGGCTTTCAGTCATTGACTTTATCCTTGACAGAGTAGAAGAGAAGCTGGAAACTCCACAATTTTTATACAGGATATATTAAAATGATTGAGAGATACTGGAAAGATGAAATAAAAAGGATATTCACGGATGAATTCAAATATCAAAAGTGGTACGAGGTGGAGCTTGCGGTCGCTGAGGCAGAAGCATCCCTTGGAATAATTCCTGGAGATGTGCCTCGCGCTGTGAAGGATAAGATGGAAAGAGTGGATTTCTTCCGGGTATCAAAAAGGGCCAAGGAGATAGAGAAAGAGGTTGATCACGATGTTATCGCATTCTTATTGACTATTGAGGAAATAGTTGGTGAACCTGCAAGGTATCTCCACTACGGGCTCACATCCTCTGATGTGGTTGATACTGCTAATTCCATGATCCTCAGGGATGCTCTTCTTTTAAATCTAAAGGCCCTCAGCAATCTCACTGAGAGTGTGAAGGACAGGGCTGTCCAGTTTAAGTACCAGCCCATAATGGGAAGAACGCATGGAGTTTTTGCTGAGCCAACAAGTCTCGGACTGAAATTCCTATCGTACTATTCAGCCTTTTTGAGGGATAAAGAAAATTTAGAAAGGGCGATCGAAATGATAAGTTACGGTAAGATTTCAGGAGCAGTAGGAAATTACTCTTTCATTTCTCCTGAAGTTGAGAAGCGGGCACTGGAAAAGCTTGGCCTGAAGCCTGAGCCGGTTTCTACGCAGATTATACCGAGAGATAGATATGCCTTTGTCTTTGATATAGTTGCGATCTCAGCTGGAAATATTGAGAAATTAGCCACTGAGATAAGACTTCTTCAGAGAACCGAGGTCGGGGAGCTCGAGGAGCCGTTCAGAAAAAAACAGCGTGGTTCATCAGCAATGCCTCATAAAAGAAATCCTATCAAGAGTGAGAGACTCTGTGGACTTGCGAGACTACTCAGAGGATATGCCATGGCGGCAATGGAAAACATAGCTCTCTGGCACGAAAGAGATATTTCTCACTCCTCAACAGAAAGATTTATTATACCGGATGCCCTATCCGTCTATTATTATGCGCTTGGATTATTAAAAAATATCGTCAAGGACTTAGTTGTTAATGTTGAGAGAATCAACGAAAATCTTGTAAAGTACGGAAAATTTTACCTGTCTGAAGCTGTGTTACTTGCCCTTGTTCAAAAAGGTGTCCCCCGTGGTGAAGCCTATGAGTGGGTGAAGGAATCTGCCCATCAGGCAATGAAAACCGGATCTCCATTTGAGGATCTTATTAGAAAAAATGAAAAAATCAGGGAACACCTTACTGATGAGGAGATTGAGGAAGCACTTAATCACAATTACCTTAAAAATGTAGACGAGATTTTCAGGAGATTTGGTCTATAAAAATGAATCCCAGAAAAATCGTCCTGACAGGTATGATGTGCAGTGGCAAAACCACTGTTGGCAAACTATTATCAAGAATTTTAGGATGGGAATTTGTTGATACAGATTCGTTGATTGAGAAAAAAGTGGGTAAAACCATACCTCAAATTTTCGAGCTTCACGGTGAGAAAAGTTTTAGAGAGTACGAGCGAGAGGTAATTTCTATGCTTGAAAACTTAGAAAATGTCATAATAGCCACAGGTGGTGGTGCTATTCTTGATGATCGCAATTTCGATTCTCTCAAGAAAAATTCACTGATGATATATTTACATGCGACCGGGGATGAACTTGTTAAAAGATGCATGAAATATCCACACTCACGGCCATTAATCAGGGAAAACACAGAAGGAAATATCTGGAAAATTCTTAAGGAAAGAGAACCCGTATATTCAAAGGTGCCTGTAAAAATTGAAACCACGGAAAGAAAGCCGGAGATTGTGGCCCAGAGGATTCTTTACCATCTTAATTTTGAGACACAGGAAAGAGTTGATGGGATCGAAGATATTCTTATAGAGCCAGGCGCTATCAAAAGAATGGATGAATTTATACAGGGCAGGAATATTTATGTTATTCAGAGGAAAGTCTGGAGGGTGTTCCGCGATTTTTTTGAAAGTAAAAATATTGTCCTGATTCCTGATGGAGATGTTGCAAAGGGACTGGGTGTTGCCAGGAAAATATACAAAAGTTTGATGGACGCCGGTATTGATAGAGACGGCACCCTGGTTTCTATCGGGGGCGGGGCTGCTTCAGATCTCAGTGGCTTTATTGCCTCAACCTATAAAAGGGGAATAAAGTTTATCAATGTTCCAACGACATTACTATCACAGGTTGATGCCGGTATAGGTGGAAAGAATGCACTCAACTTCGGTCGTATTAAAAATGTAATTGGGACATTCTACCATCCATTTAAGATTATAATTGATCCCCTCGCGCTGATTTCACTTAATTCAAGGGCTTACAGGCAGGGATTTGCAGAGATTATTAAGTCAGCTATCATTGGGGATCCCGATCTCATAGATTTTATGGAAGAACATTCTGATGAATTATTAAATCGTAATATTCCTCTGCTTTCAAAAGTTATTTATCGGACAGTACGGGTGAAGATGGACATAGTAAGAGAGGATTTTGAGGAAAAGTCTGGTGTGAGGAAACTTCTCAATCTCGGTCACACATTCGGTCATGCATACGAAGTAATTCTCGAAATTTATCACGGGGAAGCGGTGGCGATCGGATTGGTTAAATCCCTGGAGATTGGCGTGAAATTTGGCATGACTGATGAAAATTTCTCAAAAAGAATAGTTAGGCTCCTTGATAAATTTGGGTTGTTAAAGAAATTACTTGAGGCAGAAAATCTTGATGCTGAACGGCTAATGGAGAAGATCACGCACGATAAAAAGATGAAGAGCGGAAAAGTTGATTTCGTCATTCCCGTCTCACCTGGCGAAGTTGTTATTAAATCCCTGTCTCTGGATGAATTAGTGTTTAAAAGATGACAAAAGGGATTTTCCTTGGTGGATTTTTCCGGTCGGAGGGACCAAAATGCATATAGAATCCTTGTTTTGCAATGATGGTTTGGTGAAAATTACGGGTGACGTCGTAGATGGTGGACTTTCTCTCTTTGGAAGAGTCTTCCAGTCTTTAAATTGGCAAAATTAATAATTTTGGGGAGGTGTTTTGATGAAAATAGCGGTCATTAATGGGCCAAATTTAAATCTCCTCGGGAAGAGAGAGCCTGAGATTTACGGGAGAATGACTCTCCGTGATCTGGAGAAAATGCTGATTGAAGCTGCTGAAGGCAAGGGAATAGAGATCAAATTCTTTCAATCTAACAGCGAAGGAGAGATTGTGGGCTTTATTCACGGTGCGATTGAATGGGCTGATGGGATAATAATAAATCCCGGTGCCTATTCTCATTATAGTGTTGCCATACTGGATGCTTTGAAAGCCTTTCCTGGCAAGATTGTGGAGGTTCACATCAGTAATGTTTTTAGTCGGGAGGATTTTCGTCAGAGGCTTGTTACAGCGAGAGCTGCAGATGCCGTGATTGCGGGAATGGGATTTGATTCTTACGTGTTTGCCCTTTTCTATCTATTCGGAGCTCTTTCATGACATTTCGAAAGAAGCGCGTGTCTCAATCCCCAATCGCTGACGATTAGCTCATCCTGTCCGAAAAGATTTAATATGGCAAGGACGATTGATAGACCCGGAATTATCAATTCCGCTCTTTCAGGTTGTAATCCCGAAACCATCCTCCTGAGTTCCACGGGTTGAGAACTCAGGATTTTCAGGATGCTGATGATTTCGGTATAGGAAATTTTTAATCCATGTACTCTGTTACCTTCGTATTTTGTCAATCCAAGCTTAATTGCCGCAAGATTGGTTACGGTTCCACCAATTCCAATGGTCTTTTCCACCCGGGCTTGGGATATGAAAGGAGATAGGAAATGTTCAGCTCTCCGCATGAGTTCTTTCAATTGAATTTCGCTGACTGATTTTTTGAAATCTATGTTTGAAATTTCGAGTAGAGTTAGTGCTCCAATATCTATGCTTTTTAAATATTTTGGTACTTTCCCAACA
>Ga0256833_1001128_pt1 | contig 19986 bp, 16 predicted proteins | sample 356284metaG_FD_190535 | JGI IMG/M metagenome (GOLD analysis project Ga0256833, IMG submission 190535) | Hydrothermal vent microbial communities from Mid Atlantic Ridge, Atlantic Ocean - 356-284 | ecosystem: Environmental > Aquatic > Marine > Hydrothermal vents | place: Atlantic Ocean: Mid... | reverse complement strand
CCACATTAGAAACCTTGCAAAGTTCCGGAAAAATAATAGGTATAATATCACATGTGGAAAAACTTAAAGAACGAATAACAACACAGATACAAGTACGAAAAATAGGAAATGGGGTTAGTGAGGTGTTGATTGCATAAAGAGATTTAAGCACGGTTTTTCTATTTCACCATTTTGATAAAGGTTTGGTATGATATTAGCCAAATTCACTAATACGTTCGAGCACTGCTTTATTTTTTATTTTAAAATTTTTGCCTTTGAGTTTAATGAGTTTATCCGCTTCAAATTCTTTTAATATTCGTATTGTGTTTTCCATAGAAAGTCCAGCAAAATCGGCTAATTCCTGCCTCGAAAGAGGTATTGTGAATTCCAGACAACCGAAAATATGATTGGAAAGACATAAAATCATATCAGCAACCTTTCCCCGTGAATTTTTTTCTGTAATGCATAATAATCTTTTATAAAACCTTGTTGTATTGTGATTTATGTATTTTATTATTTCATTACTAAAAGCGACATTTTGTTGCAAAACCTCTTTGAAAGCCATTTTATCATAAAGGTCAACTTTGCATTTCTCTAGAGCGGATACAGTATATTGGTAAGTTTTATCCTCTGTATACAGACTAGAAAGCCCAAGGAAATTATTATCTCTTTTTATAGTTAGAATTATTTTTTTCTGAGCTCCTTCTATATAAATCTTTGAAATACCTTTTTTTACAAAAACAATACTGTTACTCAGAGTTCCTTGCTTTATCAAAACTTCAGATTTGTCGTATTTTAAACTGGTTTTATTGTTCTCAAGAATGGATAGTTCACTTTTAGTTAACAATCCAAACGCCTCATTATGAGTGATATCTTTAATACAATTTGACATATAATCCTTTGTTGTTTTGGTAAATATAGTGCTTTAATGTGTTTTATCAAATTATTAATTGACAAATATCAATTATTTAGATGTTTTATTGCAAATGCTTGCTCAAGGTTTCTAATAATATAGGATTTAACTTTGCATCAGAATAATCATTGGATTATCTAGTATTTAATTTCATTTAACAAAATTTAATTTTTTAAACAAAAAACTAATATCATGAAAAAATTTTTTAATTTATTATTAATCGTGGCATTTGTGCCGTTATTATTGACTACAGGATGTAAAAAGGACATTGTTGATGCTGAATTTGATACGTTATCAGAGTATGTTACAACTAATACGTTAGATTTGCCGGATATTTTAAAGGGGTGGGTGTTACCCGGATCAAAAATAGGAGTTGACACCAATGATTTTTCTGTTCCGAATTATTATGTGATGGACTTTAGAAAAGCTGATGATTTTTCAAAAGGGCACATAAAAGGAGCTCATAATGTTGTTTTTGCTAAACTATTGGAGGAAGCCGCAAAAACCGGTGGAAAAGATATTCTGTGTGTTTGCTATACAGGTCAAACTGCTGCTAGAGCCACGGGTTTTTTAAGATTGGCAGGGTATCATGCTGTTACTTTGAAATGGGGTATGGCTGGATGGAATGCTGACTTTGATGCAAAATGGTCAAATAATGCTAAAGATGTGACTTCGTCAAATTGGGTAGAGACCGGAGCTCCGCAAGCGATTTCTGAATTTGATTTACCTGATTTTACAGCTGACAAAACAGAAGGAAAAGATATTCTTACGGCTCGTATTAATAAAGCTATAGGATTTGAATGGACTGTTTCAAATACTGATGTATTAGCTAATCCTGACAATTACTTTATCAATAATTTTTGGCCACAAGATTCTTGGGATACTTATGGACATATCAAGGGAGCATATAGGATTAGTGATTTGAAAATTGAAACTTTAAAAAATTTGAATCCTAAGGAAACAGTAGTTACCTATTGTTATACCGGACAGACTTCAGCTATTACAACCGCTTGGTTGCAAGTTATGGGTTTCGACAACGCTAAAAGCTTACTATTTGGAGCTAATGGAATGGCACATTCGAAATTGGTCGTTGGTACGGTAAGCAAAGCCGCAGCTAAATCTTGGCATGGTGAAGGAAGTGCAAGTACCTTGAACTTTGGGTATGTGAAATAGCAGCTATATGTGAACAAAAAAGCCTGTCCGAATAAATAAACAGACAGGCTTTTGTAAGAAATGCCTGCAAAATATTAGTACTTATAGAATCGCATAAATTTGTGCAGGTATTATACATAAAAAATAGATTGATTTTTATAAAGAAAAAAACTAATGTTATGAATAAGATAAAATATATAATTGTGCTTTTTATCGCTTTATTTACAGTACAAACATCATTTTCGCAAGGTTGTGAAGATCCGGGAGAAGGAGATGGAATCAATATATTTGGATATATCCAACCCCAGTATGAGTACAATTTTTATGGTAAAGATGGACTTTTTAACAAAGATGTAGATAAAAGCGGATATTATTTTCAAAGAGCCAGATTAGGAGTTCTTGGTAATATCCCATACGATTTTAGTTATTATTTTGTAATGGAGTTTTCCCCGGAAAGAGGAATGGGGATTAATGATGCTTTTGTTACATACAATAGATTTGGGCCTTATCTAAAAGTTTCTATGGGTTTATTTAAGACTCCGTTTGGACTGGAACAAATGACCGGATGTCATAAATTGACATCTATTTACAGATCACATGTTGTTGATGAATTGGCAGGTCCGATTAGAGATATGGGAATTATGTTTTCAGGCGGAACCGGAGAGAAGAAACTATTAGGAATGAAAACGAAAAACATCTTTGGATATCAATTTGCTATTGTCAACGGAGAAGGCAGGAATATACAAGATAAAGACAATAGACGATCTTACATCGGTAGACTTACTTTTCACCCATTTGAATTTATTTCCCTTGGAACTAGCTATAGATATAGCAACTTCAAACCATTTGCTGAAGGAGCCAAAAAAGATGATTATGGAATTAGATTAGGATATGAATTAATGTTGAAATACAAAGACTTCAAACTATCGGGGGAGTTGATTTCCGGAAGTGATGTTGGAACAATCAAATCAGGAGGTGGATGTAGTGGCTTACCTGTGACATATGAAGAGGGTTCAGTTGATAGAAGTGGATATTATTTTATGGTTTCGTACAAAACACCTTGGAATGTGGAACCTGTTATAAAATATGAAGCTTATGATCCTAACCTTGATACTGAAAAAGGTAAAGATGATGCATTTTCTACCCTGACATTTGGAGTAAACTATTTTTTCAACGAATGGACTAGACTTCAAATCAACTACCTATACAATGCGGAAGAAAAAGAAAAGAGGAATGATAGACTAGTGATTCAAGTTCAAGCAGTAATTAAATAATAAAAAAATTAAAACAATGAAAGAGTATAAGATTTTTGGAATAATTTCATTCATCTTTTTAATGGTTTTAGGTCTCGCTGCTCAAGGCGATATTATAACAGCAAAACAATTTAAAGATTTGAAGAAAAATACAAACAACTTAGTCGTTGTAGATGCAAGTAAAGCTAAACTTTACAAAAAAGCACATATAAAAGGAGCTGTTAGTGTTCCCTATAAAATATTGAATATGGAAAAAGGCTCGGGAGAGGTTGCCGGGTTAATGAAATCCCCTGAGTATATGGCCAAAATACTAGGTGAAAAAGGAATTAGCAATACTGACATAATCGTGGTTTATGACGAAGGAAGTCAGAAATATTCCTCAAGGGTTTACTGGATATTAAAGTATTTGGGAGCAGAAAATGTTAAACTTTTGCACAAAGATAATAAAGCATGGCGAAAAGCTAGAATTCCTCTGACTTCTTCACCAACAAAACTCGATGCAAAAACTTTTGAGATTAATTTGAATAAAGATGTTTTTGCAGATTTAGAATACATAGAATCAAATCCTGATATTGTGTTTATTGATGCAAGAGGTGTCAAAGAATATACAGGTACGGGAGAGAAGAAAAAGACTTTGTACAGCAAAGGTCATTTGCCGGGAGCAATAAATTTGTTCTTTAAAGATGTTGCAAACGAAAATAAAGCTTTTAAAAGCGAGGAAGAGCTTGCAGGATTGGTTAAGGGCTTAGGCTTAGCTCCTGATAATAATTATGTAGTATATTGCAAGACCGGTATCAAAGCTGCAGTAGTATATAATGCTTTGAAAAATGTACTGGGATATCCAAATGTAAGACTGTATGACGGAGCATACTTGGAATGGGAAAAGAGAGGAAAGACAATTGAGAAATAAAGCAGAGTGATATTAAGTTTTTGTTAGAGAGGGCTGATTCTTTCTAGATTCAGCCTTTTCTACTTTGACGTATATAACATGATATGGTAATATGAACTGAATAATTTCTTTTTTCACGCTCCAAAATCACCCGGCTTTGTATGGACTCAAACATTAATCCGTTTTAACAAATTTTGCAGTTCAACCTATATTCACAACGCTTTTTTGCTCTTATAAACACTTCCTAAATGATGTTTTTTGTGCAAGATAAACGCAAAAACCATTATAAAAAACTCCTCAATATACAAAGATTCCATTTAGGTTGATTTCTGTTTCTATGAGCTTAGCTTTTATTCCTTTGTTTTTAAAATACTGTAATATCTCTTTGTTATTTTCGTCTCTAATATGTGTATTGGGGTTAATGATAAATACCGTCTCACCATAATGTGAAAAGCCTATAGAGTAAACTTCATTGTTGTATGAAATGCTTTTTACATCTTTGTACCAATTGATATTTGCAGCTATTTTATCATCAAAAACATTATATTTTAGGGAATTTGCCAATAGATCATGGTCTGTTGTGAATAAAGATTTGATAAATCCGGCATTATTTTTTGATTGCTCAAATAATTCTTGCGCATCAGTATTGTCAAATATAGTATTATCTATTTTATTTCTTTTTTCAATAATAGTAAGATTTAAGCCAAGAGGAGCATAAAGTTTTTGTACAGGGTGATGCAAGTTGTTGTTGTACAAAATAATACCACCAAATATATTCGCTGCAACATTTGATTGCAAAATATCAAGATTAAATTCTTGTGCTGTTTCTATTATAAAATTAAAAATATCTTTATTTTCAAAATGAGTATTTAATATATTGTTTAAGGCAAAAATTACTCCGGTAATATTTGCTTCAAGCTCTCCCAAACCCATATTAAATGGTATTCTATTAAAAATATCAAATAAAACACCCCGAGAAGATTTTGTTTTTGTCTTAAACTGTTTTGCAAATTTTAAAACGATGTCTTTTATCCCTTTGGTATCATCTTTTTCTTTGCTATATGTATTGAAGATAATATCGTTATTGTCCATGTTAAGTTTTGCCAGAATTTCATTCCCGGGTCTATTTATTGCAATTGAAATATCTCTAAGTCCATAAGAAAGCAAAGATATACACGATGGAGCAAATAATTTAATTCCCTTACTAGTCTTCATATCTATAGTTTGTCGCAAATTTACTTTATTTAAAACAAATTTTCTATTTACTACCAAACATTTTTAATTGTAACTGCAACCAATTTAATCACCAATCCTATTTAGTGTCTGTCCATAAAGTGCTTGATTTTTGAAAAATAAAGATTTTTGATGATATTTTTGTCTTTCTGAGGATTAGTGATGCCTTAGCATCAGTAATTTGAATAAAGTAAAAATATCGCAAAAAGATTGTTTTTGAATTTTAATGACTTTATAGACAGACACTATTTATATTTGTTGTTTCTCTGCTTTAAAAGCACCTCTACGATGCAAGATCCATTGTGCCTCATCAAGTGGGTTTACTCCAATGTATCCTCTTTCGATTCCTGTATTTGGTGGGCAAACATCGTACTTATCAAATTTTACTGATATTCTACCTTTACCTGAGGTCATCGAACTTAATTTTATACTATAGTCCAATGAAGTTGCAACCGGAATCTTTCCTGACAATGTGAAAAATCCATTTTTAAATTTGGGATTGGCAAATACCCCCCTCATTCTTGTTAAATCACTCGCTATTTTGCCAAGATTCTCTTTGGGAGCTTTGATTGTGAAATCAAGAATAGGCTCTAGTAATTCTGTGCCTGCATTGTCCAAAGCTCGCATAATACCCAAAAAGGTTGCTAGTTCAAAATCACCGGATCTCGAATGAATTTTGTGATCTTCTCCTGAGATTAGGGATATCTTTATATCTGTTACTTCCCAGCCTTTGATTCCTTGTTTTAAAACTTTTGGAATAGTTCTTTCTATCTCATTTTGATATTTTTGATGAATATCACTTTGCCTTACTAGAGAATTATAAACGATTCCTGAACCTTTTGGTCTCGGTTCTATTTCAAATGTCATAATTGCCCAACAAGGTTTTGGCATCCAATAACGTACAAAGCCTTGAGCAGCTTTCATTGGCCTTTCTTTGTATATCACTATCGGGTTTTCAAATGTAGCTTCTAGTCCGAATCGCTCTTTTAATTGATCTTCTATAATCTCTATCTGTATCGGACCAGCTATATTAATGTGAAATTCACCTGTTTGATTGTACCATATTAAATTCAGGGCAGGGTCCTCATAGTTTAAAATTATAAGAGCCTCTTTTAGATGATTAAAATCATTGTTGATAATTGGTTTTATTACTGTTGTCATCACAGGCTCTACCATTGTAATCTCTTTCTTATCTCGTGGTTTTACCCCTAAATAATCGCCGACTTGTAATTCTTCTGCTCCGGTGATAATTCCAATTTCCCCCTCATCCAAAGATAAAACATCTTTTAGTTTATGTAAATGATTTTTTTTTAAAACACCTATTTTTATTTCAGTATTTAACCGGTTATTAAATATTACTTCTTTAGAGCTAAGTTTTCCACTAAAAACCCTAATATGAGCCAATTTACCATGCTTTTCATTATACTCTACCTTATATACATAAGCAGATGTGTGATTATAGAATTTTAGCTCATCACTATATAAATAATCAATAGATGCATCAAGCAATTCTTTAATTCCAATTCCTTTTTTGGCGATACCTGTCAATACGGGTTTAAGTATACCTTTCTTTATATTTTTTGTAGCACTACTTCTTAGGTCTTCTTCAGCTATATCTTCTTCTTCAATATACTTTAGCATCAGATCATCATCGTGTTCACAAATCCTTTCAACAACACCACTAAAATCACCTTTTTTATCCCATATTCGGATTATATTTAGGTTTTCGTCTGGAAGGACAATGGGCAAAATATTAATATTTAGTTCTTCTTTTAAACTTCGCAAAACAAAATCAATATCAGCACCTTCCCTATCTATTTTGTTAATAAAAATGATAAATGGTATATTTTCTTTTTTTAATATTTCTACTAGGGTAATTGTATGAGATTGTACGCCTTCTACCGCAGAGACTACTACTATCGCCCCATCTAAAATATTTAATACCCTTTCGACTTCAGCAGAAAAATCAACGTGTCCCGGTGTATCTAATAAATTGATGGTAATGCCTCTCCATTCAAAAGAAACCGGACTTGTCTTTACCGATATACCTCTTTTTCGTTCTATTGCCGTAGAGTCTGTGACGGTAGTACCCGCATCAACACTTCCCTTTGCTCTTGTAGCGCCACTGAGATAAAGAAAATTTTCGGTAATAGTCGTTTTTCCCGCATCAACATGAGACAATATCCCAATATTTAGTATCTTTTTACTCATTGGATGAATAGGTTGTTGATAGCATCAATATGAGAACACCACAAATTTGAAAACAAATCTTTTTGTGATTTTATTATCATATTCTACAAATCCAAAAGAATTTTTAATTGCTGTGTATGCTCTTTAGTTTTCACTTTTTTCACTATTTTAGTGATAACCCCATTACCATCTATGACAAATGTTGTACGGAATATTCCCATATATTCTCTACCATACATTTTCTTTTTGCCGTAGACACCATAAACACTTGCGATCTCTTTCTCCGTATCTGCAATAAGATGAAATGGTAGTTTATGTTTTTCAATAAATTTCACATGCCTGTCAACAGTATCCGGACTTACACCCACTATCTCATATCCATTTTCAATCCAGAACTTATGATTTAATGCAAAATCTTCTGCTTCTTTAGTGCATCCTCCCGTAAAATCTTTAGGATAAAAGTATAAAACTAACTTTTTATCTTCAAAATCACTTAATTTAATCGTTTCTCCTGTTTCTATTACTCCTTCAAAATATGGAGCTCTATCTTGTTCTTTTAGATGTGTCATACTTAAAATATTTATTTAGTGTCTGTCTATAAAGTGCTTGAAATTTAAGAATTATTTCTCTTTGAAAAATAAACAATATTAGCTTTCTTATTGTTTTGTCGCTTGGCGATTAAATATTTTTAAAATAACTCAAAAGCTCTCACAATAAAAATAAATTTATCCTGTTTTATCCTGCTTTATGAGCTTTTTTACATTTACGGCTAAAAAAAAGTCAATAAATGAAAAAAAACGAGTAAAAAATAATATACATTATAAAATATATTAATATCTTTGCGGCTCGAAGACAATATCTAACGCGTATTTATTCGAAAAGGGATGAATTTTATGAAATAAAAATCTTAACAAATGAAAAAATTAATGATAATCTCATTGGCAATTTTTTTTGCAGTCAATATATTTGCACAAAAATCCGAAGTTGGTATTGGTCTTGGCATTGCGACATACGATGGTGACTTGAGTACTAAAAATATAAAATCATATTTATCACAATCTCACCCTGCGATTCAAGTTTTTTATAGTTACTACTTCAATCAGTTTCTTAATACAAAATTATCATTGGGGGCTGCGAGATTATCAGGTACTGATAGTAAGTCTGAACTTCAGTGGCAAAAGGAAAGAAATCTAAGTTTTCAGACAAATATTATGGAATTTAATGCAAGGGTTGAATACAATATTTTTGGAAGGAAATATCGTTTAAGTCCATTTATATTTGGTGGTGTAAACGCATTTTCATTTAACCCTAAGACCAAATACAAAGGTGAATGGGTTTATCTTCAACCGCTGGGTACAGAGGGACAAGGTTCGCCATTTCACCCCGAAATGGCAAATTACAAACTCTATGATATAAGTATGGTGTTTGGGCTCGGGGCAAAATTCAGAGTGAATAATTCTGTAACAATTTCCTTAGAATTAGGTTGGAGGAGAACCAATACAGACTATATTGATGATGTAGGCGGAAAGTATGTAAATTACTTTGAATTATCCAGAACTAACGGTGAATTGGCAGCAAAGCTTTCTGACAGAACTAGTGAGTATTTTGGAAATAACACAATTATTGAAAGAGAGACCGGTGAAATAAGAGGGGGAGCAAAAAGGAAAGATTATTATGCGATTTCTTTTGTTAATTTTGTGTATACACTGAATAGTGGTAATCCGATAAAGCATAGAAAAGCTATCTATTGCCCTAGATTTTAAGTGTACAATACTTGCAAAATTTCATTTGTAAATGAGAACCCCATATAACATTAGATATGGCTCAATACTTACCTAAAGGTATTGAGAGAACATATTATTGACCGATAAAGTATTCGATTTTTCCCAAAACATAGAATGATTCACTATATTGCGTGATAATGCTGCTTTGTTATGAATAAAGAATTGTTAATACTAAAAAAATACTGGGGATTCAATAGCTTTTTACCCAATCAAGAATTGATAATTAAAGGAATTCTTAATCGTAAAGATACCGTGGCTTTAATCCCAACCGGTGGGGGCAAATCTATGTGTTTTCAGATTCCCGCTTTAATATTAAAGGGAGTGTGTTTGGTCGTTTCTCCTTTGATTGCGTTGATTGATGACCAAGTACAAAGACTGAAATCTTTGGATATTAAAGCAGAAGGACTGCATTCAGGCCTTAGTAAAAATCAACAAAATGCAATTATTCATAAGCTACTTGAGGAAGAATTAAGGCTTTTATACATATCTCCTGAAAAGCTTCAATCGAAAAAATTCAGGAGTATTTTACAAAGAGTAAACGTGAGTTTTATCGCAGTTGATGAAGCGCACTGCATATCACAATGGGGATACGATTTTAGACCCGATTATCTTAAAATTGCAAACATAAGAGAATTGTTTCCTGAAATTAATATTGCAGCATTTACCGCAACTGCTAATAAAAAAACGCTTGAAGATATCGTGAATTTTTTGAACCTGTATAAACCGAAAATAATCAGAGGGAGCTTTCTCAAAAAGAATTTATCTTTTGGATTAATAGAAACAGAGAAGAAACTCCGAATCCTAAATCTAATTTTAAATGAGTTGGAAGGTAGTGGAATTGTATATATGAGAAGTAGGAAAGGAACTGTTTATTTAGCTGAACTATTAAGCAAAAACGGAGATAATGTCTTATATTATCACGCAGGAATGGATGCAGCCAAAAGGAGACAAGTGCAATCTGATTGGATAAAAAATAAAGCAAGAGTCATCGTGAGTACTACCGCATTTGGAATGGGAATTGATAAACCGGATGTTAGATTTGTTATTCATTTTGATCTACCTACAAGTATTGAAGAGTATTATCAGGAGACAGGAAGAGCAGGAAGAGATGGTAAACACTCATCAGTGCTCTTGATTTATAATAAAAACGATCTAAGTATTTTAAAAAAGAATTATTTAGACACATTTCCTACTATAGAAAATATTGAACTTACATATAACAATCTAATTGAATTTTTAAATATTGATTTTGCCTTAAGTAAGACAAAAAACATTGATTTAGATGATTTTTATAAGTATAATGGTCTCAACAATTTCAAAACATACAAATGCATTAGTGAACTGGAAAGATATGGTTATATTTCATTAAATATACCGATAAGAGATAGATTCAGTCAATTACAGATCAAATTTGAGCCGGATTATTTAGATATAATTAAAAGTAAAGATTCCAAAGGTTACAATGTATTTAAAAACGCTATTTTAATCTATGAAAACTTATTTATTTCTTCGGCAGATATTTTAGAAAACAAAATAGCTAAAAGAGCCGGTGTTGATACAAATACTGTTATAAATATATTAAAGAAATATTCAGGGAGCAAACATATAGTTTATAAGCAACAAAATTTAAAGTTTAGAATTAATTTTTTAAAAGGCAAACATCTATCAATTGACAATACGGAGCTAATCTTTAGAAAAAATATTACCAAAAAAAATATCAAATCAGTAACTGAGTATTTGAATTACAAAAAATGCAGACAGAAATATATTTTGAAATACTTTGATGAAAAGCTAAGGAAAACTTGTAAAATTTGTGATATTTGTCAAGACGTTGAGAATAATAATTATTCAAATTCCGAGTTTAAAGCATTTAAAGAAAAAATAAACGCTTTTCAATTTGATCAAGATACTGATATAAATGATCTTATATTTATAGATACTTATTTGAGAAGAAATAAAAATATTCAAATGTTAAAACCCTTTTTTGAAAATGGTGAATTGGCGGTATTGGGAAATAGGATAATAAAAACATAAAAGAATTAAACAATTACAATGAGCAAACCTTTAATATTTATTTCAAATGATGATGGTATTACTTCCAAAGGTCTAAAAACTTTAGTAGAAGTCGCAAAAGGATTGGGAGAAGTTATCGTGGTAGCTCCGGATAAGCCACAGTCAGGAAAAGGTCACGCAGTTACCATAAAAGATCCCTTAAGAATCACGAAGGTAGATGTTTTTGAAGATGTAGAATCTTGGAAATGTTCAGGCACTCCTGCTGATTGTGTTAAATTGGCAAAAAATATCTTATTTAAAGACAGGACTGTGGATTTGGTGCTTTCTGGTATCAATCACGGTAACAATGTTTCTATTAACATATTGTATTCCGGTACAATGTCTGCTGCAATGGAAGGTGCGATTGAAGGAAAAAATTCTATAGGTTTTTCTCTTGATGATTTTTCCGGTAACGCTGACTTTAGTGCATCAAAACACTTTGTAAAAAATATAATTAAAAAAATGCTGGACTACAGAGGCAAAACGCCATTGCTGCTAAATGTCAATATCCCCAATTTGCCTTTAGCTGAGATAAAAGGAATGAAGATATGCAGGCAATCAAAAGGTAAGTGGGTAGAAGAATTTTCGGAATCTATTGACCCAAGAGGAGTGCCCTATTATTGGCTGACAGGAAAATTTGAAAATATGGAAAAAGAAGCAACCGATACTGATCTTTGGGCAATAAAAAACGGTTATGTTTCTATTGTACCTTCAAATTATGACCTTACCAATTACAATCAATTAAATAATTTGGATTTTATTATTTAAAACTCCAATCAAAATCTGCAATATTAATAAGTGCAGCTTTTAGCAATTCAATAGAACCTCTTATATCCTTGGTGTGAGCCATCTCTATTACCTGATGAAGGTGTCTAGTAGGTATAGATATCGCCCCGGCAATAGAACCACCGTTGCTTGCTCTCTGCAGACCGGCAGTATCAGTACCTCCTTTAGGCAGTATTTCCATTTGATACTTTATACCTTTGTTCGTCGCAACTTCTTTTAAAAAATTCACCATGCGATAATCAGCTATCGTCATACCGTCAAGTATCTTAATGGCAGTACCTTCTCCTAATTTGGTCACGACTTCTTGTGGATTAGCTCCGGGAAGATCATACGCAATAGTAGTGTCCAAAGCCAAACCAAAATCAGGGTTTATACCCGAGCTCGCAACTGTAGCACCTCGTACTCCTACCTCTTCTTGAACAGTAAAAACCCCATATACATCATAGGGTAAATCCACGTCTTTAAGCTCTTTTAATGCCTCCAATAATGCAAAAACCGAAACTCTATTATCCAATGATTTAGAATTTACACACTCTCCCATACTAATCAACTCCCTTTCTCTAGTGATAACATCTCCCGGTTTTATCAACTCTTTCACTTTATCAACAGACAATCCCGTATCTATAAAATAATCGGTGACCTCCGGCATTTTAGATTTTTCTTCCGGTTTCATTATATGGATTGGTTTGGAAGCCATCACACCAATAATATCTTCTTTTCCATGGATTATTACCCTTTGCGCAGTTAATGTTTTGGGGTCAAATCCTCCCAAGGGTTGAAACCTAATAAATCCATCATCATCAATATATGTAGTGATAAAACTAATCTCATCCATATGAGCAGCTATCATCACTTTTTTATCTAATTTCCCTTTTCTGAAAGCGATTACATTCCCCATTGTATCAGTATAGACATTGTCTACATAGCTTTTGATATGTTCTATTACGAATGCTCTTATTGGTTGCTCAAAACCCGGTGCTCCCGGTATTTTACATACCTGAGAAAGTAGCTCAATATTAATCATATGGTAAATTTTTGCACACAAAGATAATTTTTTTAACGGAAATAAAAACATAAATACACTTATTTTTAAACCCTGTACAATTTTAATTGTTAAGTTTATCAATTAATCAAAAACCTGAATGCGATGAAGATACTATTAAAACTAATGAAATTAAGGTTTTGGTTACTTTCAGTTATAGCTCCAAAAACAGCCGCTCAAAAAGCATTAAATATATTTACAAAACCTCATTTTAAAAAAACAAGAGATAGAGAAAAAAGGTTTTTAAATACTGCAAATGTATTGAGAATAAAGCATGAGATAGAAGATATAATAATATATGAAAGCGGTGAAAAATCTGGTATCCCTATTGTCGCAGTTCACGGATGGGATTCAAATCCGGGAAGTTTATCGGGTATCACAGATGAATTAGCAAAAAGAGGATTTCATATATATAGCCTGAATGTTCCCGCACATGGAATTTCAAAAAAGAAAGGAACAAACATGTTTGAAACAGCACAAATAATAGTAAAAATATTGAAATATATAAACCATGAGAAGGTGTCATTTGTCACACATTCATTTGGTTCAGGTGCAGTAAGTATCGCTTTGCAGACTTCCAAGATAAAAGCTGACAAACTCGCATTTATCACCTCACCGGATAAATTGTGGGATATCTTCAAAGATTTTGCCGATATGATTGGCTTAAATAATAAAGCTTTTAAAACTATGCTTAAGATTACCGAGAAAAGATTTGGTAGGACGTTTGATGAAATGCAAATTTCTAATATTTTATCGGAATCATATTATAATAAGATATTGATAATCCACGATAAAAAAGATAAAATACTACCGTTTGAAAACTCAAATAGAATTCAAAATCTTAACCCTAAAAGCGAGATTTTTGCAACAGAGGGAAAAGGACATTACCGCATATTATGGGATGAGCAAGTCATCAAAAAAGTAACACAATTTATGGAAGGATAATCATCTTTTTGATTCTCTCTACAATTTCTAAAGGCGACAATAGTTGCATATCCGCTCCAAACGACAAAAACATTGAATACATTTCATAGTTTGGTATCACTTGAATAGAACTATAATACAATTCACCTTTTTTCTTAAAAGCTCTCTGGCTATGATGTATAGGTTTGGTTTCCAGATATGGTTTTAACTCGGGACTAACGGCAAATTTAATCTTCATCACATACTCGCCGGCGGGTTTTGTTACCCCGATTATATGTTCAAAATATTTTGCGAAATCTATATCCGTATTTGCAATATATTCAACCCCGCTATTTTCTATTTTTTCAATTCTGTCAATAGCGAGATTAACCGGATGGATACCTTCCGATTTGGATAACTCATCCAATCCAAATAAAAACCACCTGTTATTGTACTGCTTCAAAAAATACGGATGTATGGTGAATTTACGGGGTTTATCATCAAAAGGCTTATAAGTAATATCAAGGGGTTGCCGGGATTTGATAGACATAAGCAATAATCCCAATCCGTCTTTGTTTTTTAAAAACTTATTTTCTTCATAGCTGATAACTGTTTTTTCATTGTCAAAATCCTCACCTATTCTTTTGTCCAATCTCAATAATACATTTTTTAAAAATTCATATTCTATTCTACCGCTGATACCCGAGATAATATTATAAATTTCCTTTACCGCACTTAATTCATCTCCCGTCAGTGGTTGATTAAATATAGAAAAAGAAGTATCAGAATAGCGATAATAAACCGCCCTTCCCTCTCGATATATTTCTACCGGCGCATCATGTCCATTCAAAGACTTCATAAATTTAATATCGTTTTGGATTGTTCTAATACTTATATGTGCGTCTTTATGATTTATATCCTTAAGTGCCTTTGTTACTTCTTCCGTTAATTTTTTTATATTGTATTTCCCATATCTATTTCTAAAGCATCTATCCAATACTATATATCTTAAAAGTGCATTTTTATTAGTAGGCATATACAAAATTATTAAAAAAAATATAAAAAAAAATTAAAATTGCGAAAATAGGCTTCGCTTATCACCATTATCTTTGTAAAATTAAATATTTTTTGTAATTTTAGCAATAAATTTCAAGCCTCAATATGAACAAAACCAGATTTTTGCAAATAGTATTCGATAAACACTTCAATTCTTATGATATTCCTAAGTTGAGAGGAGCAATAATCGAAAAGACAAAAAGGGAGTCCGATTTATTTCACAATCACCTTGGAGATGAAAAATATATATACAGATACCCCTTGATACAATACAAAATCAAAGACAAAAAACCTTGCTTGATCTGCCTCAAAGAAGCAACCGAAGACATTCACTACTTACTTAGAGAAAGAGACTTTAAATTTAACATAAATGGGAAAAAATACGAACTTGAAATCGAAGATGTAAGACTTCGTTATGTTAATATTCAAACCTGGGACAAGCAATTCCGCTACAATATTCATAATTATATCGCTCTTAACCAAGAAAACTTCAACAAATACAAGCAAATAGATTCACTCAGGGAGAGAATCGAATTTCTCGAAGACAAACTGTACAATCATATAAAAACTTTTGCTAAAGAAATGAATGCTTATTTGCCTGTTGATTTGGAAGTGAACATACTCGAAATAAAAAGCGAAAAATATATAGAATACAAAGGTGTTTTCCACCTTACTTTTTCTCTCAATTTTAAAACCAATTTATATATACCAAATTATATCGGCATAGGGAAAGGAGTAAGTGTCGGATTCGGGAATATAAAAAAATTGGGAGATAGATAATTGGTATTTACCAGGGTAGTTATACAAAAACAGAAGTTAATGATTAAGAAAATACTGTATATTATAATAATTGTTTTCACGGGTTTAGCCGCTTTTGGACAAAACGAATCATACTACAGCGATATTATCGCAAAAAGGATGAATGGACTAAGAGAAGTAAAAGTAAAAAGTGGCAGAGTGGATATATTGACAGGGGAATATGCCATAGAAGTGAAAAAAGCACCTCAGTGGAAACATGCCATCGGACAAGCATTGTGGTATGCACAACAAACAAACAAAAAACCGGGGATTATATTGATAATGAAGTCAAAAAACGAATGGAAATACGGAATCATGTTACAATCCACATTGAATTATGCCGGATTGGACGATAAGGTCAAAGTGTGGTTTTGGCCGACAGATTTCGATATTGGTTTTGAACAAGCATCCATGCAAACTAAAGAGTACAAACAGTCATTGATAACGGATACGGGCTGCGAGTATTGGCTGACACGCTCTTCGGGCATAAGGCATAATAAAACCTGTCGTAACTTCGGCAACACAAACGGACGCTGTGCTACCAAAGACGAAGGAAGAGCCTGCAAATTGTGTGGAGGTTGATAAAAATTTTAATAAAAAAAAAACAATATATTAATGGAATTAAAAAGAGTTAATCAAAGACCACCACTTAAGAATAGTGATATTGTTTTGGGAGCGATAGCCGGGGATATAATAGGCTCTGTTTATGAATGGCATAATATAAAACAAAAAGATTTTCCATTGTTTTCTGAAGATTCGGATTTTACGGATGACACTGTTTTGACAATAGCAATAGCTGATGCTCTAATACATAATCTCGATATAGCCGGAACTCTTCAGCGATATGCATTGAAGTATCCGGATAGTGGTTATGGCGGCAGATTTGCCAAATGGATATATAGTCCCGATCCACAACCTTACGGAAGTTACGGCAATGGCTCTGCTATGAGGGTAAGTCCTGTCGGAGTATTGTCAGAGAACAGAGCAGAAGTGTACATTTTTTCACGAAAAACCGCTGAGGTTACTCACAATCATAAAGAAGGAATACGCGGAGCATTAGCTGTTGCTTATGGAATTTTTCTTGCCCGGTATGGATTTACAAAAAAAGAAATCAAATATTGGATCAATCATGGAACGGGATATGATATGAATTTTACTTGTGATGAAATCCGTCGGCACTATCGTTTTGATGTCAGTTGTCAAGGCTCGGTACCTCAAGCAATAGTTGCATTTATGGATAGCAAGAGCTATGAAGATGCCATAAGAAATGCAATATCCATAGGAGGAGACAGTGATACGATAGCCTGTATAACGGGAGGAATTGCAGCAGCATATTATCAGGAAGTACCTCAATATATTGTAGAAAAAATACTGGATATCATCCCTATGGAATTTAAAGAAGTATTATATAAACTAGATACGATAAAGAGTTTTCGCTATATCAAATGATAATAATAAAAAACAATAATATATGAACAATATAGAACGACAACGCATAGTACTGGCAGCACTGCTACACGATATCGGCAAATTTTGGCAGAGAGCGGATGAGAAATGGGATTCATCGGATAATCTTAGCAAATATTACAAAAACAAGAACGAAAGTTATGATATAACAGTACCATTATATGAAAATAGAAATCCCAAATATGTACATGCATTATGGACAAATGCTTTTTTGGAACAAACACAGACCGGAGAAAAATTTAATCTGGATAAAGAAAAAGATAATACTTTAGCTAATCTGTCAGCCAATCATCATAAACCTAATAATCATAACGAAGCTTTGATATCTATTGCAGATCGTTGGAGCTCGGGTATAGACAGACCGGATGAAGGAGAAGAGGGCGTAAGTGGATATAAAGTTGTAAAAAATGAATTTGGAAAAGATTTTGTACGAAAAGTTGGAATGCATTCGGTTTTTGACATGATAGATAAAGAATATAATGAACTGTCTACACATCATATTTATCCTGTTAACCCCTTATTTCTAAATAAAGACACACTTTTTCCAAAAGACAGAACAAGTGTAAACAATCTTCAAGATGAATACAAAGAGCAATGGTCTAAATTTTATACGGAATATAAAAAGTTATTGATGAAAGATATTGATTTTGATGCATTTTATATCAGCCTTTTGACATTGCTCAAAAAATATACTTGGAGTATTCCTTCTGCTACCAATATTTTACCGGCAAATGTAAGTTTGTATGAGCACCTTAAATCAACCGCAGGTATTGCTTTATCTCTATATGATTATTTTGAAGATAAAAAAACTAAATTAAAAATTGATCAAGATTATAGAATCATCAAGTATCCCTCAAAAGATCCTCTCCTTATGGTATGTGCAGATGTTAGTGGCATCCAAAAATTTATTTATGATATTGCCAATAAAAAAGCTGCTGCAAGTCTAAAAGGTAGATCGTTTTATATTGAAATGTTAATACAAAATATAATTGACGAAATAATTTATCATAAAGATATCAATGTATATAAAAGTAATGTGATATATTCATCCGGAGGAAAAGCATATATTATATTACCTAATACCGATAAAGTCAAAAAAGCTCTTGATAATATTGAAGATAAAATAGGAAATAATCTTTTCAATGATACCGAGGGTAGACTATTTGTTGCTATTGGATATACATCATTTAGATATGAGTCAACTTACGGTGATATCGTTGAAGGTGATTTTACCGGAACTAAAGGGTATATCAACAAATTTAATACAGATGATATACCAGTAAAAGAAAGATACGAAACCAAAAACGATACTTTTAATCTTTCGATGCTTTGGCGTAGCGTATCCGATAAAGCAGCAGAACAAAAAAACAGGAAATTTGAAAAAATACTTATAGAGAAATTTGATGATTTATTTGTTTCAGGTGAAGATTATTCAAAAAATGAAAAATGTTCAGTAATGGGGACAGCAATAAAAGGTGAACCCATATTTTTGGATGAAGATAAGACGTTACCTGTAAGTAAAATTGTTTATGACCAAGTGGAATTGGGCAAAGAACTAAGAAATACTAAGTTTATTGAATATTCAAATAAAGGAACATATACTACAGCCGGTTTAGGAAAAAGGTTTTCTTTAGTGAGCCAAAGTAAAAATGATTATAATACGAGAACATATCTCAACGAATGGCCGGATTTGTCAAGACATAAAGGAGGATTAGGGCATATTTTTTATGGTGGCAATTATCAACCACAACAAAAAGAGCGACCTAAAACATTTGAAGAATTGGCTACAACAGATACTGGTGAATCAACAAAACTCGCTATTCTTCGTATGGATGTAGATAATCTCGGACAGATATTTATTAGTGGAATAAAAAATAAATCCTTTGCCTCTTATGCCACATTGTCAATGATGTTAGATACTTTTTTTTCAGGTTATATCAATACTATTCAATTTAGTGATCAAAAGTTTAAGGAAAATATACAAATATTATATAGTGGTGGGGATGATGTTTTTGCGGTTGGAAGATGGGATGCTATTGTTGAATTTGCAGATAAGATTAGAGAAGGTTTTAGGGAATTTGTAAAACGGGATGACATCACCATATCTGCCGGCATAACAATTGTTAACGCAAAACACCCTATTTCCAAAGCTGCCGAAGACGCAGGAGAAGCAGAAAGCAGAGCGAAAAAATTTGTACGGCAAGATTTTATAGAAGAAGGCCGCATGAAAGATGCAATAGATATATTCGGTCAGACCATTGGCTGGGGTAAAGAATGGAATGAAGTAAAAATACTAAAAAACCAATTCATAAAATTTGAAAATGATACGGGAAGAGTATTACTCCACGCCGTGCAAAATTACAAAGTAAGAAAAGATGATAGTATCAAAAGAGAAATTGACGGAGAAGGAAAAGACTTAAGCTATATATGGCATAGTGGATACCAGCTGTCGCGTATGATGGAGAGACTGAAAAAGAAAAAGGAAGCTC
>Ga0256833_1001127_pt1 | contig 20021 bp, 15 predicted proteins | sample 356284metaG_FD_190535 | JGI IMG/M metagenome (GOLD analysis project Ga0256833, IMG submission 190535) | Hydrothermal vent microbial communities from Mid Atlantic Ridge, Atlantic Ocean - 356-284 | ecosystem: Environmental > Aquatic > Marine > Hydrothermal vents | place: Atlantic Ocean: Mid... | reverse complement strand
GTATGGTCAATATTTCTATAATTTTCCATGTGATAGGCATCTGTACCGCAATTGCCAAAAACAGATCCGGGAATTCTTCCTTTCTTTTGAATATAGTTGTATCCGCTGACTTCACCAATGTATTCTGCCCATGACCTAACACTTACCAACTCTTTGTTAGATGACTTTATATATTCTTTTGCTTGTGTCGTATCAATGAATATATTTGGCCTGCCGGGAACCTTTGAACCGAATTCATAGACTCTCTTAGGGTAATTGGCTTTGGTTTCTATTGAAAAGCCTGCTTTTTCCCAGGATAATAAGCCTCCGTTTAATACTCTGACATCTTTTACTCCTGCATACATCATAATAGCAGCACTCCTGATTGCTCCGAGATGTCCGGCACTACTGCCGGGAAAGGGATCATCGTTATCGGGAGCTCCAAATCTACCATATAAAATCACCGTGGTATCGGCTGATATACCTTTACTTTCAAGTGCAACCTTAAGCTCGATTGGAGATCTCCTGTTCCAAGTTTCCGGTGACTCCAAAAGCAAAGTATCTATTTCTATTGCTCCCGGAATGTGCCCCATTCCATAGTCTGCATAGTTCCTGTAATGTGAATGAACAATGACGAATTTGTCGTTATGGTAATGTTCGGGGGATTTACCGCTTATGACATCCATAAGCCATTTCGGATGAACCAACATATCATATCTTTTAAGATAATCTAAAGGCAAATTTTCTTTTGATAGCCATTCTGTCATAAAATGATTGTACATATAAATCTTCTTATACCCGATCTTGATAAACAATTCCGCTACTTTTTTTATCTTGTCTGCGTTATAACCGTAAATCACTATTGTATTGTCTCGATTTATTTCCTTTGATCGCACTACGTCAACCCAGTCCAAATATTGAGTCCAACTATAAGGTAGTGATTTTGCTCCTTTGATGTGCCCTTTTCTTATTTCACCATTCAATTTCCAACCATTGTATGCATCTATAGGCCTAATGTCGATAATTGTTGTGTCGGATTGATCTACTAATTGTGATAACTTTTCGGTTGATATTTCTTTTAACATTATTTTTAGTTTTCTTTTTCTATTATTATTCCTTTCCAAAAAGCGATATGATTTTTTATATTACTTGCCATGCCGGATGGAGCAGGGTAGTACCAAGCAGCATCTTTATTGACTTTATTATCAACTATTACATCATAATAAGATGCAGTTCCCTTCCAATGGCAAACTGTTTGTATTTCGCTTTTTCTGAAATATTCCATGTTGATAGAGTCAGGAGGAAAATAATAATTTCCTTCCACATTCACGGGTTTATCCGTACTAGCTATAACTTTACCATTCCAAATTGCTTTAACTTTCATAATATTATATTTTAATAAATTCATTTAAACTAAATAATTTTTTGTTATCCAACCGGTGGTATTCAAATTTGAATCCGGCTTTTTTTGACATTTCATCTATTTCTTTTAGATTATATTTGTAAGAATTTTCGGTATGTATATATTCTTGTTTTTCGAAATGAAAAGATTTGTCCAAAGCTTTTATGAAAATATTTTGATTGACTTTACTAATCAAATGCATTTCTATCCTTCCTTCAATTTTATTGTAAATAGCTCTATGTTCAAACAAATTCAAATCAAATTCTCCTCCCAATTCGGTGTTTATCCGCAATAGTAGATTTTTGTTAAATGCGGCAGTAATACCTTTATTGTCATTGTAAGCTTCAAGTAATACTTTAATATCTTTTTTCAAGTCCATTCCTATGAGTAATTTATCACCGGTATTGAAAATGGAATATATGCTTTGTAGAAAAATTACAGAATCATGTCTGCTTAAATTACCAATACTTGAACCTAGCCAAATAACTAGTTTTGGAGTATGAGGATTTAAATTGAAAATATACTCCAATCCATTTTTGTATCTACCTGCAATAGGTTTGATATTTAATTTATTTAAACTATTACTTAATTGCTTAGAAGATTCCAATAAAAATTTAGCGGAAATATCTATTGGATAATAGGTGGCATTTCCATTTTTTTTCAAAAAAGCCTCTAATAATATTTTGGTTTTGGTCGAACTGCCGCTTCCCAATTCGATAATGTCCGTATCAGGAGTACATGAATTTGCGATGTGAGTAGAATACTTTTTTAGTATCTTTGTTTCGGTACGAGTTTGATAGTATTCGTCAAGGTTACAAATCTGTTCAAACAATTCAGAGCCTTTTTTATCATAAAAATATACTGAAGGAATCTGTTTTTGTACAGCAGAAAGACCTTTATCAATATCTTGTAAAAACAGATTATTTGTTTGAATATCCGTACTTAATTGTATAAGGTTGATTGTATTTGTTGCTTTCATCATTATCAATAAGGTGTGCCGTTTGTTCTCTCATTTTTATATGCTCTGGTGTACCATTCCAATTCATCCAAAAACCTTACTATGAATTTATCATATCTTTCAATTAATGCGTTTCCATTTTGGTCAAACGCATCCTGAACAGCTGAAATCGGAAATAGTGAACTGATGGGAGGCATTCCTAATTCGGCTAACATTGCTCTTAAATGCATTGCAACCCTAACACCACCGTATTTACCGGCAGAGTAGGGGACAATAGCGCTGGGTTTGAAATGGTATTCGGATTGAAAATGATCCAAAAGGTTCTTCAAAATTGCCGGAATACTGTGATTATATTCAGCTGATAAGATAACAAAAGCATCTGAATTCTCCAATATGTTATGCAATTTTTCCATAGGCTCGGGAGCTTTACCCGGTTCATATTCTTTGTGCATTTTATTGAGAAACGGTAATGGATACTCGCTTGCGTCAATAAATGTAACATTATGATCTCTTTCCTTGAGTTTGTTAATTATAAATTTTGCTGCTTTAATACCTTGTCTTGCTTCCCTTGCAGAACCGTATATAACGGTGATGTTGTGTTTCATAAAGTTTTGTTTAATTATTACTTTATTAGTGGCTAGTAATAGGAATTCCTTACAAGGAATAAAAATATTTTGTGTTTTCTTCTAATATTCTTTTACATTAAGTAAACTGCAATTTAAATATATTATCCTTTTCCAATACCTTCTAACGGAAGGACTCCCCTCTCAAGTAGTTTTAAGTACGGTAAAATGCCGGACAAATTGCTAACAGCAATGTATCAACACCCTAAAAAGGCAATTCGATTGATTGTAAAAATCATTCCCGGTTTTGTTGGAATAGCGACAATAAAGCCTGCTTTAAATCAGGTTAATATGTGCTTTCAAGTTCTAATACCAATTTATTTGAATAGGGATATGAAATATAACTAACAATTTATAATAAGTTCATTTTATTTATCATCTCATATTTACCCAATACATTAATAACTTTTGAAAAACCTTTTGATTTAAAGACGGACGCTGCGATTAATGATTGATAACCGGAAGCACAATGTAGGATATATTCTTTATCAGTATCTAAAATATCAATATTATAATGGATAAGATCTAATGGGAAATTTTTTATTCCATCAATATGATTAAAATTATATTCAGACTCTTTTCTTACATCCAATATTATCTCTGTTTTATAGTTTATTAATCTATTAGAAAAATCCAATACAGAAATGCTATTAATTTTATCCAAATCATATCCATAATTTATCCAATTGGTAATACCTCCAAATAAATATCCTTTTATATTATCATAGCCAACCCTTGCAAATCTTTGGACTATTTCTGGAGATTTGGTTTCGTTATCAGTTATAAATATGATTTTCTGATTTAAATCTGTTATCAAAACACCAAGCCAATATGCAAAATCTCCTTCGGCACCTATGTATAAAGAACCTGGTACTGAACCGTATGTTATAAAATCCTCTTTTATTCTCGTATCAATAACTAAAAAATCTTCTTGCTCTGACAATTCTTTAAATACACTTGGTTCTATTGGAGTAGTACCTTCATAAATGATATTATCTATAGGTTTATTAATATTCTTATTCTTTATGGCATTCTTAGGAAAATACTGTGGTGGTATATTTAATCCGGAAATGACCTTTTCAATAAATACCTTCTTAGATATTTTGCTCAAAGCATAATTTGTTTTCTTTTGATTTGCTAAAGTATCAAAAGTTTCAATACCAATATTTTTGCCGCAAGCAGAACCAGCGCTATGATTTGGATATATAATTATATCGTCAGGTAAAGGCAGTATTTTATTTTGAAGTGAATCATAAAGCAATCCAGCTAAATACTCTTTGCTGATACTACCCGGTTTTACCGCTAAATCCGGTCTGCCTACATCTCCAATAAATAAACAATCTCCGGTAAAAACACATGGCATTTTTCCTTTTTTATCAATTAATAAAAAGGAGGAAGACTCCAGTGTATGTCCTGGAGTATGAAGTAATTTTAATGTGATATTACCAATTTTAAATTCTTCATTGTCCTTACCGCAATAAAAATCAAAATTCGCTTCAGCCCCGGGGCCATATACAATAGTCGCCCCGGTTTTTGAAGCTAAATCAACATGTCCGGATATGAAGTCTGCGTGAAAATGAGATAAAAAAATATATTTAATAATAGCATTTTCAGCTTCAGCCATTCTAATATATGGGCTCGGGTCTCTCAATGGATCAACAATAGCTACTTCTCCTTTATCTGAAATATAATAAGCCATTTCAGACAGGCATGCTGTATATATTTGCTCTACTTTCATAAGTTGGCTTAATTATCTTACCAATTTATTATTTCCTTCGGTGTGGACTACAACCGGTTTAAAGTTATCCATTTCTTTTTCATCTATATCACCAAAAGCCAAGATATGTATAACATCACCAACACTGTTTTTCAATGCGGCAGCACCATTCATTAATATATCTCCGCTACCTGCTTCACCGGCGATTACATAAGTTATTATTCTATTACCATTAGTAGCATTATTTACATGAACTACTTCGTATTCTCTAATTCCTGATGCATCCAATAAATCCTGATCTATTGTGATACTTCCTCTGTAATTTACATTTGCTTCAGTTACTTTTACTGTATGAATTTTTGCTCTTAATACGTTTAAAATCATTTTATCTATTTTTAGTTTTTAAAAAAAATAATTTGCTATTATTAATTGAATTTATTTGACCTTCAATTAATTTATTGTCTTTTTTATAATAAAATACATGTTTTGTGTCATTTTGAATTATGATTGTTCTCAATCTATTGCAGTCATATGTGAATTTATACGGAATGTTTAGATTTAAATAACCTTCTTCTTGTTCCGCTATTATAGAATAATTTAATTTATTATTATCTGTGTAAGATTCTATAATAAATTCATTTTTATTACAATCCCTATTTTTATAAATATGCATCCATGAACTTTCTCCCAAACTGAATAAATATTGTGCTTTTTTCGGGATTTCAATTCTTTTGTGATTATTTAAAGGTTCAAAGTTGTTAATGCTTTTTTTCAAATATTTGTTTTTGGTCAAACTTAACATCGTACTATCAAATATGATTTTTAAAACTTTAAGTCTGTTCAGTTTTAATTCATCAAATCTATTCGTATTCAATTTCCAAATATTTCCTTTTTCTGATGCATTTACCACGTTTCCAAGAGGAGTGGGAGCGATAGTTTCAGAAAAATATAGATTGATTTTTTTTCTTCCCGGTTTAATCGCTTTCAATAAAGATTTGGAAACAAAACTAGAACAATTCATCCCTCCGATGCCATAAGTGATATATTTAATATTACCTCTTTCGATTAAACTGTGAATATACCTTAGACCATATTCAAAGTTGATGTTTTTACACACCGAAAAATATGTTTCGCCATGTCCATGTGTTGCATCAGGAATAGATTCCAAAAAACTCATTATATCAAAAAGATTTATTAACTCACCTTCATTATCAAATTCTGCTTTTATATGAATTGCTAATTTAGGATCGGTATCTTTACTTCTTACCCTCCCTTTTTTTGGCGGAGTAATGTATCTCCCAAAATCAAAATATTGTACTTCTCCGGTTTCTTTTTTTATCAGCAATAAAGCCGCATGGCCTACTTTATAATATTGAGTATAAGTAATACCTAGAGAATAAAGTATTCTGTCCCTTATTTTTTCACCTTTAGCCCAATTGTCAGGAAAGGCTATTACAATAGCAAGGTCTTTGTATTTTTTAAAATCTTTTGTCATAAATTTGGTACTAATTTACATCTTCATCACTAAATATTTTTGACAAATACCTTGATCCATGATCAGGAAAAATCACAACAACTAGGTCGTTTTTATTAAACCTATCTTTTATTTCAAACAAGCCTTGGATTGCTGCACCACTTGAATGACCTGCCCAAATACCGTCATCAATAACTAATTGACGCGCAAATTCTGCACTTTTATCTTTATCAACATAAATAAATTCATCTATGATATCAAAATCAAAATTGCCCGTAATTATATTTTTTCCTACACCTTCGATTCCGGATTTATAAATTTTATCTCTATCAAATGTACCGGTTTCATGATAGTGCTTAACAATTGACTTTTTAGTATCAACTCCAATAATTTTTATGCTTGGATTTTTTTCTTTTAAGTATTTACCTGCACCGGAAATTGTTCCTCCTGTACTTCCTGCAGCTATCAAATGTGTTATTTGTCCTTTTGTCTGTTCCCATATCTCTTTTCCCGTAGTTTCATAATGAGCCAGCGTATTGAGTTTATTAAAATTTTGATTCACATAATATGCATTTTTCATATTTCCTGCAATAGTTTTAGCCTTAGAATAATAAGAATCCGGATGATCAGGCATTACATTTGAGGGACAAAGTACTATTTCTGCTCCAAGTGTTTTTAACATGTTATACTTTTCTTTAGCAATCGTATCTTTTACGCACAACACACAACTATATCCTTTAATCCTTGCAATCATTGCAATAGAAGCACCTGTATTGCCGGATGTAGCTTCAACCAAAACACTATTTTTGCTAAGAATTCCTTTTGTTTCAGCATTCTCAATAATTCTTAATACAATTCGATCTTTAGTAGAGAGGCTAGGGTTAAAAAACTCGAGTTTTGCATAAACATTCGCTTCAATCGCATGTACAATTTTATTTAGTTTTACTAGAGGAGTTTTACCGATTGTTTCTAATATATTACTTCTCATTATTTACATTTTAGAAAAAAATTGGTACAAAGGTAAATATTTGTTTTAAAATTGGTCTTTAATATTAGTTATTTTCCAATTTATCCATGTTTGTATTCCTTATTTTGATTACTCCCTTTTTACCGTTTAATCCTAAAATGATTAAGTGACCGCTTGTTTTGCCGATATAATCATAAATAACAGGAACTATTTCATTGAGCTTATAATCGATGACACCATATTTTTTATCTTTGGATATCAGGAGTTTATTTCCTATTGTTTTTATGGCACTAAACTTCATTTTTGAAGGGCTTATCTCATTATTGTTGGAATCAAGATACCTGTAAGTTTTTTTTGCGTCTAAGATTTTTATAAAAGCTATATTGTATTTACCTATATAGGCATTTTTAAATTCATGTATAATACTACCCGATTTATCCACTATCAAGGAAGTTTTTTCTTTTCTCAGGATTAAAACTCGACTAAACGGTAATTTTTTGTAATATGTTCCGTATATGGATTTAATACGGTTGCCGGCTTTGTCAAAAAATATACAACTGTCCTTTTTTGTGACAAGCATTCTATCTCCTAAAGTATATGCGGATCTTATGCTGTCAGCAATTATTTTATTGTTTTTATTATCATAACAAACCCACCTCCCTTTAATTTTCACTTTATAAAAATCTTCGAAAATATAAGAATACGCCTCAAATTTCTTTTCGAAAACATTTTGGTTTAAAACTTTTTGAAATTTTTCTTTTCCATGTTTATCAGAAGCGATTAAGAGATTTATTGAGGAACAAGATTTATTGTTTTTAATAGGAATAATAATATTGCAGTTAAAATCCATTGCTCCATAGTATTTATTTTGTTTTACAATACAGAAATTGTTATACGTTTTTTTAATTTTTATACTATAGTCTATTTTCCTCAATAAAGTATTATTTTTATCAAATAATTGCCATACTCCGGAATCGGTATATTTTATTAATTTATTGCCATTTGGAAATGCTATTATATCTTGAGGCTTATTGTATCCCGCAAATTCACTTTCCTCAGGTCTGAAATACCATTTCTCTTTCCATTTATATGCAAAATATCCTTGTTTTAATTCAATGAGTTTGATTTTACTTAACATTAATCTATTTGCGGTATATGGTAATATGATATTGTTTTTTATGTTTACAATAGCAGTACCACCGTATTTTTTGACTTTAAAAGCGTTAATTCCTTTAACAGGAGTAATCTTTTCATATACGGGAGGAATAATAAAATTCTTATTTTCAATGTCAAATAGCCCCCATAACTTGTTTTTACTTGCAATAAATCTTTTATTATCAAAAGGCAATAAAGAATCTATATTGTTTAATATTGTTTTGTTATTTTCTGATAAAAGCACGATATAATCTTTTTCCTTATATATAATAAATTCTTTTTTATTTTCAACTTTAACAATTATCTTTCCTTTGATATTTGTGAGAGGCATCACCCATTTTTGGCTAAAACTCTTTCCCGAAAAAATTACTAAAAAAAGAAATATTTTTAAAATAGAACTCATAGAAATTGAAGTAATTGAGGGTTTAAAATAAAACAAATGTATAAATATAAATTAGAATATGTATTACACCCGTTAATTTTTATTCCACAATCAATTCATTATATTTGCAAATCGGGTTAATATTAAATATATCATTTTATGAATTATAAAATTTTTGCGGGTTCATTTATTTTAATATTTTGTCTAAATTTTTCTTTCGCTCAAAAATTGACTCAAGACAGGATTGTGAAAGTAATTGGGGAATTAAAGGTCGAGGCGATAGACAGCATTGAAAAACTATCAAAAGAATGTGAAATAAAAAGGGAAAAAATACTGTCACTTATCAAAGAGAAAGGGTTTGATGAAAGTTTTATACTTGGTGATAATCGACAATATCTGAATGAAGGTATGTCCAGTAATTTTGTTAAAGTTCCAAAATCCATGTTTCCCATTTCTACGGATAGGGATGAAAAAGTAGTTTCACTTGAAAATACTCATGTAGCGCTTTTTCATCTTGACTTGAAACTCAATATTGCTAAGCATATTTTGAATAAACTCGATTCGATAAATTTGAAAGAGTTTTATTCAGAAATACTTTTTATTGTGGGGGATTCTTTATCTGATCTATCATTAAAAAAACATATTGCCTATAGAATAGTTGAAAATGCAATAGCAAAAATTGAATTTTCGAAAATCCCAAAAAATAATCTTGATAATGATGTTGGGATTATATCTCATTGTGAAGCCCAATATGATGACATTCATAGTAATACAAGCTTTATTAAATCAAGTTTTCCGTATAATGGCCAGTATAATCTACATATAGATGATAAAAGGAAGCACACCGACTTTGGTTTTTTTGAATTTGGTGGATATGCGGATGCTAGATTTTTCAGACAAGATTCAATTTTGGTAGCGGTTTATACAAATACAAAAGGGGAACACAAAATAGTGAAAACAAGAATTGATGTTTTTTATAAAATTATTGAATTTGTTTTACCTCATGATTTTTTGAAAAGGGGTGAATTGTATAAATTGCAGCTTGCATTACGCCCTATAAAAAGAGAAGGGTATTACCGTGATGAATCAATTGACGAAAGGGTGAAATTCAATTATTACAATTTGTTTAAAGTGCTGGATATTAAGGCTAATTATTCAGGATTGAAGGGGTTCTCTTTTTTGTATACTCCCATATATTTCAGAACGAGTATTTTTCCCGGTAAACCCGAAAAACTGAAGAATGCTAATATTGAGGTCACCAAAAATCCGTTTATAATAAAAATAAAACTGGATGAACCTTTTGATGAGTTTGAAATCAAAGGTACTGAATGTGATGATCCGGTAATCAGTATTAATGCCGGGAGATACTATTCGTTTTGGATGAAAATGAAGGAGATTTATTCTAAAAGATTAGTTTATTATCTTAAAGTTCCTGAGGTGGAACATATAAATGTAAGAAAATATGATAAAAACTACATAGGGTTACTTGATAATACTTTAGGAAATAATAATATCATCCGGGTAAGTAAATCTTTTGCGAAACATTATATCAAAGAAGATGAGCTTTTATACGATACCGAGTATTCCAATTTGGTAAAAGCGGAAATTAAACAAAACAAAAAAGTGCGAAAAATCACCGGGAAGGATTTTAAAAAAGGAAGGGTTAAGCAGGTGAAAAATGTTGTTTTGACAATTAAAATAATCAATTTTTTTGAGATGAATAAAAACTATGCCAGATTGGTGAAAAAATTGAAGAAAAGGGTGAAGAAAAGGGCAAAGTATTTTTATAAACTACATATTGTTGATTCGAAAAGAAAAAAAATTAAACCTAAATACGATTTGCAATATTATCTTGACAGAGAGGAAAAGATTGTCAATTCGCTAATCGGTAGCGATTATAAAAGTTTTAAACATGTTGATTTATTGAGTAAAAAAGAAAAATTAGAATTTCAATCAATTATTCCTCATACAAATTTAAAAGATTATAATATTACATTAACTTTAGATTATTCAAATTTCAAAAAGTAATGATTGAAAAATCGTTTGTTTTATGTCAAACCGTTATCAAGATGGTGAAATAGAAAAAGAATTAATTTTTGCTTATTCAATGAAAAAAATCTTTATTTTTCAAAAATCAAGCACTTTATGGACAGACACTATAAAGTTATTGTTCCAAACTTCCTTTGGCAATATATGGAAATATTTCCTCGTAAGTCACCACTTTGTCCAAACTTTGTCTCCTGATTATCATACTTCTTGTTAACTCTCCGGGTTTTGTCAATCCGCTTGCTGCCAAAAGCTCGACAAAACTATGTATAGTGTTTTTATGAAAATTTGCTACTCTTATAGCTTTATCATCTACGTCAAGACCTTTCATTAAAGATTTGTTTTGTGTAGCCACCCCGACAGGACATGAATTATTGTTGCATTCCAAAGCTTGAATACAACCTATAGCTAGCATCATGGCTCTGGCGCTGTTGATAAGATCTGCTCCAAGAGCAAAAGCACGCGCCATATGAAATCCTGAAATTATCTTTCCTGAAGCTATAAGTTTTATATCTTTTTTAAGATCATATCCTTGTAGGGTATTGAAAGCAAAAGCCAAACCATCACGCATCGGCATACCGAGAGAGTTGGAAAACTCCAGAGGAGCAGCTCCGGTACCACCTTCTCCACCATCAATAGTGATAAAATCCGGTTTTATATCTGTTTTCATCATCGCCTGGCAAATTTCTACAAATTCGGATTTTTTACCGATACACAATTTGAATCCAATCGGTTTGCCTCCTGATAATTCCCGTAATCTTTGGACGAAATACATCATTTCTTCGGGAGTTGAAAACGCAGTATGAGTAGGAGGGGAGATAACATCTTTTCCTGGTTCTACATTTCGTATTTTTGCAATTTCTTCCGTATTCTTTTTCCCCGGTAGTATGCCTCCATGTCCGGGTTTTGCCCCTTGTGAAAGTTTTATTTCTATCATTTTTACCTGAGGAAAGTTGGATTTTTCTTCAAATAATTCTTCGGAAAAATAACCGTCTTTACTTCTGCAACCAAAATATCCTGTGCCTATTTGCCATGTTAGGTCTCCTCCGTGTCTCAAATGATATTCAGCTATGCCTCCCTCGCCGGTATTTTGTAAAAAACCACCTGATTTAGCACCTTTATTTAGAGCCATTACAGCGTTTTTACTAAGAGATCCAAAGCTCATTGCGGATACATTTAATATACTTGCATTGTAAGGTTGTTTACAGTCTTTTCCCCCGATTAAAACTCGTGGGTTGCCATCTAATTCTTCCGCTTTTTTAGCATAAATAGAATGCTCCATCCATTCATACCCTGTGCGGTAAACATCCATTTTTGTGCCGAAAGGGGTCGTGTCATTTGATTTTTTGGCTCTTTGATATACGATAGAACGAAACATCCTGTTTATCGGCCTTCCTTCCGTGTCAGTTTCCACAAAATATTGCATTATTTCGGGTCTAAGCCCTTCCAGAATATATCTGGCATGTCCTATCACTGGGAAGTTCCTGTTTATTGCATGTTTGGTTTGTATCAGATCATAAATTCCTATAATTACTATCGGTAAAAAAACAATAACCAACCATATAAAATTGGAGTTGTTGTAGATGATAATTCCAAGTATTAAAAATACTATTATCGAAAATATAATAAAATACTCTCTTGCTTTCATAAGTTTGATTTTTCTATATATAAATGATTACCGGATTGCAACGAGGTAATAACTAAATTATTCCTAAAGTTTCATAATTTATATTAGTAGTGTCGTAACAAGTCACAGCATCTTTTATTGCTGCTTTTTTAACTGCCTCCGCGATTGCAGATGCTATATTCACATCAAAAGGATTAGGTAAAATTTTGTTTTCTGAGGGATTTGTCACACAATTTGCCAAAGCATTTGCAGCTGCTATTTTCATACTATCTGTTATTCTTACAGCTCTGGCATCTAACGCCCCTCTGAATATTCCCGGAAATGCCAATACATTATTTACTTGGTTAGGGAAATCACTCCTGCCGGTACCTACTATTCTTGCACCTGCAGATTTTGCCACATCCGGCATTATTTCAGGGATCGGATTTGCCATTGCTAGTATGATTGGATCCTTTGCCATTGTTTTTATGTCTTCTGCTTTTAATAAGTCACCCTTGGATACGCCAATAAAAACGTTTGCTCCCTTTAAAGCGTCCTGCAGTGAACCGGAAAGGCTGTTCTTATTTGTATATTGAAGTAGTTTTAATTTATAAGGATTTAAATTATCCCGTTTATTTGAGATAATACCCTTGGAGTCACAGACAATAACATTATTCACAGAGATGCATGAATTGGTCTCATGACCTACGCACCGTAGTAATCTTGCTATTGCCGTACCGGCTGCTCCCGCGCCGTTTATTACAACTTTCATATGCTCCAAGGGCTTATCCAATATTTTACCTGCATTTATCATTGCTGCCAGGAGGACGATTGCCGTACCATGCTGATCATCATGAAAAACAGGAATTCCAATGTCTTGCAAAGCTTCTTCTATTTCAAAACACTTGGGAGCTTTGATATCTTCAAGATTTATGCCTCCAAAAGTTGGTGCGATTGTCTTTACAGTTGTGATAATATCCTCAACACTATGAGCATTAATTACAATAGGGACACCATCAATATTTGCGAACCTCTTGAATAATACTGCTTTACCTTCCATTACCGGAAGGGATGCTTCAGGGCCGATATTTCCCAGACCCAATACGGCAGAGCCATCGGAAACAATAGCGATACTATTTCCTTTCATCGTCAGGTCATAAACAGTATTTCTATCTTTTTTTATAACGTCGCATACCGAAGCCACGCCCGGGGTATATGCAATAGAAAGATCATCTTTATCCTCTAATGAAAATTTTGATACGATTTCCCATTTGCCTCCGGTGATTTTATGCTTTTTTAACGATTCCTTAAAATAATTCATTTGTTTTGGTTTTTTGTTTCAAATGAATAGTCTGAGTTAGCCGCTATTCCTTACAAAAGGTTATAAGGGAAATATATGACTTTATGTACAGACACTAATTATGGGACATAAGCCAAAGCACCCCGTACTTGAAAGGATAACTTTATCAAACGGCCAAATATTAATCAGAGTTAAAATAAATCCAAGAAATAAATCAAATCCATTTTCAAAACCTTTTAATATTTTATAGATAATTATGTTTCCCTGGTTTGGTATTAGTTTCGTTAAAGTAAGTTGCAATGTAGTATAACAGGTATTTCAGAACCGACTTTTTATACAAGATGCAAATTATTGCAAATTGGTTGTTTATTGTATATTTACACGACATTAGTCTCTCGACATAAGTATCCTCAGAATATACCAGAACAATAACATGAGAGAAGCAAATAGACCAAGAGCTGCAGCTACATATTGTTCCTCATTGTATCTGTGAATCATATTGGATGTTTGATACAATATTGAGCCGGCAGCAAGGACAATCATCCCAACAGAGAACCATAGTCCAAGGTTGAACCCGAATAATAGGCCTGCAACAATAAGCCCCAAAGCAATCATAAAACCAATAGTCAAAAATCTTCGTATAAATGAAAAATCTTTTTTTGTGTACATTGCGACCATCGAAAGCCCGGCAAATAAAGATATTGTCAATATCGCAGCTTGTTTTACCAAAACGACACTACCTGTAGCGTTAATAGCGATATAGATAAGTGGCAAAAAGATAAACGCTTCTGCTATTATATATAGCCCAAACCCCATATACTGTTTATTTCTATCAATGCTATTTATTGCCATTTTTTCAGCAATATTGGTTATTAGCATAAACCCTCCCAGCATTAATAACCACATTCTTCCCTGTGTCAAAGAAAGAGCGAAATTAACAATCATATCACTACTTAAAAACAAGTATTCTACGATTATAAATGCCAGTACACCTATAGCAAGATGAGTATATGTTTTTTTATAAAAATTCAATTTTGCTACTTGTGATAATTGCCCTACTACTATTTGATTTTGATATTCCATAATATGATATTTTTAAATGATTTACAAATATAATAAAAAAAAATAAAAAATCCATTTTGAATTATATAATATTGACTATATTGCAAGTATTTAAGCCGGAAAAATGCTTTTAAGCAATAAAATAGTAATATTTTTTGCTTTGATATTTACTTTGAATATCAATATGGGGATGTATGTGTCTTATACAAAACTTAATGCACAAATCCCCTTTAACAAACCTTTTGTAATCAATAAAAGTATTGGACTTCCAACAAATACTGTAAATTCAGTAGCAATAGATGATCAAGGGTTTGTCTGGATCGGCACAGCTAAAGGATTGTGCAGATGGGATGGTAGAAAAATAATATTATTTGTTCACAATGACTCCAATTCAAACTCTTTATTGGATAATTATATTTATCATAATTCTTTGTTGTGGGACAATAAAACAAAAAGATTGTTTATAGGTAACGGAAAAGGATTAAGTATTTATAATCCCATGAAAAATCATTTTTCAAACTTTCGGATAGATATTCACAATCCGGAGTCTTTGCATGGAGAAATTACTTCCATTTTCAAAGATCGCCAAGAAACAATTTGGATATCCACAAATAATGGAATTGCAAAATTTGATGTAGAATCCGAGACATTTCATGATTTTATATATAGTCAAGATGTTCACAAACAATCTTTTGCCAAAATAAAACAAATTTATAATGTGCTCGATATTAAACAAGATATTCAAAATGACTCTATCTTGTGGTGTAGTACTCTTGGAGGATTATTAAAATTCAATAAATATTCTAAAAAATTCAACCTCTTTGTTTTTTCAAACCCTAAGTTTGTTCCCGAACTTAATTTATTAGTAACAATTACCCCACATCAAAACAGAAAACTTTATATCAGAACTTGGAATGATGATATGATGGTTTTTGATACTAAATCCATGTGTTTTACAAATCATTTGGGGCCTTTTGGTACCGGTAAAAATCACTATCCTTATACCATTGTCCCGGGACCTACAAAATCTGAACATGAAATATGGATATCTTCTTATGAGGGAATAGGTTCTTACAACACAGAAACAGGAGAAGTTACCTATTACAAAAAGTTTGTAAATAATGCCAATAGGGCTATCAAATTGATAATTGATAAAGCCACCAAAGATGAAATGTTATGTGTTTCCGAATTTGGCTTATACTTTTTTAAAAATAGAAATCAAGCTATACACAATTATTTTTATTCACATGATAAAGAAGAAAGATTTTACCTTCCCGGTGATATAATTGATTTGAATGACAAACTATATTTGGGGTACTTTAGGGGGGATGGGTTGTATAGATTTGATTTAAGCAAAAAAACTTATGATATAAACAAATATCCATTAAAAAATGAGCAGAATTATTCAATATTCAAATTTTCAAAAATTAAAGAAAATAAATATGTAATGCTGACAAGAAAGAGCATTTATTATTTGAATATCAATAAGGATAAGTTTATAGAATTGCTTGCTTCTAATGAAGACGAATATTTTACAGACATGACAATTGATGAAAATGAAGAAATATGGGTATCTTCCAAAATAAATGGTTTGCTGACATTCAGTACTGCCGATAATAAATTTAGCCTTGCTAAACCTTGGGCTGATAAACATGAAATGGGAGAGGAAATCAATAATGTACATGAGATATTTTGCGATAGTACCGGCATTATTTGGTTTGCTGCGAATAATAAATATGGATATTTTACTCCAAAATCCAATAATATTAAAATATTTCGGGACAACTTGAATGTTCACTTTTTTAAATCTTTTAATGATGATACCATTTGGATAAGTACAAGAGATAAAGGGTTAGGGTATATTTCGACTCAAAATATAAATGAGGGTTTTCAAAAATATCTTAATTTTGGGATATTAAAAAGTAATATCGTTAAAGATATTACAAAAGATTTTGATGGGAATATGTGGCTTATAACAGAAGCCGGTTTGGAAAAACTATCAACAAAAGATAATCAGACAATTCTTTTCAATGAAGATGAAGGGTTAAAGCGTTATGACGAATGGTACAATAGAGACCCCACTGAATCTGCAAAACTCAAATTGCTAAAAAATGGTGAAATAGTAATCCAATATAGAGGTGGTATCGGAATTTTTAATCCTGAAAATATTGAACTAAAAGAACAACATTTCTCTGTATATCTCATGGATGTCAGTTCAAATGATATGGAAATAAAACATGAAAAATCCTGGTATTATGTAGATGAAATTCATTTAAATCACAATCAAAATTCCCTGCAAATTAAATACTCTGTATTGGATGATAATCCGTTGAAAAAATATTCACTATTCCATCGTATGTCTTCTATTGATAAACACTGGGTTAAATCTTCAACAGGTGAAGTATCCTATGCAAACCTGAAACCGGGAAAATACATTTTACAACTCAAAGCAAAAAACCTTACAGGAAAAGAAAAAATGCAAATAAGACAATATCAAATTTTCATTGAACCTCCGGTTTGGGGTACATGGTGGGCATACCTTCTTTACTTTCTATTTGGAGTCTTTTTATTGTATACTTTCTATAGATATTATTATAAAAGAAAAATAGCGCAAAGAGAAGCAAAACGCTTAAAAGAATTAGAGAAAATGAAGTCGATGTTTTATACCAATATTACACATGAATTCAGAACTCCTTTGACGGTGATAAGTGGACTCACCAATAGTATAAAATCCAATTTGGAGGAAAATGAAAAAATAAAGTATGAAAAGGATTTGAAAATCATTGATAAAAATAGTAAAAATCTACTCTATTTGGTTAATCAACTATTGGATATGTCCAAACTGAAAAGCGGTAAGCTAAAACTTAATCCGGTACAAAACGATATAATTCCATATTTAAAAATCATCTTTGAATCTTTTCACTCTCTTGCACAAGCTAAAAACGTTGATGCGATATGCCAAAATGAAATTGAACATTTGGTAATGGACTATGACAAGGATAAAATGTTAATTGTAATTTCAAATCTCATTTCCAATGCTATTAAGTTTACTCCTGATGGAGGGAAAGTCTATTTTTATTGCGATATGACTATAGAAAAGAATAAAAAATATCTTGTAATTAAAGTGAAAGATACCGGTATTGGCATCCCAGAAGAAGAAATTTCACATATTTTTGACAGGTTTTACCAAGGTGAATCTATAAGAAGGAATTATGAAATGGGGACAGGTATCGGATTGGCTTTGGCGAAAGAAATAATTGAGTTGGCTAAAGGACAGATAACAGTAAATAGTGAATTGAATAAAGGGACAGAGTTTGTAATAAAACTGCCGGTAACAACATTAGCTTCACGATCTGATAAACATTCAGAAATAAAAGAGGAGATTATTTTACAGCAAAATTTGCAAGAAGAAAATAAAAGTATTAATATCGAAAATGAATCATTACCATTATTATTGATTGTAGAAGACAATAAAGATGTTGCCGGTTTTATCGCATCTGTAGTGAAGGACAAATATCGGATCTGTTTTGCGGAGAATGGTGATGCCGGAATCAAAAAAGCAATTGAGATGGTGCCTGACATTATCATCACAGACCTTATGATGCCCGTAAAAGATGGTTTTGAACTGTGCGAAACACTTAAGAATAGCGAAGTGACATCTCATATCCCGATTGTAATGCTTACCGCACGTTCGCTTAGCAAAGACAGATTGAAGGGATATTCTAAAGGAGCAGATGCCTATTTAGTAAAGCCATTCAATATAGAGGAATTGGAAATTCGCCTTGAAAAATTAATAAGTATCAGAAATAAATTGCAAGCAAAATACAAAAACATCTATTCCCTAAGCATTCCTAAGGATAAATCCAAGTATATAACGGAACAACTATTTATACAAAAAGCCATTAAAATCATCAATGAGAATTTGCTGAATTCAGATTTTGATTCATTATATTTTTCCGAAAAGATGCAATTGAGTAAATCTCAGTTACACCGCAAAATAAAGGCACTCACCGGCAAATCAACTTCACTGTTTATTAGACATATACGTTTGGTAAAAGCCAAGCAATTATTAAAAGCAACAACTATGAATATCAGTGAAATAGCTTATGATGTTGGATTCTCTGATCCTGCATATTTTAGCAGGGTGTTTAAAGATGAATTTGGTGTAAGTCCCGGTGAAGTAAGGTGAGTGAAAGTGATATTTATCGATATCTTATCATTATTATTCCTTCACTTTAGCTCAATAATCCATATATCCGATGGATAATCTTCCGATTCACCATTATGACTTTCAAACGCAATATATTTCCCGTCATGAGATTGTGATGCTGCACCTTCTTCATTTGAACTGCTTGAAGTTATCCGTATAGGATCACTGTTTTTATCTATGGGAAACATAAAAATATTGGGCAGATCCAATCCTCCGTAATTGCTGGAACTCAATATATATTTGTCATTATAACTCCAGGAGCAGTCAGTATCATCTGAAACTGATTGTGAGATGGAACGGATATTGCTTAATGGAGCAGCATTGGTTACTTCAATATCGGCGATATAAATATCCCACCCTTCATCTTGACCGTATTTAATCCTTTGAAACAGGATTTTGCTTCCGTCATTGCTCCAACTTGGCAATCTATCGTTATAAGTTCCGTTTGTTAATAATTTTATTTGACCGTCTGTTGTGTTTAATAATGCGATTTGATGGATTGCCGTTTTATCATTTTTACCGGTTACGTATTCAAATGCTATGAAATCGGTATTCTGTGGATTAAAAACCGGTTCGATATAGTATATTCCAGTACTTTCATCGTGAGTTGTAAGTTTAGTTAAACCTGTCCCGTTTCTATTTACCATCCATATTTCGTCAGCTCCTTCATCTCTGTCCGACGAGAAACAAATTTTATCATCCACCCAACTGCCAAAAGGTACATTTACATTGTCGGAATATGATGCAGGAACAATTACCTTTTCATCACTACCATCGATTTTGATTATTACGAGTTCAGAAGGTCCGATATTGTATCCATTTAGAAATCGGGTATAAACAATATATTTCCCATCAGGAGAAAAACAAGGGTTTTGACAACTTTCATGCTGAGCGTTAGTGATTTTCATTGCATTATCGGTACGTTTAACGGTTGTATCTTCTTTGGTGCAGGAGAATATGGCAACAATGGTAGTTAGAAATAGTAATACTGCCTTTAGATTGCTTGATTGATAGTTCATACTTCTGTTTTATTATCTAATACAGTAAGAACAAATGTAAACGAATTATATTGTTAGTGGTTTAGTATTTCTTTATTGTATCCTATAGATTTTAAAAGATCCTTCTACTTTACTTAATGGC
>Ga0256833_1001126_pt1 | contig 20023 bp, 7 predicted proteins | sample 356284metaG_FD_190535 | JGI IMG/M metagenome (GOLD analysis project Ga0256833, IMG submission 190535) | Hydrothermal vent microbial communities from Mid Atlantic Ridge, Atlantic Ocean - 356-284 | ecosystem: Environmental > Aquatic > Marine > Hydrothermal vents | place: Atlantic Ocean: Mid... | reverse complement strand
GTTAAGAAGACTGTTGTTACCGTTCAGATCGGATCCGACGTAATGACAGTGAACGGCGAAGTCCATCAGCTTGACGTTGCACCTGTGATCCATGACGGACACACCTACTTACCGCTTCGTGCAATTGCAGAAGCACTCGGTGCAAAAGTTGATTGGATACCTGCAACCAAAGGTATTACAATTACTCTTGGTAAACATACCGTTGGTCTGCAGATCGGAAACAGCTCTGCAGTGGTAGACGGCAATGTTATTGAAATCTTCCCGCCATACCTACAGCCATACGGTGACGGAACATATGCTGCAACAATGGTTCCTCTTCGTGTAATCGCCGAAGGTCTTGGTGCAACCGTAACTTGGGATCCTGCAACCAGAACCGTAACAATTACTCTTGTTCAGTCAGGTAGCTAATCCCGTTTAGTTCGGATTAAATTAGCCCCGCCAAATGGCGGGGCTTTTTGTATTTAAAAGAAATAATTTTCTTACGAATATGTTTCAGCTTTTGCCTAAACTTGATTTTTAAATTTATACTGCTATAATTTATCAAAATGCATATGGAGGTAAAAATGAAGCTTAGACAAAGAATTGTAATTTTCTTTATAGTTTTTGTATTTTCAGTTGTTGCTATCAATGTAGGCTTTTCATTTCCTGCCTTTGATACTGTTTCTTACGCTCTTTCCAACGTCCATATAAAACTTAGCGATTACAGGCCTAATATTGGGAATGTTACTTATACCATAACTTTTAATACCGCAAACAATAAAAAACTTCAGGCCGGAGATTCCATTACGATACATTTTATTAAAAAATCCGGCGACAATTGGGTTGATAATAGCCAGACCGTTAATGATATCACTAATACCCCGGGTGTTATAAAAGTGAATTCATATCCGTGCGGACATGTATTTGCCGCTAATCTGAACACCGGATATTTGCAATTTGCCGTTCCGGATGAAATTACGGTGCCTCAAAGCAGAATAACCGTGGTAATAGAGCCTCAATCCGGTTTTACAAATCCTTCTCCCGGTACCTATGCTGTTTATGTCAACACAAGCGAGGAAACCACTCCTATAATATCAAACGAATATAAGATCGGTGTTCCGGAGCTTTCTGACGTTAATGTCTCAGTCTCTCCGACTCTGATAAATGCAGTTGCCGATTACGAGATTTCTTTTAAAACGAGTAACTTCGGAAGTCTTGACGCAGGTTCCGACAGAATAAGAATAAAATTTCCCGATTCCGCCACTCTGCCGTCTTCTATTCCTAAAAATACGATTTCCGTTAAGGCTAACGGTGTTACGAAACTTGTTGATTCCGAAATCGTACCCACCTCTAACAATGAAGTTATACTTACGATACCTCAAGGATTGAGTATAGGCAATCAGGATCTTGTTCACGTTTCTTTGCCTAAAAGCTGCGGAATAAAAAATCCTTCTGACAGCGGAGACTATACGCTTATCGTCGATACGGAAGAAGTTGACGGTACATACATCGATTCCCCGACGGAGTCCAACAAATTTACCATTACGGCATCGTCCGTTTCCAACGTAACTGTATCGGTTGTTCCTAATGAAGTTAATGCTTCTCCGAAAATAACCGTTCGATTCAGAACAAGCGATGTCGGCGGATTAAAATCCGATTCGGGCAAGATTTACATAAAATTTCCGGAAGACGAGTCCTCCTTTTACGTACCTCAAACTCTTTCCAAAAACTATGTTCTTGTAAATAATGTCAAACCGTTCAATTTGACAGTGGACGGATATCTTGTTACGATAACCGTTTCGCAGGATATCTCTTCCTCTTCGGATGTCAGTGTGGTGTTTCTGCAAAACTCCGGAATCAAAAACCCTTCGGTTTCAGGAAAATACAAAATCGAGGTATGGACGAGCGGAGATCCGAGTTCGGTGGAATCAGGCGATATAGATATCGTTGCGTCGAAGATAACACGTCCTTCGGTTATAGTTAGTCCCTCCATTACCGGAATGAATGCTTCGTATGTTATTACTTTTGCCACCGGTTCGTCAGGTGCCCTGGGAATTAACGACAGGATTTACGTTACTTTCCCTTCCGGTACGTATGTTCCCGTCAGCATACCGCCTTCTTATGTTACCATAAACGGTGCCGTATGTTCTTCCGTATCGGTGTCATCTCGTGTTGTGAGCATATCCGTTTCGTCGATTATTAATTCCGGGAGCACGGTGGCAATTATTTTCTCTAAGAATGCCGGCATTAAAAATCCGTCGATACCTGGCCAATACACACTTAAGGTTCATACGGACAAAGAACCGAATGATGTAGTTTCCAAACCTTATTTGATTAGTAAAGGTGTTACTACGGGTTTAACCGTTAATCCTTCTGTTCCGGACGGTGAAAACGGATACTACAAAACCGTTCCGACCGTGGAAATTACGGTGAGCAATCCTTCTCATCTGTCCTATACCGTCTATTACAAATGGGACGACGGGAATTTCGAAAAGTATGCCGGAGGAAAAATTACGGTACCAGAAGGCATTCATACTCTTTACTACTATTCCGTTGATCAGTTTCAGCATAAGGAGCAGATTCATAGCAAAGAATTCAAAGTCGATTCAAAGCCCCCCGTGCTTTCCATAACTTCTCCTAAATCCGGCGTGGTGGTTAACTCTCCCAAACTTACCATTTACGGAACAACCGAACCGAAAGTAAGTTTAACAGTGCGCGTGGAAGGTAATATTCAAACCGTTCCGGTGGATTCCGCAGGGAAATTCGGTTTTGACTATACATTTAATTCCAACGGTACATATACGTTTGTCTTTTCTGCAAAAGACGAAGCGGGAAACATAACTACCGCGGAAGTTTCCGTAAAATTTGTTTCGCAAAAGAGGATAATGCTTAAAGTAGGTGCTTTAAAAGCGTATGTTAACGATGAAAAAGTAATTCTTGATGCCGCACCGTTCATATTTAAAAACAGAGTCATGGTACCGATCAGGTTTATTTCTCAGAGTCTCGGTGCTTCGGTCAGATGGGATCCGATATTCAAAATAGTTACCATTACTATGCCTGACGGACGTGAGGTAAGATTACAGGTTGGTAATTCAACGGCAGCCGTTGGCAGAATAACTGCAAACGGAATAGTGGAACAGGCCGTGAAGCTTGACGCTCCGCCCGTAATAAAAAATAACAGGACATTTGTTCCCATAAGATTTATTGCGGAGGCATTCGGTGCCGAAGTGGATTGGGATCCGGAATTTATGATCGTAAGAATTACATATCCTAAACCAAAGCCATAATAGGAGGTTTTATGAAAAAACTTAATAAAATTCTGTCGTTTTTACTTATAGCGTTATTTGCATTTTCATTTGTGAAAATAAATGTGTCCGATGCGGTTACTGCGATTTCCGTAAAGGTTAATCCCAATATTGTTACGCTTGCGGCTCAGTACGATATATCCTTTGTTACCGGAAAAGAGCTCAGAGGCTCTTACGACGATTGGGTAAGAATAGATTTTCCCAACGATTTCTTTTTGCCGTGTAATTGCGGCGGAACCGGTTGGTCGAGGGGAGATTTTCTTATTAACGGTGTTTCTCCTTCGGATACCCCGGAAGGAAGTAATACGTCCAATCAGAAGTACGTAAAAATTTACCTTCCGTCCGGAATGACCATAGGAGCCGGAAAAACAGTAAGAATACGTATTAAATCCACGGCTAAGGTGCGTAATCCCAATACCCCCGGCCAGTATAAACTCGGAATTTATACTTCTCAGGAGGCTACGGAGTCATATTCCAAACCGTTCCCTATTGTTTTCAGCCATGTCAAAAACGTAATGGCTTCGTTGACATCCGATGTAATTGATACTACTACCGGTGTAGCCGTATCTTTTAAAACCGGAGAATTGGGAGATCTCGGAGGGACTACCGGTAGCAATACGATACCGGATTCTATATCCGTTGTTTTTCCGGACGGTTTTTACGTACCGGATTTTATAGGTTCCAACTATGTGAATATAAGAGTTAACGGTGTAAATAGCGCTCCTGCAAAAACCACAGTTAGCGGTAATACGGTTACATGCACGGTGAAAAACGATATAAAGGCCAATACCTCTGTTACCGTGGAAATTTCGGAAAGTGCCGGGATCAAAACGCCCGATAAACCCGGTATGTACAAATTGCAAGTTCATACGTCCAAAGAAAAAACCAACGAACCTTCCAATGCAATAGAAATCAAAGACAAACCGTATGTAAGAACAAAGTTAATTTTAACGCCTGCTTTCCCGGACGGAAAGAATGATTTTTATATAACTCAACCCATAGCGATTCTTATAGGTGAAACCAATACGGGCGATCCTGTTTCCACTTTTTATAGAATAGACAACGGAAATTATCAATCGTCGGTATCCGGTGCACAAATCGTAATACCGTACGGTATACACAAGCTTTATTACTATAGTGAAGCGGGTAATATAACGGAAAAGGAAAAGATCAAAACTATTAAATTCGACAATGTTTCTCCGATTCTTACGATTAATGCCCCGGAAAATAACTCTTATGCAAAATCTTCGAAATGCACGGTTAAAGGCTCCGTTAAAGAAGATTATCTTGACTATGTGAGTGTGAACGGTAATAAAGTTCAGGTTGATAACAGCGGTAATTTCTCACTCGATGTAAATCTTGTTCCCGGGAAAAACACGATAAAAATAGTTGCGGAAGATCTTGCAGGTAACAAGGACGAGAAAGACATAAACATCACTTACGATACAACGGTTCCTGAAGTAACCATAACGTCACCGAAAAATTGGCAGGAGTTTAACGATCCTAACATAACGGTTACAGGAACTGTCAAACCGGTTGATAATGTCAGTTTGACTATAAACGGTGAAAATGTCGATGTAAGAGCTGACGGTACGTTTGTCTACAATCTTACTGTTGATAAGCCCGGATTATTTTCAATCAAAGCCGTGGTTATGTACACATTATCCGGCAAAACATCCGAGAGCGATGTGGTAATTGTTTATAAGCCGATTAAAAAAATTACGATTCTATTAAAAATCGACAGTAAAACGATTTTTATAGACGGAAAACAAAGTGAAATGGATGTTGCACCGTTTATAGAGCCTTCTACGGGGAGAACATTGGTTCCGATCAGATTTATAAGCGAGGCATTCGGTGCGGAAGTAAAATGGGAACCACAATTCAAAGTAGTTGATATAAGATCCGGTAAAACGGTAATAAAACTTCAGATAGGTAATAAAATTGCGCTTGTTAACGGGGAGCAGGTAGAGCTTGACCAACCTCCGCTCATAAAAGATAACAGGACTATGGTTCCTCTGAGATTTATAAGCGAGGCGTTCGGTGCGGAAGTAAAATGGTTCCCCGAAACGAGAGAAATTAAGATAATCTATGAGAAAAAAGAATAGAATAAGTAGAACCGTTTTACTCGTAGTGCTCGTTTTATTTGCAACTTTATTTGATTTTCGTCCTTTAAATACGGTTGTTGCGAGGACTTACGGTATTCGTATCGAATGTCCGAACAAAGTTGTTGCGGGAAACGTTTATAACTTTACCGTGTCCGTAACCGATTCCGAAGGTAATGTGATAGACAACTCGAAGGCGGCTCTCGGTTTTGCATACGGTGAAGTGGAAGGTTTACGCAGTTTTTACAAAATGTCGGAAGCAGACCACGGTGTGCATACGTTCAGAGTAAAATTTTTAAGAAGCGGATTATCCGTAGTGAAAGTTTTCGACTTGAGAAACCCGGGTGTTTTTAAGGAATGCAAGATAAACGTGCTTCCTGGCGTACCGTATTCTTTAATTCTGAATCCGAGAAATGTAACGGTTTATCCCGGAGAAGAGTATGCATTCGATGTAAAACTGTTTGATAAAAACGGCAATGCGATAAACGATTTAAGCGATGTAAAAATGTATGTCAACAGAATATCTGACTCTGCTTCCGGAATTTACAAAGGTAACGGCGTGTTCAAATTTTTCGGAAAGGGGCAATGTCAGGTGGTTGCCGTTTGTGATAATGCGGAAGTAAGTTCTAATGTTTATATAACAAATAGCAAAGAAGATTTTTTGAAAGTCAGGCTTTCTTTGACAAATCACGGATTTCGCCATATTTCTTCTTATACGGTAGACATTAGAAACGGGAAAAAATTTATTCCTTCCGGGTCGGCCGTATCGTTATATTTTCCGGTTAACGTAGTGTTCCCGTGTCCGTGCCACAAAAAAATTCTCAATACGGACATAACTGTTGACGGTGTGAATTTGAATGTCAATCCTACTCTTAAGTGTAACGGGTACTGGCATATTCTTACCGTAAAAATGCCCGTATCCGTAAAAAGTTTCGGACGATTTTGCATTACTCTGAAAGAAAGTGCCACGATAATGAATCCTATGAGAGAAAAAAGTTTTTCCGTAGGAGTAAAAGCCGATCCGTACGATTATATTTATTATTCCAATTACGTATCAGTAGGAAATCTCATAGACACTCCGTCCGTTTATGCGTTTCCGGCAATTACTCACGGAAATCCGGATTTTGTTTTCGTATTTCATACGAAAAGCGGTTTTTATATGAAAAAAGGAGATCCGATAGGGCTTGTTTTGCCGTATGGTTCGGAACTTCCGGATTTGCCCCCTGCGAATAATTTTTCCGTGAACGGATACGATTTATGGTATAAAACCGTAATAACCAAATGGAATAAGCGCACGTATGTTCTGCCATTACCTTTCGACATCGGTCCGAACGAAACGGTTGTGATAAAGATTTCAAAAACTGCGGGAATTTTGTTGCCTCCTTACGAAGGTAGCTATCAATGCGGCATCATATATAATTTCAATATACCCACGGTAAAATCGCATCCCTTGTATATACGCTACAAGCCTCTCTTAAATGTGAACGCCAAACTTCCCCCGCATATTTCTCGTATTCCGAATCTGTATAATTTCAATCCGACGATAACATTAACGTATGATTCTACGTACGGGTATATAAGTACGAATATTTACTATTCCGTGGATCATTCGAAATTTAAACTTTATAGCGGTAAATTTGAGATCAAAGGAGATGGGCGACATGACGTAAGGTATTTTGCTGAAAACACGCTCGGAATAAAGAGCGAGACAAAATCGTTTTCATTAAGTGTCGATACCAAACCACCGGAAATCAAATTTTTCGAAGTGGTGCGTGCGGGTAAAAAATTTCGTATCGTGTTTGAATCAGACGAATTGCTTTCTTCTGTCTACATAAACGGTAATTATACGGTGTGCGGGTTGAATAGGAAATTCTATATTTTCTCCGAATCAGGCTCCGGCAAATTTGAAATTGTTGCAACCGATCTTGCAGGAAACGAAAATCGTGAAAAAATCATCGTTAGCGGGCATTAAGAATTATTTTTTGTGCGAAAGAATTTGATGTATAATTTATAACAAAATTGGGAAAGGAGGAAACAATATGTTTAGAAAAAGTTTGAAGTTTGCGGTGATACTTTTGGTAGTTTTATCCATGACTGCCATGATAATCACCGTAAACGCAGGAGTTTCTCTTGGCAAAACAACGGTTATGAGTAAGATTTCTTCGGAATTTATGCGGAAACAACTTACTTCCGAAGCGCCACAAGAGATTATTGTTAAGTTGAAAGGTAAGCCGGTTATTCCTTTTGTTATGAGCACGGGGGAGAATCCGAGATCTGCCATATTAAAATACGATCCGGAGGTTCGCTCTTACGTAAAGAAGCTCACGTACAACGAATTGAATATTGTTAAAGAGATTAAAAAAATGTGTCCCGATGCCAAACTCGGATACCGTTATCATTATACGTATAACGGGTTTTCCTTAACCGTTAAAGGTACTGAGATTCAAAAAATCGCGCAAATCAAAGGTGTTGAAAAAATTTATCCGACACATACCTATACTATCAGGGGAAATTTGAGCGATAAAATTATCGGTGCACCCGAAGTTTGGAAGATGAAAGACGCAAAAGGCAACCCCATTGACGGAAAGGGTATGCTTATAGGTATTATCGATACCGGTATTGACTACACACACCCTGATTTGGGCGGCGGATTCGGCCCTAAGTATAAGGTTGTCGGTGGGTATGATTTCGGTGATAACGACCCTGATCCTATGGATCAGGAAGGACACGGCACACATGTTGCCGGTATTGCCGCAGCAAACGGCAAGGTAAAGGGTGTTGCTCCGGAAGCGAAACTTATGGCGTATAAAATTGTTTCCGGTGGTAATTCGAGTGCATCCGATTCCGCTATCATTGCGGCGATTGACAGGGCGGTTAAAGACGGATGCAATGCCGTTAACCTTTCTTTCGGCAGCGGACAATTAGGAACTGCCGATCCTAACGATCCCGAAAACAAAGCATTTGACAATGCGGCAGATGCCGGCGTGCTTGCAGCGGTTGCCGCCGGAAACCAAGGTGCAAGGTGCGATTCTACACCTTATCCGTTGGGCGCTCCTTCAGGTGCCCCGAAGGTAATTGCCGTTGCTGCCTCCGATGACGGCCTTCATCCTGCCATAAATATAGTAAGTCCTCAGGATGTACCTCAAAATGAAACTTTAATTCTCGGAAACTATGCGGATCTGTCTCCAGATTTCCCTGAAGATAAAGAATTTGAGGTTGTAAATTGCGGGTACGGTAGAAAATCCGATTTTGCAAACGTTGACGTAAAAGGAAAGATCGCTCTTGTAAGCAGAGGGCCGATCGGTGCCAATGCACTGTATTTTAGGGATAAGGATTTAAACGCAGAAGCTGCGGGTGCGGCAGGTATAATAATCTATAATAATCTTCCGGGAATTGTTTCTCCTACTTTCCAGGTAACTCCGGAAGACGCGAACAGGAAATACATACCTGCCATATTTGTTACTCAGGATAAGGGTGCCTTGCTGAGAGGGCTTATTCCTCAGGGACTTAAAATAAAATTCTCCAAAGTCTTCGGACTTGGTACTATTGCGCCTTTCTCATCCATGGGACCTACCTCTGATTTCTTCTTTAAACCGGAGGTATCCGCACCGGGCGTTGCCGTAAATTCCACGATCCCCGGGGACAAATATGCAAGATGGGACGGAACGTCCATGGCAACACCTCATGTAACGGGTTCCATTGCACTCATAAAACAGGCACATCCTAATTGGACTTCCGCTCAGGTTAAATCGGCGCTTATGAACACCGCGACGATTCTTAAAAATTATCAGAACGACGAAGTAATCACATGGACTCTTCAGGGAAGCGGAAGAATCGATATTCCTGCTGCCATTACCACCCCTGCAATTGTTGATCCTTATGATATTTTAATGAAGATTGATAAAGCAAAACCGATAACGTTTACAATTACCAATTTAAGTGATAAACCTTTGAATTTCAAGGTAAGCTCGGAGTTTACGCTCGGTGATGATACCGGCATTACGCTTCCTGCCAAAACTACCGTTCTTGTGCCCAAACAAGGCAAAAAAGAAGTTACGTTAAAATTCAAATTCGACAAGAGTAAAATTACGCCCGGAAAGCACGAGGGAGTGATTTATTTCGAGTCCGGAAATACAAAATTACATGTTCCGTTCATCTTGTGGATGGGCGATGTAAACATACCTAAAAAACTTTCCAATGTAAAAGCTTCTTCCGATATATTGGAACCTTTAAGCAAAGACCACAACTCGATTACATTTAATTTTACCCTTGGTTCCGGCTCCATTATTCCTCCCACCGAACCCAAAGACAGACCGACAAATTCCAACATTATAGATGAGATGCAGATAAGAATCGAAGATATGAACGGTAACGAATTGGGAATCATTTATCAGAAATCACTACTGCTTGTAGGCGATTATTCGTTTGTGTGGAACGGAAAGGATATCTACGGTAATTACTTCCTGAAGGACGGCACTTACAAATGGGTGGTTGCTGCGGTTGAATCGAATAATAATGAAAATAATCCGCAGATTGAAGATGCCGCAACCGTGGAAGGAACATTCAAAGTCGTAAACGCTCCCAAAGTTTCGGCAGGATTGACAGCCACGCAAACTTCGTTTGAACAGGCAAGCAATCTTGATGCCAAACTTATGCTCACTACCGATAAGCCTATTAGCACTTTCAAAGCTATTTTGACATTCAACCCCAATATCATAAGTGTTTCCGACATAAAGCCGGGTGATATTATAAAAGGCCTTGGAAACGATGCGGACTTTAATTATAAAGTTGACAATATGGCAGGCGAAGTTGAGATAGAGTTCTCCACTAAGAATAATAAATACGTAGATAAAAGCGGTGAAATCGCGGAGCTTGTGTTGTCCGGCAGAATGTACGGCAAAACAAATATAGGGTTTAAAGGCAGCGTAGTTAAGGATAGCAAAGGCAACGATACGCCGTGTATATTCACTCCGATCGGTATTACCGTGGAAAAGGCCAAAAACCCGTGGGATTTGAACAGGGATAAAAAAGTTGATGATAAAGACTTGCAAATATTCAATAAGGCATTTGGTTCACAGGTAGGAGATCCTAATTATATTCCGCTTGCCGATTTCAACGGAGATGAAGTGATTGACGGAAAAGACCTGTTGATATTTGCTCAGCATTACGGAGAAACTTATCCGTAACAAGCGGTGAGATAATGGAAAAAAAATCACTTGTAATTATTGTTTTGATTATGCTACTTGCAACGCCCCTTTCGGGTGTTGCAAGGGCGGCAAATAGTTCTATATACGGAACGTTGAACGTGGCGGAAGGTTCGATAAGTATAAGTAATTCAGGCAAAATAAGATTCAATAAAATCGAGTTTAGAGAATTTCCGTCCGTATTCGGTAAATTACCCGTAAAAGTTGTTTTCTTCGCCGTTCCGCCGGGGTGTTCCGTAAATCGGGTTAATGTCAGTTCGGTTAATGTAAAGCGGTTGGGTAACGATTTTACGGTAAATAAAGCCTTCCCGTTATTAGGCAAACATTCTAATTTGAATCCTACGAATGTTCCTTATCTGTATTGGGAGAGCGGAAAAATGAGAAAATGGAATTTTGTTAAACTCTATTATCTTCCGCTATATTCGGATTCCGAAGGACTTACATTATGTGATAATATCGATTTTGATATTTCTTACAAAAAAGTGAGCACTCCCACGAGAACGGAACTTGCAGATAGAGCTTTCGATTCGATTGCTCAAAAAATGTTTGTCAATTATTCCGAAGTTTCCTCCTTATATAACGTACCCTCCGATCCCGAACCGGAAGAACATTTTGATTACCTTATAATTACCACGTCGGATTTGACGGATGCTTTAAAGAACTTCGTTACCTTTAAAGAAAAGGAAGGGTATAAAGTAAAAATCGTTACTACCGACGAAATTGCTAAAGAGTTTAATGTTAGCGGACTCATAACTCCTAAAGCAATAAGAGGCTTCATTAAAAAACATTACGAGCAATGGGGCGTGAAATATGTGTTGCTAATCGGCGACCTGAGACATCTTCCGATGATGTATATGTATCCGAAGCCCGGTGAAAAAAGAGACGAAAACGGATTAAAGAGACCTGTGGGAAGAACACCTACGGATTTCTTTTATGCCGAGCTCGATTCTCCGGTAAACGCCGACGGAGACGCCTTACCCGGTGAATACAGTAGCGATACGAAGCAGATGAAGGACTTATATCCGGACGTATTTGTAGGAAGAATACCCTTTTCCGATTCTTCTACGGTTCGGAGTGTTCTTTCGAACGATATGGACTACGAGTTATCCGAAGAAAGTTTCAGAAAGTCCGCATTACTTGCCGGCGCCATGCTGTATTACGCCGAAGAAGGAACGTTGAGACAGGATGGAGGCCTTGCATTAAGTTTTGCCGATGATAATTACCTTAAACCGGCTCATTTTACCACTTTCAGTATGTACGAAAAAGAAGGTACGGATCCGTCTTATTTTAAAAGCGACGCTCCTCTTACCGAGTCGAATTTTAAGAAACAAATCGCTTCTGGCAAGTACGGTTTGATTCTGTGGAACGCACACGGTAGCCCTACGTCCATAGCAAGGAAATTCTGGGTTGATACTAACCATAACGACAAGGTGGATAGCGGTGAAATACGTTGGAAAACTCTGCTCAGTATTTCGGATATCGATTCGATTGCTTTTCCTCATTCCGTTACGTATAGTGCAAGTTGTGAAACAGCCTGGCCGGAAAAACATAATATGGGTTTCGAAAGCTTAATTAAAGGCGGGGCTGCCTTCATAGGGGCGTCTCGTATAAGTTACGGCGGAGGAACAATAGACCCGGTACTTGAAGGATTTATCAGGCATTATGCACTTGATAATTTTGCTCTCGGTGATTCGCTTGATCTGTCGTTGTTTGAAATGCCTCACTCTTCAATGGCTGATTTTGTAAATTTATACGATTTTAACCTTTACGGAGATCCTTCTTTGCGCGTTAATCCCGTGGAATTTGCCAAATTTTCATTGTCTCTTCCGGAAAATAGGGTTACCGTTGAGACCGGTAAGAAATCTTCCTTCGATTTGCAGTTGACAATCAATTCCGAGAATACCGTTAAACTTGGTTTCGAAACGGATCTTGACGGTGTTGAGGTAACTTTTGACAAAAATTCTCTCAGTAAAACCGGCATTGTGAAATGCAACGTAAAAACTTCACCGGATATGGATCCGGGTGATTATACTGTTCAGATTTTCGGAGTGGATAAGAACGGAATAAAGGTAGCCGTTCCTTTGCATATTAACGTAAAACTGCATAAATACGAGCCTTATGATCTTAACAAAGACGGAGTTATAGACGGAGAAGATCTCATAATTTTTGCCGAATCGTACGGCTCCAAACAAGGAGATAGCAATTTTAACCCGAACTGTGATTTTAATTCGGATAAAGTGATTGACAACAAAGACTTATTAATACTTTCTTCGCATTTTGGCGAAAAAGACTAACTGAAAGGAGGAAAGAAGCATGAAATGCAATTGTAAAAAAGTTTTAAGTGTTTTTCTTGCCCTTATGTTTGTTTTCGGATTCGGTTTTGTAAACACAGGGCATTCCTTTGGTGTGGCAAAAGCGGAAAACACCCGCCATCTTTATCAGGTGGGCACGATAGGTGTTATGCCTGACGATTACATAGGTTCGATTACTCTTAACACGGCAAACACCGTTGAAGATGACTATGTGAGTGATTGGGCTTTTCCCATGCAAGGTATGACCGTAGATGCCAACGGTGATCTTATAGTAACCGATCCCGAATACGGAAGGATCCATGTACTTGATAAGACTCTGCAAAATAAACTTACATTCGGTGAATTGGGTAAAGGTCCCGGAAAACTGCAGTATCCTGCGGATGTTGCCGTGGATAAGGACGGCAATTTCTATGTTGCGGATTTCTTCAATAATTACTGGGCAAAATTTGACAAAACCGGGAAATGGATAATGAACGTAGGCAAAGAAGGTTCCGGAGACGGAGAATTTAACGGTCCTGCCGGTATCGCCATCGGCCCGGACGGAAACGTTTATGTGTCCGATCAGCTTAACAGCAGGATAGAAGTTTTTACAAAAGACGGTAAGTTCGTAAAAGAACTCTCCACTACTTTGATTTCTTACCCGGGCGCTATTACTTTTTCTCCGGACGGAAATTTGTTAGTGGTAAGCATAAAGATGGAGAAGGTTGTTGTGTTATCTACGGATGGCAGTGTGGTGTCTTCTTTCGGAGGCAAAGGAACCACTAACGGAAGATTCATAGATCCTTTTGATATTGCCGTCGATAAGGACGGGAATATCTATGTTGCGGACAGAGGAATCGGAAAAGCCAAACCGTCCGTGCAGAAATTTGATAAAACGGGTAAATTCCTTACGAGAATCGGACATAAAGCCACTAATTTACCGCAGCCAAACGGATCTTTTCTTACACCTTCAGGTATTGCCGTTGATAAAGACGGGAATGTTTATGTCTTTGATGCAGGCTATTTCTATAATAGCGGAGGCGGTCCGAGAGGCGGGCCTAACCCGTTCGGTTATCCGGTAGGTGCAAGGCTTACCGTGTATGACTCTCAAGGCAATTATGTTGCCAAGAAAGATTTTGACGTGATGGCACCGGGAAGATTGGTAGGTTCCTGGAGTGCTACTGTCGATTCTCAGGGTAAAGTTTGGGCAACGAGTTGGAACAATTTCTCCGATACCGGCGAGGTAGATATATTTACCAAGGACGGAAAATTCGTTAAAGCCATAAAGGGAATAAATTCGAAGGAAAAATTTACTGCCATAGGCGGTATTATTGCAGACGGAAAGGGACATGTGTTTGTAGGGCTTGCAAACTACATAGCGGAATTCGACGAAAACGGTAATTTCATAACGAAAATAGGAAATCACAAAGTCTCAAGTGTGGATCAGATGGCGTTCGATCCGGACGGCAATTTGTGGTGCGCAAGTTACGGCACACAAACTATTGTCGGATTTAAACCGGACGGTACGTTCATAAAGCAGTTCGGGCTTGCAAAGGCTGCAGTAGGACTTGCAATCGATAAAGACGGCAATTTCTATTGTCTTGCAAGCGACGAAGGAAAAGTTTATGTTTACACAAAGGACGGAAAGAGGAGTAAGTCATTCGGAGGTACCGGAAGAGAAGAAGGTAAATTCTGGTATCCGCAAGGTTTGGCAATCGGTCCTAACGGTGAAATTTTAGTTGCCGATACGGAGAACGGAAGAATTCAGGCATTCAGTAAAGACGGAAAGTTCTTGTGGAGCACCGACAGAAGCTATTACGAACCGATGATGATGAATTGGGGACCTGACGGCAATCTTTATCTTGCCGACGGTTTCCACAGTGTGGTAAGGATACTTAGTACAAAACCTCCCAAGGTTTCCAACTATAATTTTATTGTTAAACCTTCTTTGTCCGTTCTTGAAGTAAAAGCCGGAAAGAGCGGTAGTTTTAACTTTATAATCAAAAACACCGGTAAAACCGATGATACGTATGTTTTGAAACTTGATTCTTCCGATTTACCCAAAGGATGGAAGGTTTCTTCCATTCCGGATTCTGTTTCCGTAAAAGCCGGCGATCAAACCTTAATTCCCGTTACCGTAACCACCACTCCTGATTCTCAGCCAAAAGAAAAAGGCACTCTTACTCTTAACGTTCAGTCCAAAGGCGATCCCACTCTTACAAAATCATCAAGCGTTGTGGTGCAAATTCCGGAAAGGCCACCGGTAAACGTGACGATTTCCGGAGATACGATTCCTTATAACGAGCAAGGAACTGTTACGGTTGACATTGAAAAAACGGAAGGGCTTTACGGTGTTGCGATAACTTTGAATTATGATCCCGATATGTTAAGAGTCGATAAGGTGGAACCAAGCGGTGTGCTTGGCAATGATGCCTTGTTCCTCGAGAATCATTCGAAGCCCGGTGTTATAGTCATAGGATATACTTTAAAAGGTAAGGAAAACGGCAAAACCGTTGTAGGTCCTCTTGTAAAGATTACGTTTACCGGACTTAAAATCGGAAAAACCACTCTTAAATTCTCCAATGTTACTTTGAATGATGCAAAAGGGCATGTTATCAAATCTCAGACTACCGACAAAGATATCACTGTTTATGATACGACTCCTCCTAAAATTAAGGTTGACTTTACCGACGGCACCGAAGTAACCGATCCTAACTTCTATTTCTCCGGATCTACCGATCCCGGTTGTCAGGTAACAATTAACGGGAATAGCGTGGAGGTTAACTCTGACGGTGGATTTGTCGGTTCTGTTTACCTAAATGACGGTGAAAACACCATTACCATCGTTTCAGTGAATAAATACGGTGTTAAAAATACTCTTGTTCTGCACGTAATCCTGAAAACAAAGACGGTAATTACTCTTCAACCAAACAACCCCTACATGACGGTTAACGGTGTAAAGAAAGAGATAGACCCCGGAAGGGGAACAAAGCCCGTAATAATACCCAAATGGGGAAGAACGGTTGTTCCGATACGTGCAATTGTAGAAGCATTGGGAGGAACAATAAGTTGGAACGGTAAAGAGAGAGAAGTAACAATTAATTTCAAGGATACTGTTATTAATCTGTGGATAGGCAAACCTCAGGCTGAAGTTAACGGAGAAATGAAGTGGATAGATCCTAATAATCACGATGTTAAACCTATCATTGTAAACGGAAGGACAATGCTTCCTTTAAGATTCGTAGCGGAGAACTTAGGTTGCAAAGTGGATTGGGATCCCAATACGAAAACAATCACTATAACTTACCCTGCGGGATAGTTATAACTTTTAAGTTTTGATTTGACACGGGCAAAACCAGTTATTTAACTGGTTTTGCCTATTTGTTTTTATGAGCGGAGGTGATATGATGAAAAGAAAAAAGAGCGAGACAAAGAAAACTTTGATTGCTATCGGAGCCGTAATTATTGCTATTGTAATTATTTTCGGAGTATTAAGCATTGCGTTGAATCGTCCTAAAACGGCTATCGGAATTGCCAGAGCCAATTTCGGGGAAGGATGTTCGATAGGCAAAACTGGGAGTTTGCAGGATATTACTGTTTCTCCGTATAAGTTTGAGTACGTTCCCGTTGTAAAAAACAATGAAACCGTAGGTTATATCGTATTCTTGAACTTTAAGTCAAATAAAAGAGGATTGATGGATTATTTGTTCGGTACACCCGATAAAATGGAACTTGCCGTGATTTTTAAAAAAGACGGTGAATTTTCCAAGATAATACCTTTCAAACCGGGCAAAATTTTCGATGACGAATTAATTAAAACACTGTCCGAAATAAACAAACATAATACCGAGTATATAATAAAACACGTTGGTTTTGTTTATAAAACGAAGGATAAAAATTTACAGATTTTACAAAATAAAATATCAAATGCATGCATGTTACTTTTTTCCAAAGTAAACGGAAAAGAGGCTCTATACAAAATTATCCCCCCTCCGGGAAAGAATCGTGACCTTACGTTGAAATCTTTTATATCTTCGTTAAAACTCAAAGATTATAGAGGAAACAATATTGATTTTTCGGTTTTCAAAGATTATAAGTTCGTTGTTGTAACCGTAAATCCGTATTGCGGCAGTTGCGTTGACAATTTTAAACTCTTTATTAGCAAACTTCCCGTAAGTCTTCCTTACGATAAGGTTGTTGTTATAACAGAGGGTGATGCGGATACAATAGAAAAACTATGTGCAGGATATTCTCCTCTTTTAAAATCCAAATGTATTCTTATTAACGATAAGAGTAAATCGTTAATAGGTCAGGGAAAACTTCCTCTCGGTAATCTCGTTATGTTTGAAAAGAATTTTAAGCTCTTTTTTGACGGTCCGATTGCGGATCTTTTAAATGATCCTCAGGTTTTTAACAAAGTTGTGTTATGGCAAAGATACGAAAACAGAAAACTGCCTACTCCTTAGTGAGATTTTGGAGTTTTATATCGTTTTATTGAAACGGATATGCTTAAGCGGCATTTTGATTTTTTTACCTAAAGTGTAGAATTAATACAATCAGAATTTAGGATAAGGAGGAAATTATGAAGAAAAAATGGGTATCGGGGGTGGCTCTGCTCATATCTGTTTTTATGAGTGTGGCATTGTTTTTCCCTGCAGGTAGAAGCGCAAAGGCGGTGTCAACTTCCGCTCATATGACTTTCGACGCGAGTTATTCTTATTTTCCGTTTGACGGCTCGCAGAACGGCGGAACACCTTTTGCGTATCATATAAAATTTACGGGTGGGCATCCGAATGCCAATTATTATTATAAGGGATATTTTTATGCCGGCTCTTCGAACGGTGCGTTTGTATGGAAAGGCTCTACGAGCGAATGGATAAACGAAAGCACCTCCACTACAAACTTACCGGAGTTTACAACCGATGCGAACGGTAATTGGTCGGGTTGGATTTTCTTAAAAACCGATTCCGGGAAAAGTTTCAGCGGAACGGTTAAATTCAGAATAAGGTGCTATTTGGCATCTCATACCTCTACTAAAACCACCGGTACGTTAAGCACCGTTCATTTTATGGATATGGACGGCTCTCACAGCGGTGATTCGTATGTGGATACGCAGGGCGGCTGGATTGAAGGGCATGCGTACGATACAAACGGAAATCCGGTTTCGGATTATATCGTTGTCGTAAAGGATAGTAACGGACATATCGTTAATGCGTACAGCACTGAAGATAACGGCATTACCGACGGATACGGCACGGATACGGGTTATTACAAAGTTGCGGTACCGGAGGGTTCGGATTATTCCGTGGAGCTCTGGGATCCGAGCAATAATTCTATTGTTGGAAGTGCAACAACCGGAGTTAATGTTACGGCTCATCAAACAACTTCAAATGTGGATATAAACGCCGGAAGTTCGCCTTCTTTACAGGTTACGACAAACTCCGCAACGAATGTTACAAGCAGCAGTGCCACATTGAACGGCACTTTGAACGATTTGGGGAGCGATACGAGTGCTACCGTCTACTTCGAATACGGGACGGATACAAATTACGGAAGCGAAACGACTCATCAGACAATGAATTCAACGGGCAGTTTTACGGCGGATATTTCCGGCCTTTCTCCGAATACAACTTATCATTATCGTGCCGTTGCAGTAGGAAGTCCGAGCGGAACTACGGTTTACGGAAGCGATATCTCCTTTACCACCGGTGCGCCTCCGGTAGTCACTCCGTCCGTGCAAACAAACGACGCAAGCAACGTTGGCAAAACAACGGCAAAATTGAACGGAAACCTAACCGACACGGGAAACGCTTCTTCCGTAACCGTATACTTCGAATACGGAACGGATACAAGCTACGGAAACGAAACGACTCATCAGACTATGAACTCAACGGGCAGTTTTACCGCGGATATTTCCGGCCTTTCTCCGAATACAACGTATCATTATCGTGCCGTTGCAACAAACTCTGCCGGTACTTCCTACGGAGAAGACAAAACATTTGTAACGCTTTCTTCAAGTGCAAAAGTGGTATTGTTCGATGATACGAAAGACGAAACAGCCGGTAATGCCGATTGGGTAATAGACGGGGCTTATTCCGATTGGGCGGATGCTTTAAGAAACGAAGGTTATGTCGTTGAATCGCTCGACAGCGGGCCCATAACTTCGAGTGCTCTTTCGGATGTGGACGTATTTGTAATTCCGGAACCGCAGGATGAATTTTCAAACGGTGAAATAACCGCTATCAAAAACTTTGTGAATAACGGGGGAGGACTTATTCTTATTGCCGACCATTCCGGTTCGGATAGAAATAACAACGGACATGATTCTCCGCATATCTATAATAATAATTTTAATGTGAGCGATTTCGGGTTTAAGTTTAATCTGGATAATTTCTCTCAACATCCGATAAATAATGTAAATCATACGGTTTATCCGGCTCTTACGGACGGTGTTTCTTCAATAGGCGAGTGGGGTGCTTCCACCGTAAACATAACGGATGGTAATAAGGCAAAAGGTGTAATATTCAGCAACGATAATTCCAAAACAATAGTTGTAGGTGCCGAATACGGAAGCGGCCGTGTTGCGGCGATAGGAGATTCTTCTCCGTTTGATGACGGAAGCGGGCATCCGGGCAATCATCTTTACGACGGATGGGATGAATACGATGACTCCACTCTCGGTATAGATATGGTGAATTGGTGTGCCAAATTAACATCGTCTCCTTCCGTTTCCACTTCATCAGCAACAAATATTACTTCCACTTCCGCAACGCTTAACGGAAACCTAACCGACACGGGAAACGCTTCCTCCGTAACCGTATACTTCGAATACGGGACGGATACGAATTACGGAAGCGAAACAACTCATCAAACAATGAATTCAACGGGCAGTTTTACGGCGGATATTTCCGGCCTTTCTCCGAATACAACGTATCATTATCGTGCCGTTGCAACAAACTCTGCCGGCACTTCCTACGGAGACGACAAAACATTTGTAACGTCCGTTCAGATACAACCTCCCTCCCCTCCATCAAACCTCACGGCAACGGCAAATAGCAGTTCGATCACTCTTAATTGGAATGCTCCTTCCGATAACGGCGGTGCTTCGATTACTTCTTACAAGATATACAGAGGCACGTCTT
>Ga0256833_1001125_pt1 | contig 20031 bp, 22 predicted proteins | sample 356284metaG_FD_190535 | JGI IMG/M metagenome (GOLD analysis project Ga0256833, IMG submission 190535) | Hydrothermal vent microbial communities from Mid Atlantic Ridge, Atlantic Ocean - 356-284 | ecosystem: Environmental > Aquatic > Marine > Hydrothermal vents | place: Atlantic Ocean: Mid... | reverse complement strand
TTATGGATAAGAGAGGATGTAGAAAGAGATTTATGATAAATTACGACTATAATGCAGTAAATCAGGTAAAATTTGATAAGGGTAGTGTTGTTATAAATGGAGTAAAATATAAACTGGAAAACAAGAATTACGTATTTTATCCTGCTCCTGAAAAATAAAGATAAGAAAAGTATATAGCAGCCATTATTGACAGGATAAGCACTAATTTTGATACAAGTCTGAGGGTCATTCCAACAACTCTGAGGAAAATAATAAAGATAGCTATGGCCATAGCTATCAGTGCATATGTCCCTTCCGGTGTATCTAACATGTTGTCCATAGGATGGGGAAGATACTTCTTTATGCTTTCCTTAATCTCGTGTAGCTTTTGCTCTTTCGTTTTTTCAAACTTTTTTTGAAAATCTTCTTTTCCTTCATACAGGTCTAATGGATTCATAATTCTCCCCGTAGATATTTTTTATAAATTATATCAGTTTGTTTTTGAAAAAAGTCGGAATATAATAACTGTTATCCTTGTAAAGGAGATCTGCTTATGAAAAGTGCTATAGAAACAAAAGTGGAAGAAGTATATGAAAAAATTTTAAACAATCAAAGAATATCCGAAAATGAAGCCCTTTTTCTCCTGAGGGAAGCAGACCTTTTGACTGTTGGAAGATTAGCTGATTTTGTTCGCAGGAGGAAGCATCCAGATAATGTGGTTACATTTGTTGTGGACAGGAACGTTAACTATACCAATGTATGTGTTGCAGGATGTAAGTTCTGTGCCTTTCAGACAAAGGTCAATGCTCCAGATGCTTACATTCTGAATTTTGATGAGATATATGCAAAAATTCAGGAGCTTGTTGACTGGGGGGGAACAACTCTGCTTATGCAGGGAGGTTTAAACCCCCAGCTGAGAATAGATTTTTATGTTCAGCTTTTTAGAGGGATAAAGGAGAGATTCCCTGATATTCAGATACATTCCCTTTCAGCCTCTGAGATTTTTTACATATCAAAGTTAGAAAAAATGCCCATAAGAGAGGTTCTGAAGGTTTTACAGGAAGCGGGTCTTGACAGTCTTCCCGGTGGAGGAGCTGAGATACTCTCAGATGAAGTGAGAATTCAGATTTCTTCAAACAAGGTCAACACACAAACGTGGCTTGAGGTTCACAGGTCAGCCCATCAGCTTGGTATGAAAACAACAGCAACAATGATGTTTGGGCATGTTGAAAAGCCTGAGCATATAGTGGAGCATCTATCAAGAATAAGAGAGCTTCAGGACGAGTCTCTGAAGGAGGGGAAAGGATACTTTACTGCCTTTATACCGTGGACTTTCCAGAAAGGGGGAACAAAGTTAGACCATATTGAAACAGCAACAACCGTTTACTATCTGAAGGTGCTATCGGTATCAAGGATTTTTCTTGATAACTTTGAGAACGTCCAGTCTTCTCACGTTACACAGACTATGAAAGTGGGACCAGTCGGTCTTCATTTTGGGGCAAACGACCTTGGGAGCACAATGATAGAGGAAAATGTGGTTGCATCAACAGGATGGAAGGTTGCAGCTCCAAAACCTGAAAAAATGGCAGACATAATCAGGAAGGCTGGATTTAAACCAGCTCAGAGGGACACATACTACAACATAGTTAGATACTTTTAATCTGGTAAAAAATCAGAAAAACTACAGATGCAAATATAAGGGCATCTATTCTGTCTAAAACACCTCCGTGTCCTGGTATAAGATGCGAAGAGTCCTTTTCTCCAACCTGTCTTTTTATAAAACTTTCAAACAGGTCTCCTATCTGCATGAGAACACCTGCTGTAACGACAGGAATTACAGCTTCTTTTATTCCCAGATAAAAGCTGAGTGCTACTCCGCAGATAACAGCTCCTAAAAATCCTCCAACAGCCCCTTCCCATGTTTTTTTAGGAGAGAGTTTAGGAGCAAACTTATGTCTGCCAAAACTTTTTCCCACAAAGTAAGCAAATGTATCCCCTGCCCACACAGTGGCAAATAAAACAAGTAGCAGGTATCTGTTTTCTTCCTGTAGAAAACCTAATGAGGATATAAAAAATACAGGATAAATCAGACCAAATACTGATGCTGTAAGGCTTTCAATACTGTATTCCCTGTGTGAAACAAAAAAGCTATAAAGAAAGATTAAAAATAGAGACAGATATGGTGAAAGGAATAGGAGGAATAAAGAGCTGATAAATCCTACTATTCCAGAAAGGACAGGAAAAAGATTCCTGTGCCTTTTTTCTAAAAGGTGAAAGACCTCCCACGTTCCAATACCTGTTAAAACAGCTATAAGCAGTTTAAAAATCCAGACAGGTAGATATACAACAGCAGCAACAGCGGTTAAAGCGAGGATAACACCTGAAATTGTTCTTATAAGCAGGTTATTCATACAGAAAACACCTTTCCAAATCTTCTCTCTCTACTCTGGTATTCATAAAGTGCTCTCATAAATTCTTCTCTGTCAAAGTCAGGCCACAGAACATCAGTAAAGTAAAACTCTGTGTAAGCCGTCTGCCACAGCATGAAGTTAGATATTCTCTCCTCTCCACTTGTTCTTATAAGAAGGTCTGGATCTGGCATGTCTGGAATATAAAAGTATTTTCTTAAATCCTTTTCCTCTGTAATCTCTTTTCCCTCTTTTAATGCCCTGTTAAATGCGTCTATCAGCTCAGCCTTACCACTGTAGTTCAGTGCAACGACAAAGTTCATGGATTTGCAGTGTTGTGTAGCCTTCTCCCCTTCCTCAACAGAATTTTTTATCATTTCAGGGAGCTGTTCAATCCTTCCCATAAATCTCAGTCTTATATCTCTTTCTACGAGATATGGAACTTTTTTGTTTATGTATTCTACTAACAGGGACATAATTGCGTCCACTTCTTCCTTTGGTCTTCCCCAGTTTTCTGTTGAAAATGCAAAAACGGAGAGCCACTTTATGCCAACTTCCCGGGCAGTTTCAATAATCTCCTCTACCCTTTTTGCTCCTTCCCTATGACCGTAAACTCTGGGAAGACCCCTTCTCCTTGCCCATCTTCCGTTTCCGTCCATAATTACAGTAACGTGAGAAGGGATTTTATAAAGGTTTTCCATCACTGAATTTCCTCTAACTGTTTACGAGATATCTCTGCTTCTTCTGTATCAGGAAAATTTTTGATAATCTTTTGAAAAACTTTTTTGGCTTTGTCTGTTTCTCCTAATTTAATGTAACATTGAGCTTTTTTTAGCATAGCAGCAGGGAGTTTATTACAGTCTAAAATCTCGCCTGTTTCACATCCTGTAACAATTCTGTTGAATGTTTTTAAAGCAGTGTCATACTTTCCTTCCGTGTAATATATCTGCCCAAGCCAGAACAAGGCGTTGTCATAAAGCTCTGAACTTTTATATTTATCTATAAATTTTTTAAATCCTTCCTTTGCTTCTTCCATTTTTCCTTTAAAATAAGCATCAAGGGCATATTTGTATAACCTATCAGGTTTTTCTGGTATTTTAACCCTTTCTTCACCTTCCTTAGGAAGAGTTTCCTCCTCTACTTTTCCGAAGGATTTTAATTTCTGCAGTTCTAAAGCATTTTGAGAAGCAGTTTTTGATACGTTATCTACTCTTTTTGACAGCTGGGCTATATCTTCTTTTACCTGAATCTGGTTTTGTTTTATCTGGGCAACTTCTTTTTTGAGTTCAATTAGTTCTTTTTGCAAAAGGTCAATATCTTCCTGTTTTGCACAGGCTGATATTAAAAGAGTTGCAGGAATTAATGTAAGATATTTTTTCATGTTATCCTCCAGAATGCTTGTTAAACAAACATAGTAAATATATAATTGTTGGTATACTTATTTCAAGGTGGATAGATATGAATAAGCTTATTGAATACATATCCTTAAAAATCACAGAGTTTCTCCACGGAGATTTTGAAATCTATAAAGACTTTTCGGAAGAAATAGAAAAAATTAAAGGGGAATACATACTTCTTATTAAAGACTTGTTGAGAGAGGATGCCAATCTGTCTGATGTAAAGCCCAAGGCTTTTTTGTTCGGAAAACATCTATTTGAAAATGATGTATCTTATATGCTTATACTGGACATACACAATTATATTCTTCCTGAAATAGCAGTAATACTATCTCAAATTGAGAATAATGCTTCAAAATTTCTATATAAAATAAACCTTACAGAAAGCAGGATAAAGTTTTTAGAAAATAAGATAGCCTATGGTTATCTATCAGAGAGCATAAAACAGGACAAAAACTGGATTAGGGAAAAGCTGAGAATACTGAAAAACTCTGAAAGTTCCCTAAAACCTTTTGTTAGAGACCATCTTGTATGGGTAAATAAACTGTTGGAAGACCTGAAAAAACTCAGGTCAAAAAGTAGCATTCCTTTAGGACATTACAACTGTGAGCTTGGCAGGAAACTTGAACATGCAAATGGTTTAGGAATATTTGATGAATACAGAGCAGAGATTGTAACACTGCACAAAAAAATCCACGGAAGTGCCATACAGATTTACCACTTTCTTGAAAAGAGGGATTATAAACATCTGCTTCTTGAGTATTTAGAATTTTTTAATCTTGTGGGAAAGTTTGTCGGTCTCCTTGGGCTGACGTTTGCTGTTATGTATGAAGAAGATGCAAATATAGACCCTCTTACAAAGGTTCTGAGCAGAAGAAGTCTTGAGTTTATACTCTCTTCAAACTTTCATATAGCAAAGATATCAAAAAGGCCCTTATCTGTTGCGATGGTTGATATAGATAACTTTAAACAGATTAACGACAGATACGGTCATCAAGTTGGAGATTGTGTTTTAAAGAAAGTAGCTCACCTCATACAGGAGAGTCTTAGAAAATCTGACTTTATCTTTAGATATGGTGGTGAGGAGTTTTTTATACTTTTTCCTTTTACAACAAAGGAAGATGCTAAATATGTGATGGAACGAATATTGAAAAAAATATCTGATTATAAAATAAGGTGTGGTTCTTTTGAAATTAGCGTAACAGTCTCTGCTGGCATTGCTTCCATAGATGATGCAGATGACATATATTCTCTAATATCTTATGCAGATAAAGCTCTCTATAAAGCAAAAAATACTGGAAAAAACAGGGTTTATGCCTAAAATCTGTTAAAAACAAATACAAATCTCAGGAGGTTTCCTTATTGAAAATTGGTGTAGTAAGTCTTGGATGTCCAAAAAACTTGGTTGATACAGAAATATTAATGGGAAAACTGAAAGCAGGAAAGGCTGAAATCGTATCAAAACTTGAAGATGCAGATGTTATCATAGTAAATACCTGTGGTTTCATAGATGCTGCAAAAGAGGAGTCTATAGATACCATATTAGAAGTTTCTCAGTATAGGGAGAAAGGTAAAAAGATTATTGTTACAGGCTGTTTAGTAGAAAGGTATAAAGACCAGTTACAAAAGGAAATTCCTGAAGTTGACCTGTTTGTTGACTTAAAAGAAGAAATTCAGATTCCTGAAAAAATAGGGATAGAAATATCTGATAAAAATTTAGATTTATACAGGGAAAGGATAATAACTACACCTCCTCATTTAGCCTATCTAAAGATTTCGGAGGGCTGTGACCACACCTGTGCTTTCTGTGCAATACCACAAATTAGAGGAAAACACAGGAGCAGAAGTATTGAAAGTATTGTAAAGGAAGCTGAGGCTCTTGCTGACAGAGGAGTAAAAGAGATTAATGTGGTTTCTCAGGATACGTCCTTTTACGGAACAGACCTGTATGGAAAACCTAAATTATGGGAACTGATTGAAAAGTTAGAAAACATTGAGGGCATAAAGTGGATAAGACTTTACTACTTATATCCTACAACTATAAATGAAGACTTTTTCAAAAGAATGGCAGACAGCGAAAAATTAGTTAAATATATTGAAATGCCTGTTCAACACACTGAAGACAGAATACTGAGAGACATGATGAGGGGATACAGAAAAAGCAAAATAGAGAAGATACTGGAATGGAAAGAAAAATATATACCGGAAGCAGCCATAAGAACGGCAGTTATAGTAGGATTTCCAACAGAGACAGCGAAAGATTTTGAAAACCTAAAAGAGTTTATCTCTAATGCTAAATTTGACTGGTTAGGGGTCTTTACTTACTCCCACGAGGAAGGAACACCTGCATTTGAAAAGTTTGAGGATACTTTGCCCCAGGAAGAAAAAATAAGAAGGAAAAATGAGATACTGCAGTTGCAGGAAAAAATAACAGAAACCAAAAACAGACAGATGATTGGTGAAGAAGTAGAGATTCTGATTGACGGTTTTTCTGAAGAATGGGAAACTCTTCCAGTTGGAAGAACATACAGGTCAGCTTTTGAAATAGATGGTATTGTGTATGTGGAAGCAACAGAGCCTGTAAAGATTGGAGAATTTGCAAAGGTGAAAATAAAAGACGTGATTGACAGTGTTGATACAGTAGGGGAACTGGTGTAGAATTCTGGCAAGGAATTTGCATTATTTGTCTCATATATGTTCAGGAGGAGAACTTGAGCAGGATAAAAGATTTACGACCTATAAAAGTTAGAGATTATAAACTGTATGTCATAAACCAGCTAAAACTTCCAGTAGAAACAGAATGGGTTGAGCTTTCTAATTATCAAGAAGTAGCTGACGCTATAAGGAATATGATAGTTAGGGGGGCTCCCTTGATAGGAATAGTGGGAGCATTTGGATTTGCCATCGGTATAAAGGAATTAATAGACAAAGGTGAAGATTTAGGTAAAGCAAAAGAGATAAAGAAAGTTTTAGAGCAAACAAGACCTACAGCGGTAAACCTTTTCTGGGCACTGGGAAGAATGTGGAACAGATTTAATAAATTGTTAGAAAACAGTGAACAGAGAGAAGACATCATTCGTCAGATGTTTAAAGAAGCAGAAAAGATAGAGTTAGAAGACTATCACGCAAATAAGTCTATAGGAGGTTACGGTCAGGTGTTACTTCCTGAAAAGGCCAGAGTTCTTACTCACTGCAATACAGGAGCATTGGCCACTTCAGGATGGGGAACAGCCTTAGGGGTTATAAGAAGCGCCTGTGAAGAGGGAAAGGAGATAACTGTTTATGTTGATGAAACACGGCCTTACCTTCAGGGAGCAAGACTTACAGCATGGGAATTGGTTTACGAAGGAATTCCCCATTATCTTATAACAGACAGCTCAGCAGGATTTCTAATGAAAAAAGGAATGATAGATGCTGTGATTGTAGGTGCTGACAGAATTACAAGGAATGGAGATGTTGCAAATAAGATAGGAACATATGCCCTTTCTGTTTTAGCAAAAGAACACAATATACCCTTTTACGTAGCTGCTCCCACTTCAACATTTGATTTAAAGATAAGAAGAGGAGAAGACATTATTATAGAAGAACGGTCAGAAGAAGAAGTTAAAAAGTGTGGTGATTGCAGTATTGCTCCAGGGGAGAGTAAAGCTTTAAATTACTCATTTGACGTAACCCCTGCATCTAACATAACAGCTATAATTACCGAAAGAGGTATAATATCCCATGTTAATGAAGAACATATAAAACAGTTTTTCAAATATAAAGGAGAGTAAGATGAGAGTGGTTACAATTGGTGGTGGGACAGGGCTTTCTTCACTTCTTAGGGGGATAAAACATTTAATTCCTCATCCTATAACTGATTTATCAGCTATAGTGACCGTTGCAGACAATGGGGGGAGTTCTGGAAGGTTGAGAAGAGAGATGCAGATTCCTGCCCCCGGAGACATAAGAAACTGTATTGTAGCTCTTGCAGAAGATGAAGATATTCTCGCTAAGGTTTTCCAGTATAGATTTACAGAAGGGCAAGGTCTAAAAGGACACTCTTTTGGTAATCTTTTTCTTTCAGTTTTGACAAAAATAACAGGAGATTTCCTTGATGCTGTTGAAATAACCTCAGACATCCTCAAGATAAAAGGAAAGATTATACCTTCAACAGACGAAATGGTAGATATCATCGCAGAATTTACAGACGGCACTGTTATAAAGGGAGAAACCCAGATAACAGATTACGGTAAACAGTTAAAAGGGAAGATTAAGAACATATGGATGGAACCTTCTGATGTGAAAGCCCCTGAAGAAGCTGTTCAAAAAATATTGGAAGCAGATGCGATTATATTGGGACCAGGAAGTCTTTTCACCAGTATAATCCCAAATCTTCTTGTGAAGGACATAAAAGATGCTATTTTAAAAAGTAGGGCATACAAAATATACGTATGTAACGTAATGACCCAGTATGGTGAAACTGACCAGTTTACAGCTTCAGACCATATAAAAGCTATCCACAGTATAGTGGGAAAGCCATTTATTGACGCTGCTGTTGTTAACACTACAGTTCCACCTGATGAGCTACTGAGGAAATACATGAAAGAAAATGCTGAACCTGTTACTGTAGATGCTGGGAACATATCACGGATGGGAATTACAGTTTTTGCGGAAGATTTACTTGATACAGGAGATTACGTAAGACATAATCCACAAAAACTCACTAAAACAATTGAAAAAATACTGAAAAAAGTTAGTAAGAAGAACGCAGCTTAATGGAAAGATACCTGACAGAATTTAACACTTCTCACTTACCTGAAATAGTTGCTGAAACAGTTATAATAGGTTCTGGGGTTGCTGGTTTAAGCACAGCCCTGCAGCTGATAAATTTAGGTATAAAACCCCTTATAATATCAAAGAAAACTCCAGAAATATCAAACTCTTTTTTAGCCCAGGGAGGTATAGCTGCAGCAGTAGGAAAAAAAGATGACCCCCAAAAACATTACAGGGATACTGTCAAAGCTGGTAGAGGTTTGTGTATTAGTAAAAATGTTAGAATTTTAGTAGAAGAAGGCTTAGAGAGGGTTATAGACCTCATAGAAAGAGGAGTTCCTTTTGATAAGGATGAAAAAGGAAACATTCTACTTACAAGAGAAGGGGGACATTCCCAGAGGAGAGTTTTACACACAAAGGACAGAACAGGTTCTGAAATAGGGTATACCCTATACAAAGCTGTAAAAGATAAGGTAAACTTTCTTTTTAACTATTACCTGGAAGAAATTTTAACAGAAGATAACAGATATTTAGGTTTGATTATCAGTAATGGCTATAAAAAGTTTGTAATAAGGAGTAAGTCAGTCGTATTAGCAACAGGGGGATACAGCCCTATATACTTAAGAAATACCTCTGCTTACAAAGTTTCTGGAGATACATTGAGTGTTGCCTATAGAGCTGGGTGTGTTTTATCTGACCTTGAGTTTGTTCAGTTTCATCCTACAGCTCTTTATGTAAAGGGACAGCCTGCATACTTGATAACAGAAGCTGTAAGAGGTGAAGGAGCTTTACTTGTTGATGAGGATGGAAATAGATTTATTGATGAGATGAGACCAAGGGATGAAGTTGCAAGGGCAATATTCAAAAAATATTCAGAAGGTAAAAAAGTATTCCTTGACCTGAGACCTTTAAAGGAAAAGGGTATTAATATAGAGGAAAGATTTCCTACAGTTTACTCCCTGATAAAAAGTTTTGGCTTTAAAGATACTGACCCTGTTCCTGTTTCTCCTGCTGCCCATTATTCTATTGGCGGTATAGAAGCTACAGCCAACGGAAAAACTTCTGTAGAAGGAATTTTTGCAGTTGGTGAGGTTTCATGCACAGGAATACACGGAGCTAATCGTCTTGCAAGTAACTCTCTTTTAGAATGTGTAACCTTTGGTTATAAGACTGCTTATTCTGTTTACATATACAACATGTATTCAAAATTGTCTAAAATAAATGTAAAATTTAGTTCAGGAAGGGAAAAACTACTGTCAAAGGAAGACAGGAGACGATACCTTATTAATCTGAAAAAGCTAATGTGGGAGCTTGTTGGACTTGAAAGGTCAGAAGACTCTTTATCACGAGCATTAGAAGAGATAAAAAAGATGGAAAGTGAGTTAATTCAGTTTTCCAATAGTAGGTATCTTATTGATTTAATTTATTTATCAAAAGGTATAATATTATCAGCGAAAAACAGAAAGGAAAGTAGAGGAACCCATTACAGGTCAGATTTTCCAGAAGAAAAAGGGGATTACAAAAAGCACACAAAGATTTATAATGATTTTAAAATAAAACTGGAGGTAAATTAGTCATTCAGGAATTAAGAGTTAACAGGCAGATAAGAGCTAAAGAAGTAAGGCTTATTGACGAAAACGGTCAGAATTTAGGTATTGTCCCAATTGAAGAAGCCCTTAGAATTGCAGAGGATAGAAACTTAGACCTTGTGGAAGTTTCTCCCAATGCAAAGCCACCAGTGTGTAAAATAATGGATTACGGAAAATACAAGTTTGAACAGAAGAAGAAAGAAAGGGAAGCAAAGAAAAAACAGAAAGCAAAGATGCAGAATGTTAAAGAGATAAAATTCCGTATAAAAATAGAAGACCACGATTACCAGACTAAAGTAAGACACATAAGAGAGTTTATAGAAGAAGGGGACAAGGTAAAGGTGTGGATTTGGTTTAGAGGTAGAGAGAATGTTCATCCTGAATTAGGGGAAAAATTGGCAAACAGAATTATTGAAGACCTTTCAGACATAGCGAAAGTTGAAAAACCTCCTAAAAAGGAAGGGAGGAACATGCTGTTTACACTTGTTCCTAAAGAACATAAGTAGTTAGCTGTTTTTGTAGACACAGTATATTCTTTGGAAAACTGTTAAAGTTGCCCCAATAGCTATAGCTATCAGTCCTATTGTGACAATGTCAAACAGGAGGGTCAGTATTAAAATTACTGACCTTTCTGTTCTTTCTAAGACTCCTACTTTACAATCAATTCCTAATCCTTCAGCTCTTGCTCTGGTGTAACTGACCATAAGTGATATAAAGGCTGTATATATTGACAGGATTAACATATAGTCATTTTTTATGTAGAAAATCCCTATTGCTATTAAAGGTAAAAAGTCAGAAATTCTGTCTATAACAGAATCAAGGAATGCACCAAAAGTTGAACTTTTGTTAAATCTTCTTGCCAAAACACCATCAATGGCATCACACAGATTGCCTGCTATAAGAAACAGAGCCCCAACAAAAAAGTTGCCTTTTAGAATAAAAAATGAACTGATACCTACAAGAATGAGACCTGTTACTGTGAGAATATTTGGTGTAATTCCAATTTTATTAAGGAGTTTTACGACAGGAAAAACAGTCTCTTCAAAAACTGGTTTTATGTTTTTAACTATCTGACTCATAGAACCTTTTCACCCTTTCAATAAACTCTTTTACTTTTTTTAAATCCTTTACTCCCGGTTTTATCTCTAATTTTGATGATGCATCAACGCCGTAAGGTTTTATCTGTCTGAGCAATTTTTCAACATTTTCAGGGGAAAGCCCCCCTGACAGGACTGTTCTTCTGTGCATCTGTAACACTTTTTTTGCAAGCTCTGGATTGACTTGTTTCCCTGTCCCCCCATAAGCTTTTTCTGAATAGGCATCTATCAGTATTAGATAGTTTTTTTCCACAAAAGGTTTTATCCGGTTAACGTCCTTTTCATTTTTTATTCTGAATGCCTTTATCACTTTTTCCTCTGGAAATTTGGCTACGAACTCTATGCTTTCTTCTCCGTGAAACTGAATTACATCTACTATGTCTAATAATTTCCATACTGTTTCTTCTGAGGGATTTACAACAACAGCTACTGACTTTGAGATTCCTTCTATTTCTTTGGTTATGTCTTTTATTTTTTCCATGTCTACATGTCTGGGACTTTTGTCAAAATAAACCATACCTATGTGAGTAGCCCCTAAGAAAGCTATCTTTTTTGCCTGTTCTTTATTCGTAAGACCACATATTTTTATTATGTAATCTTTCACAGCTTTCTTGTTTCCCTAATGTATATTCTAAGTAGCTCTTTACTTTTCTCCTGAATAGTAATCTTTTCTATTTTCCCGTTATCATATGAATATAGGAGAATAAACTTATTGTATTCTACTCTTGTAGGTCTGTCTCCTACATAAAATATTCTTACTCCTTTGTTTATAACAGTTATACCTTTTTCTGAGCAAGAAAATGAGGCATTTTTATCTATTTTAAATTTTCCAGTTAAAATCTGTTTTAAATCAAAAGGAAGCTTTATGTTTAGATAATCCCAATACATACTGAGATTTTTACTGCAAATCTTTTCTTGGCCAGAAAATTTTACGCACACACTATCTTTTAGATAATCAACAGAAAACAGTTTTCTGCCAAATGGGGATTTAACTACAATAGAGGAGTTTTCATCAAATTTACCGTAAAAGATGAGATACGCTCCGTGAACAAATATGTTTCCTCTAATGAAGACAGGCTTACTTTCAAGGGAGGTTTTTACTATTTTTTTAAAATAGAGCTGACATCTTTCTTTTTTTACAAGTGGAGCACAAGAAGCTATAATTAAGGCAAAAAAAGATGTTATAATGGCCTTTTTCATCTTTCTAACAGTTTTATTTTGTTTATTATTTTCTTTTTCAGTCCTGGCTCTCCCTCTTTTCCTGTTTTTTCTATTATAGAAAGGGCTTTTCTGTATAGTTTGAGGGCTTCTTTTTTCTTTCCCATTGCCTCTAACACTTCAGCTAAATGCTCCGTCAAAATAGGGTCATCTGGTAGTTTATCTAATGCTTTTTTTATGAGCCTGTAAGCTTTTTCATACTTCCCTTTTTTGAAGTATCCCCAGCCGAGACTGTCAAGATATGCAGGGTTGTCAGGAGAAAGCTCTAATGCTTTTTTAACTAATTCAATTCCTCTGTCAATGGCGATTCCCCTGTTAATGTATGAATATCCTAAATAGTTTAAAGCATCTGGGAATTTTGGTCTTAGCTGGATAGCTTTTAGTAAAGCTTTTTCAGATTTTTCCCAGTCGTTTAATTTGTCATAAAAAATCCCCTCATAAAAATATAAAACAGCGTCATTAGGGGCTATTTTTTTTGCTTTCTGTAGTATCTGGAGGGCTTTTTCTGTGTTTCCCCTCTCATCTTCTAACTGAGCTATCATTAAAAGTAATCTGTGGTCTTTGGGGTTTATTTTGAACATTTTATTTAAAACATCAATGGCTTCATCATATTTGTTCATTCTTGTGTATACTTCTGCCAGTCTCTCTAAAACATCAAGGTCATCAGGTCTTTCCTGCAATACTTTCAGATATAAAGACTCTGCAAGCCTATATTTCCCCACGCTTTCGTAAGCCATCCCTAAAATCATTGCCACGGCTAAGTTATTTGGGTTTTTTGCATAGAGTTCTTCCAACTCCTTTACGACTTCTTTTGCTTTGTTTTCTTTAATGTATAAGAGAAACTTTTTTAAAAGGGCGTCTTTATTTTCAGGCTCAAGCTGGACTATTTTGTTTATTATCTCCTCTGCTTTGTTATCCTGGTCTGACTGAACGTAAACCTGAAACAGCCTGTTTAAAGCTTCAATATTATCTGGGTCTTTTTCAAGCACTTTCTTGTAAACCTTTTCTGCTTTTTCCCACTGTCTGTCCTGTGAGTATATAGTCCCAAGAAGTGTAAAGGCAGAAGTGTAAAGTGGGTCTATCTGAACAGCTTTTTCTAAATATTTTATTGCTTTGTTTTTCTGGTTTTTAAATAGATATATCCTTGCCAGCACATAGTATATTCGTGGGTCATCTTTTTTTACTGTTAGAAGTTCTTTTAATGTCTTTTCAGCTTCATCTACTTTGTTTTCCTTGAAGTATATGTCTACTAAATGGGACAGTATCTTTTCATTTTTAGGAAACTTTTTTATACCTTCCTTCAGAATTTTTTCTGATTTATCTAACTGTTTTAATCTTTCATAAACAACTGCAGCATAGGTATATGTTTCTGGCTGGTTTTTAAATTTGCTTACATAAATTCTTAAAATTTTCTCTGCTTCTTTTTCGTTTCCGCTATGAAGGGCAAATTTTATAGTGTCTTTATAAATCTGAGGAATATCTGGTGCTATGTTGATAGCTTTTTTACAGTAATAAACAGCTGTTGAAAAATCCCCTGATTGGGCTGAGTATTTACATGCTGTGTAATAAAAGTATAGATTGCCTGTCTTTTCTTTTCCATTAACAGGGATACACGAATACAAAACTGCTACAAAAAACAATAAAAAAAGTCTTTTTATCATAACTAATTCCTTTTTCTTGCTATTAAAACTGATACAGGAGAATTTTTTACCACTTTCATTGCAATTGTTCCTAAGAAAAATCTCTTAATGTCTTTTCTTTGTCTTTTTCCAACAATCACTAAATCAGGAGTAAAATCTTTTATTGCTTCTAATATTGCTCTATCTGGTGTAGTTTTAATGATTTCAAAGTCTACTTTTAATCCTTCTTTCTCAAGGTTTTTTTTCAATTCTTTAAGCATACTTATTTTTTTCTGAAAAACAGTCTCGTATATGTGGCTAAAGTGAGCATAACTTTCTTCTGTGTCAGCATGGACTATATCAATCTCTGCTCCTATTTTTTTGGCTATTTCCTTTGCAGTTTCTAATGCTTCTATAGAGTTAGGAAGGAAGTCGTAACCAACAAGGAGTTTTTTTATGTTTTGAAGTGAATTTCCTTTTATTACTAATACAGAGGAACGGGCTTTATTGACTATTTTTTCTGCCTCATTCCCTAAAAGTAAACTTTCAGAAATTGTATTTCTATGAGCTCCAATGACCACAAGGTCAAAATTTTCCTTTTCACAGATGTCTAAAATCTCTTCTGCAATATCTCCTGTAACGATAGAAAAAGAAGTTTTTATTCCTTCCTCTTTACTTAACTTTTCGGCTATGCTTTTGAGTTTTTCTGAAGATATCTGTGTCAGCTCTTCAATTTTTTCTACTATTTTCTGGAATTCTTTAGGGTCAACAAAAGGTTCAAGGTCGTCAAGGGCTACAGGAAAAAGGGTATTTTCTATAACGTGGACTAATTTTATTTCAGCACCAAATATTTTACCTATATACACAGCAGAGTTTATAACAGTCTCTGTGACTTCACTAAAGTCTACACCTACTAATATTTTTTTAAACTGCATATTACTTACCTGCTAATTTGTCTTTTGCATACTCCATAAGCCCACCAGCTTCAAATACTTTCTTCAGACTTTCAGGAAGTGGTTTAAATCTGTATTCTTTACCTTTTGTTTTGTTGATAATTTTGCCTGCTTCCATATCTATCTCAATGATGTCCCCTTCTTCTGCATCTTTAGCAGCTTCTGGAGATTCAATAATAGGCAGCCCGAGGTTTATTGCATTTCTGTAGAATATGCGGGCAAAAGACTCAGCTATGATAGCTCCTACTTTCGCTCCTTTGAGGGCAAGTGGAGCATGCTCTCTGGAAGAACCACACCCAAAGTTTTTTCCTGCAACAATGATGTCCCCCGGCTGAACCTTAGTAGGGAATTCAGGGTCTGCATCTTCCATCACGTGTTTTGCCAGTTCTTCTGGGTCTGTTGTTACAAGGTATCTTGCAGGTATTATTTCGTCTGTGTTGATATCATCTCCAAACTTCCACACTTTACCTTCTATTTTCAATGAAGTACCTCCTGATATTTTGTAGGCAGTTTAACTGAAATAATACCACAAAAGGTAATTTCAATGTAAGATAATTGGTATAAATAAATCAGGATGGGGTTTTGAGATGAAGGTTTACTTTTTCGGCGTTGAAGACTGGGAAAAACTGCATATAGAAAGGAAGCTAAGGGAAAAAAGTGTATCAGGGGAGTTTTTTTTCTTTAAAGAAGCACTTGATATAAACAACGTGGATGAGGCAAAAGATGCAGATATTATCAGCGTTTTCATATACTCTAAACTTACACCTGAAGTCATTGACAGGATACCACATCTAAAGCTGATAATAACAAGGTCTTCAGGATACGACCATATAGATGTTGAATATGCACTGAAAAAAGGTATAAAGGTTGCATACATTCCCGGTTACGGTAATAACACAGTTGCAGAATACACATTTACTCTTATTCTTGCCCTTGCAAGGAAGATGAAACCAATGATAGAAAATTCAAGTAAAGGTATTTTTACACGGGAAGGTTTGATGGGTATAGACATAATGGGCAAAACGATAGGTATAGTGGGAACAGGAAAGATAGGCTCCCATGTTGCAAGAATTGCCTATGGTTTTGGTATGAAGATACTTGCCTACGACAGGTCAAAAAACAGTGAACTCATAGAAAAATACAATGTTGAGTATGTTGGTCTTGAGGAGCTTCTTTCCCGCTCAGACATTGTTACAGTGCATCTTCCTTACAACAGGGCAACCCACTTTTTGATAAACAGATTTAACATAAAATTGATGAAGTTAGATGCTATGCTGATAAACACATCAAGGGGGGAAGTTGTTGAGCTTGATGCAATCGTTGAAGCACTGAAGGAAGGAAGGCTTGCTGGTGGTGTTGGACTTGACACAATTGAGACAGAGATAACGGTGGAGGAGGAACTGATGAAAAAGACAGGTCTGAGGGCTTTGAAACTAAAAAAAGCAGCAGAGGCAAAGTATCTCCTCAGTCAGGCAAATGTAATAGTTTCTCCCCATGTTGCTTACTACACAAAGGATGCATCAGAGAGAATATTAGACATGACAGTGGACAATATTCACAAGTTTATGACAGAAGGAGATGTAATAACTCCTGTTCCTGAGACTTGATTTCATGAAGCAGACAACTGCTCACAGTTTGTGATATAATATTGGATGTTTTTGAAAAAATTTATGAGGAGTTATTTTGGATTTTAAAGGTAAAGTAGTTTTAGTTACAGGTTCAACAAGGGGAATAGGAAAAGCTATAGCAACAGCGTTTGCAAAATACGGAGCAGATGTAATTGTTACTGGTAGAAATAAAGGAACAGCAGAAATTGTGGCTGAGAATCTGAAAAATGAGTTTGGTGTAAACGCCTATGGATTTAAATTAGATTTTTCAGAGGATATACCCCAGCAGTGGAAGGAAATAGAAAAAACTGCTGGACAGGTTGACATCCTGGTCAACAATGCAGGTCTGACAAGGGATACCCTTTTTATAAGAATGAAGGACGAAGACTGGAATCAGGTGCTCCAGACAAACCTCACAGGAACTTTCAAGATTACACAGCTTGTTGTGAAAGGTATGATGAAGAGAAGATGGGGAAGGGTGATAAATATTTCATCCATAATAGGTTTTATTGGTAATCCGGGGCAGGTAAACTATGCAACAACAAAAGCAGGTCTGATAGGTTTTACCAAATCCCTTGCAAAGGAACTGGCATCAAGAAATATAACAGTAAATGCTGTTGCCCCGGGATTTATAGAAACAGATATGACGCAGGAACTTCCTGCAGAGATAAAAGAAAAATATTTGGAGCAGATACCTTTAGGTAGATTTGGAAAACCTGAAGATGTTGCCAGTGTTGTTCTTTTCCTTGCATCAGATATGGCTGATTACATCACAGGTGAAACAGTTCATGTTAATGGTGGAATGTATTAAAAAATAATTTTTGGAGGTTATAAAGGAATGGAAGAGAGAATCAAGGAGATTATTGCAGATCAGCTGGGCATTGATGTTGAACAGATAAAGCCTGAGTCAAAGTTTGTTGATGACCTTGGGGCTGATTCACTTGACGTTGTAGAGCTAATTATGGCATTTGAGGAAGAGTTTGACGTTGAAATTCCTGATGAAGATGCAGAAAAGATACAGACAGTAGGGGACGTTATAGAGTATATCAAAGCAAAGAAAGGAGAATAGTCACACAATGAGAAGGGTCGTCGTTACTGGTATTGGAGCTATAACACCTGTCGGACATAACGTAAAAGACACATGGAAAGCCTTGATTAATGGTATTAGCGGTATTGATGTTATAAAGCGGTTTGACCCCTACTCTTACAACCTTCCTGTTGTAATTGCAGGAGAGGTTAAGGATTTTGACCCTAAAAAGTATCTGAACCCTAAAGATGCAAAAAGGATGAGTGATTTTGTTAAGTTTGCAATGGTTGCTGCTAAAGAAGCTGTTGCAGACTCAGGACTTGAAATAGACAAGATAGACCTTAACAAGGCAGGTGTTATAGTGGGAACCGGTATCGGTGGCCTGAGAGACATAGAAGACCAGCAGACACTTCTTCTGGAAAAAGGTGCAAGAAGGGTTTCTCCCTTCTTTATCCCCTCTGGTATATCAAATATGGCATCCGGTTACATATCTATTGAGTTTGGATTTAAAGGTCCCAACTCCTGTGTTGTTACAGCCTGTGCAACAGGAACCCATGCTATCGGAGATGCCTTCAAGATAATTCAGCGGGGCGATGCAGATGTTATGATTGCAGGAGGAACAGAGTCTGCCATTACACCACTGGGTATAGCCGGTTTTGCCAACATGAAAGCCCTTTCTACAAGGAATGAAGAACCTCAGAAAGCTTCCAGACCTTTTGATGCTGAAAGGGATGGGTTTGTTATGGGAGAAGGTGCCGGGATACTGGTTTTAGAAGAGTTAGAACATGCTCTTAAAAGGGGAGCCAAGATATATGCAGAGGTTGTTGGATATGGAATGACAGGAGATGCTCATCACATCACTGCTCCCTGTGCAGATGCAGATGGAGCTGTAAGAGTAATGGAGATGGCTCTCAATGACGGAAGAATAAATCCTGATGAGGTTGACTACATCAATGCCCACGGAACGTCAACACCTCTTAATGACAAGGTTGAGACACTGGGAATAAAAAAAGTTTTTGGCGAGCATGCGTACAGACTGAAAATCAGCTCTATTAAATCAATGATTGGACACCTTTTAGGTGCAGCAGGTGCTGTTGAAGCTGTTGCTACAGTGAAAACAATAGAGACAGGCATCATACCACCAACAATAAACTACGAACATCCAGACCCTGACTGTGACCTTGATTACACGCCAAACGAGGCAGTTGAACATCCTGTAAAGGTTGCCATCTCTAACTCTTTTGGATTTGGTGGGACAAACGCATGTCTGGCATTTAAAGCGTATGAGCATTGAGATTGAAAGGGAGTTTTCAGATAGGATAAAACTGTTAGAAGAAAGAATCGGTTATACATTCAGGGACAAAACCCTTCCCCTTACTGCTCTAACCCACAGGTCTTTTGCTGTTGAGTATCACAGACCAATTTCAGATTATGAGGTTCTTGAGTTTTTAGGGGATGCTGTTCTTTCACTGATTGTCAGTGAAATACTGATAAAAACTTTCCCTCAGGCAAGGGAAGGGGAGCTATCCCAGATAAGGTCTGCTGTTATCAGTGAAGCGTATCTGTCTAAACTTGCCCGCCTGATAAATTTAGGAGAACTGGTTTTGCTTAGCAAAGGAGAGATATCCCAGAGAGGAATGGAGAGAGAGTCTCTGCTGTGTGATGTTTTTGAGTCTGTTTTCGGGGCTATTTATGTAGATTGTGGATATCTGATAGACCCTCCCAGACAGATATTTAACAGACTGTTTAAGGAAAAGCTAATTGAAGACATAAAAAAAGGGGACATACCGAGGGATTACAAGTCACTTCTTCAGATTTTAACCCAGAAAATATTTGGAAAACCTCCCAGATACAGATTGATAACAGCTGTAGGACCAGAGCACGACAAAACGTTTACAGTAGAATGTGTAATAGACAACATAAAAACCACAGGAACAGGAAAATCAAAAAAGGAAGCAGAGAGCAGGGCAGCAAAAAAAGCGTTTCTGAAACTGTCTAAAGAGGAAAGTTAATCCTTTCTGTTAGAAACCAAAGCTGAGTATCTCCTCTCAAACAGGTCTTTCACAACCTTCAATACATAACTGTTGAATATGTCCTTGAAATCTTTCAGATATTTTTTTCTCGTAATGATGTAAACCCTTTCTTTTCTATTTAAAAACTGGGACAGCTCCCTTTTTTTAACAGGTTTTATCTCTTTTCTTAGATAAAACACAAATGCAGGATTAAAGCTGTGGTAATACCTTACTCTGCTGTTTTTTTCAATCAGTGGAAGCATCTGCATCACAGGATTTCTTCTGTCAACAGGTGGAAATGCAATGTAGAAAAACACAAATATCATAAATACAGAAAACGCTGACAGGGAGATAATTCCCATCTGGTAAT
>Ga0256833_1001124_pt1 | contig 20035 bp, 12 predicted proteins | sample 356284metaG_FD_190535 | JGI IMG/M metagenome (GOLD analysis project Ga0256833, IMG submission 190535) | Hydrothermal vent microbial communities from Mid Atlantic Ridge, Atlantic Ocean - 356-284 | ecosystem: Environmental > Aquatic > Marine > Hydrothermal vents | place: Atlantic Ocean: Mid... | reverse complement strand
TCTCCCACATCCTCCTTATCTCCGCAGCGTCAACTGTTGCTGGCATCTTCTCGTTCACCACCTCCACCGCGGCAAGGAGGGCCACCTTGGGCCTTGAAACCCCTAAGCGGTGGAAGGCCTCTATGGCGTTGCTTACGATCTGAACCTTGGCCGCCAGGTCCGGGGCTATGTTCACCCCACCGTCGCTCATCCCTATGAGTTTTTTCCTGTTGTGCAGCGGGTCCTCGGTAAAGAAAACATCGGAAAGGAGGCGGTCGGTCCGCAGGCCCCTTTCCCTGTCCAGGGCCGGACGGAGGAACTGGTCGGTCCTCAGGGCCCCCTTAAGCAAAACCTTAGCCTTGCCCTCCCTGGCTAAGGAGACCGCCTTTGCTGCCGCCTCCTCCGGGCTGGAGGCCTCCACCACTTCCGCCTCCATATCCGTGGCGTGCTCCGCCATGAGCTCCTTTATTTTAGCTCCCTCCCCTATGAGGATGGGAAGGGCTATGCGCAGCCGCTCCGCCTTGTAGGCGGCCAGGACCGCCGTTTTGTCCATGGCCCAGGGCACCGCCAGGGGCACAGGTCCCTTCTCCGCCGCCCTTTTCCTTATGCTCTCAAAGTTCAGCATTTTCAGCCACCTCCCTTCCGAGTCTGAAGGCCACCTTGTTGGCCTCCACCGCCTTTTTGGGAACCCTCCTTTCTATGACCCGAAGCCAGGTCTCCTCCGGAATATCCAGGCTTTTGGATAAAACCCCCAGCATGACCACATTCATGGTCCTTATGTTTCCGGCCTTCTCCGCCAGCTGGCGGGCGTCCAGGGCTATGGTCTTTACCCTCTCCCTGAGGAATTCTATTATCCCCTCAGGGTATTCCATGTAGCCAGAGGCCACGGGTAAAGGGTCTATTCTGTAGTCGTTTACGATGACGGTACCGTCCTTCCTCAGGTAGGGAAGGTTTCTCATGGCCTCCAGCTTTTCAAAGGCGAGGATAACATCCGCAGCCCCCAGGCCCACTATGGGGGAGTAGACCTTCTCTCCAAATCTCACGGTGGAGATAACATCCCCTCCCCTCTGGCTCATACCGTGTATTTCGGACTTCTTTACATCGTAGCCCGCCTCCATGGCGGCCTCCGAAAGCAGGTTGGAGGCCAGCAGGATTCCCTGCCCCCCAACACCTGCCACTATCACTGTTCTTGTTTCTTTACCCATCCTAATACCTCCTCTCCTGCTTTTCTTGCGTTGTCCGCATGGGGGTCCGCCAGGTAAATGGCGTCCACGGGACAGACATCTATACAGACCCCGCATCCCACGCAAAGGTCAGGGTTGATCCAGGTCTTCTTGTCCCTGGTAACGGATATGGCGGGACAGCCCAGCTTCCAGCAAAGGGTGCAGGAGGTGCACTTCTGCGGGTCGGCGATGGCATAGGTGTACTTTCTCCTTTTCATCTGGGGAAGAAGCACGCAGGGCCTTTTGGCTATGATAACCGAAGGCTCCTTCCTGTGTATTTCCCTGTTTATCACTTCCTTCAGGGTCTTCATGTCAAAGCTGTCCACTGTATAGACATGCTCTATGCCGATTCCCCTGACCACACTTTCCAGGTCAACCCTCCTTCCGGGAACCCCCTTGAGGGTTACGCCGGAGCCCGGGTTTTCCTGGTGTCCTGTCATGGCGGTTATGGAGTTATCCAGGATTATAACGGTGGTTATCCCGTTGTTGTAAAAGAGGTCTATGAGGGGGGTAACCCCGGAGTGGTAGAAGGTGGAGTCGCCTATTACGGCCACCAGTTTCTTCTTCCTGGGGTCAAGGCCGCGCATGGCCTCGGCTATCTCTATCCCGAAGGCGTTTCCTATGCTGCCGCCCATCTCCACGCAGGTGTCCATGGCGGAGAGGGGAGGAAGGGCACCCAGGGTATAGCATCCTATATCTCCGGTGACATTGGCCTTGAGCCTGTTGAGGATGTAGAAGACCGGGGTATGGGGACATCCGGGACACAGGGCCGGGGGCCTGTGGGGAATTTTCGGGATTTCAAAATACGAGGGTTTTTCGCCGGTGAGGGCCTCCCTTACTATCGTGGGGTTCAGCTCCCCGGTCATGGGGATTTTATCCTTGCCCACAATTTCAATTCCAAGGTTCATGGCCTTCAAATACATCTCCAAGTAGGGGTCCCCCTCCTCCACCACGAATATCTTTTTCACCTTGGAGGCGAATTCCCTTATGAGTCGGTCAGGAAGGGGCCAGGTCATCAGAAGTTTGAGGAAGGTGGCCTCGGGAAAGACCTCCTTGGCATGCTGGTAGGATATGCCGTTGGCCACTATTCCCAAGGAGGGGTCCCCTTCCTCTATGCGGTTTCCCCAGAAGGTCTCGGAAAATTCCCTCAACTTTAAGGTCCGCTCCTCCACCACCTCGTGCCTCTTTCTGGCGTTCACCGGAAGCAGGTTCCTCTTTTCAAAGTCGGGTTCGTATCCCTTTATTTCCACCTCCTCCCTCTCGCCCAGCTCCACTATGGAAAGGGAATGGGATATGCGGGTGGTGGAGCGGATGAGCCAGGGGGTATCAAACTTCTCGCTGAGGGAAAGGGCCTGCTTAGTGAGTTCCTTGGCCTCGTGGGAATCGGTGGGTTCAAACATGGGAACCTTGGCGTGGAGGGCATACCAGCGATTATCCTGTTCGTTCTGGGAACTGTGCATCCCCGGGTCGTCGCAGCTTACCACCAGAAGCCCCCCGGTGGCCCCTATGTAGCTGGCGGAAAAGAAGGGGTCCGCAGCCACATTTAATCCCACATGCTTCATGGCCACTAAGGAGCGGGCTCCGGCAAAGGAGGCCCCTAAGGCGATCTCCAAGGAGGTCTTCTCGTTAACCGCCCACTGGGCCCTTATCTCCGGATACTTACCTATGTTCTCCAGGATCTCCGTGGAAGGGGTACCGGGATAGGCGGTGGCGAAGTGTCCTCCCCCCTCCCAGAAACCCCGGGCTATGGCTTCGTTTCCAGACAAAATGGCCTTTTTCATTGCCCCTCCTTATGCCATGGCGGCGGCCATGAGGATGGAGTAGAACTTGGAATCGTCGTCGTCGGAGCGGGAGGTGAGTATGGCGGGAGCCTTGGCCCCTGCCACCATGGCGGCGATTTTTCCCTTGGCCAGGTAGGTTATGGTCTTAAAAACCGCATTCCCGGCCTCTATGTCGTGGAAAATCAGTATGTCAGCGTCTCCTGCCACCGGGGAATCCACTCCCTTTATCTGGGCCGATTCCCTGGAAAGGGCTATGTCCAAGGCCACGGGACCGTCCACCACCGCCCCCTTTATTTGACCCCTCCTGGCCATGACGGAAATTATGGCTGCATCCACTGTGGCGGGAACCTTATCTGAGACCTTCTCGTTGGCGGCAATTATAGCTGCCTTGGGCCTTTCAATTCCTATCCTGTGGGCCACATCAATGCAGTATTTGAGCATGGCTATCTTCTGCTCCAAGGTGGGCTGGGGGATGACCGCCACATCGGATATTATGAGGAGCTTGTGATATGTGGGAACCTCCACCAAGGTCACATGGGAAAGGACCTTCCCCGGCGGAAGAAGTCCATTTTGCTTGTCCAGGATGGCCTTCATGTAATAGATGGTGCTTATAAGCCCCTTCATCACCATGTGGGCCCTTCCGTCGTGGACCAGCTGAACCGCCTTTTTTCCGCAGGCCGCTTCGTCCTTCTCTTCCACATATTCAAAAATGGAGGGGTCTATTCCCTTCTCCCGGGCCAGGGCCTCTATTTTTTCCCTCTCTCCCACCATGATGGCGTTTACGAATCCCTCCTGAACGGCCCTGGCCACCGCTTCAATGGTATTGGGGTCCTGTCCCCGGGCAACGGCCAGGGTCTTCTTCTCCCTTCCTCTGACCAGCTCCTCCAAGTCTTTAAGTTTCCTTACTATCATATCATTCCTCCTTTTATGAATATTTCTTTGCTTTCTCTTCTCCCCTTAAAACCCTCAGGGCTCCGCAGGCCAGGGCCCTCATCTCGTCCTCCCCGGGATAGACCATTACCGGGGCTATAAAGGAGACCCTCTCCTTTATCCAGTTTACGAAAAGCTCAGAGTGGGCAAGACCTCCTGTAAGAACTATGGCATCCACCTCTCCTTTGAGAACCGTCGCATCCGCCCCGATCTCCTTGGCCACCTGATATGCCATGGCCTCAAATATGAGCCTGGCCCTGTCGTCCCCGGCCTTCACCCTCTCCTCCACTTCCCTCATGTTGTTGGTTCCAAGATAGGCCACCACACCCCCCTTCCCCGCCAGCTTTTTCTTCAATTCCGCCTCCGTATACTTTCCTGAAAGGGCCAGGGCCATGGCATCCCAGACCGGAAGCCCCCCGGCCCTCTCCGGGGCGAAGGGACCATCACCGTTGAGGGCGTTGTTCACATCCACTACCCTTCCCTTCCGGTGCACTCCCACGGATATTCCACCGCCTAAGTGGACCACGATCAGATTGACCTCCTCGTAGGCTTTCCCCAGGTCCTTAGCCGCCAGGCGGGCCACGGCCTTCTGATTCAGGGCATGAAAAATTGAGCGGCGCTCTATCTCCGGAAGCCCTGAAATCTTTGCTATGGGCTCCATCTCGTCCACCACCACCGGGTCCACTATGAAGGCATCGGCATTGTATTTTTTGGCTATCTCGTAGGCCAGAATTCCCCCTAAGTTGGAGGCGTGCTCCCCCTGAAGGCCAATCCTTAAATCCCGAAGCATGGCCTCGTTCACCCTGTATGTCCCCCCGGGTATGGGCTTCAGAAGTCCTCCCCTCCCCACCACTGCGTCCAGGCGCTCAATCTTTTTTTCCTTCAGGAACCGCAGAATAACTTCCTCCCGGAATTCGTATTGGTCCACTATTTTTTCGTATTTCTCCAGCTCCTCCTTCGGGTGGTGGAGGCTTTCCTTGAAGATTAGCCTGTCGTCCTCAAAAAAGGCTATTTTAGTGGAGGTGCTTCCAGGATTTACGGCAAGAATATTGAATCCCATCTTTTAATTCCTCCATAATTAAGTTAAGGTTAAATTTTATTCAATTTTCAGGGGCAGGTCAAAATTTCTTTGCAGACTTTTATTGACACCTCATTTCCTTTATTACTAAAATATCCGTGTAAATATTAAAAGGAGGCAGTCATGTCGGAAAAATTATCGGTGGAAGAACTCCTGGCCAAGGCTAAAAAGCCCGGTCAGGACGCCATGAGGCTTCACCCCTTCTACAGGGGAAAGATTGAGGTGGTTCCCAAGTGCAGGATAAGGGATTTTGACGACTTCGCCATCTGGTACACCCCTGGGGTGGCGGAACCGTGCAGGGACATTCACAAGAACCCGGAGAAGGTATTTGAACACACCAACAAGGGAAATTTCGTAGCGGTGATTTCAGACGGCACCAGGGTGCTGGGCTTGGGGGACATAGGACCTGAGGCAGGACTTCCGGTCATGGAGGGAAAGGCCCTGCTCTTTAAGTATCTTGGTGGGGTAGATGCCTTCCCGGTGATGCTGAGGACCAAGGACCCCCACGAGTTCATAAGGACGGTGAAGATCCTGGAGCCCACCTTCGGAGGGATTAACCTTGAGGACATAGCCCAGCCCAAGTGTTTCTACATCCTGGACACCCTTAGAAAAGAAATGAACATACCCGTATGGCACGATGACCAGCAGGGAACGGCGGCAGTAACCTTAGCGGGGCTGCTGAACGCCCTCAAGCTGGTGGGCAAGAAGATTACCGATGTGAGAATAGTCTTCGTGGGAGCCGGGGCAGCCAACATAGCCGGGGCGAGGATAATAATGAAGGCCGGGGCAAGGCCGGAGAACATAATCATGGTGGACTCCAAGGGAATCCTCCGGAGGGACAGGGAGGATATGAAGGACCTGGAGCTTCACTACCACGAGAAGTGGTGCATGGCCATGAACACAAATCCGGAAAGGAGAAGGGGAGGAATTCCAGAGGCTTTAGAGGGGGCAGATGTGCTCATCGCAGCCTCAAAACCGGGCCCCGGAACCATAAAGCCGGAGTGGATAAAGAAAATGGCCAAGGACCCCATAGTCTTCTTAGAGGCCAATCCCATTCCGGAAATGTGGCCATGGGAGGCCAAGGAAGCCGGGGCAGCGGTGGTGGCCACCGGTCGTTCCGACTTCCCCAACCAGGTCAACAATTCCTTAGGATTTCCCGGTATCTTCAGGGGAGCTCTGGATGTAAGGGCGAGGACCATCACCGACGAAATGTGCATTGAAGCGGCCAGGGAACTGGCCAGGGTGGCCGAGGATAAGGGCCTGCGGGAGGACTACATAATTCCCACCATGGACGAGTGGGAGGTCTTCCCCAGGGAGGCGGTGGCCGTGGGAATGAAGGCCATTGAACAGGGGGTCGCCAGAAGGCAGATATCCAGGGAGGAGCTCTACAGGGAAGCCGAGGAGAAGATAAAGAGGGCCAGGGAAGAAGTCCAGTTCCTCATGAAGGAGGGATTCATAAAGGTTACGGACTAAGCCGCCTTACCATTGCCTTCCCGGGGGGGGCGGGACGCCGCCCCCTCCCTCAGCCTTTCTCTACAAGGAAATTTTCCAGAACCAACAAATCCATCTCGGTCTCCAGGAAGGTGGAGTAGGCCTGCTCGGGGCTGGCCACAATGGGCTTCCCCTTGAGGTTGAAGGAGGTATTGAGCAGGACAGGAATCCCGGTGGAGCGGGCAAAATTCTTTAGCAAAAGGTAAAACCCGGGATTGAAATCCCGGGGAAGGCTCTGTGGCCTGGCGGTGCCGTCCACATGGGTGGCCGCGGGGATGAGTTCAGTCCTCACCGGCACCACCATTTGCATGAAGCGAAGGGGCCAGAGGCCCCCTTCCGGCATCTCAAAGAACTCCTCCGCCCTTTCCTCCAGGACCGTGGGGGCAAAGGGTCTGAAGGGCTCCCTCCTTTTTATCTTCAGGTTCACCACATCCTTCATATCAGCCCTCCTGGGGTCCGCCAGGATGGAACGGGCACCCAGGGCCCTGGGTCCCCACTCAAACCTTCCCTGAAACCAGCCCACCACCTTGCCGGCTGCCAGGGCCTCCGCCGCCCTCTCCAGAAGCTCCTCCTCCTCCATTTCCCGGGCCTTTATTCCGTGGCTGCTAATAAAATCCCTGACCTCCTCAGAATACTCCTTGCCCAGGAAGGGACTTAAAAGGGGTTGGGGACGGCGGGAGGTCTCCTCCACCCATGCAAGGTAAGCGGCCCCGAGGGAGGCTCCTCCGGCTCCGGCCTCCGGCTGGATGTAGAGGTTAAGGTTCATTTCCCGGAGCATCCGGTAATTGGCGGCCCCGTTAAGGGCCTGGGAGCCGGCCAAAACGAGATTCCTGCTGGATGCGCTCTCCAGAGCTTTAGCAGCCAGGGAAAGAAGGGCCCTTTCAAAAAGGACCTGGGCCGAGGCGGCTATGTCCGCAAAGCGAGGAATTGCCTTCTCTACGGGGCGATTGGAAGGCTCTCCCAGCAGGGAAACAAATTTTTCGGAGAAAAGGAACCTGCCCCGGGGACTGAAGAAATCACGGTTCAAACTGTATCCGGTGGAGGAGATCTCAATGGCTTTTTCCAGCTCCTCCACCAGCCGGGGCCTTCCGTATCCCGCCAGGCCCATAACCTTGTAATCGCCCTCACCGGGGCTGAAGCCGAGATACTGGGTGATGGCGGCGCAGAAAAGGCCCAGGGTATTGGGGAAATCCCACCTTTCCACAAGCTCCAGCCGGTTTCCCTCCCCCTTGAAGATGGCAGTGAATTTGTAGTCCACCACCAGTACCCCGGCCCTTTTAAAGGGGAAGGAAAAGAAGGAGGCTGCTGCCATGGAAGGAAGGAGGGGGTATTTCCTCACCCTTCCCTCCTCGGCTCCGTGGAAGGGCTGCTCCCCGGCCACGGCGTAAAGGTCAGGGGTTTTTCCACCTTTAACAAAATCCAGGGCCCTGCGGGGAAAGGATGGGTCCCTCTTTACCCCGGAAAAACGCTCCTCTGCCGCCGCCCTTTTAACCTTTCCTTCCTCCAGAAGAACTGCAGAGGAGACAGGATGTCCCCATGTGGCTCCGGCAATTCTCACGGGAATATTTTACCAGCCCCTCAAATTCCCCCGTGCAGACCAATTTTTCCTGGTGTTATAATTTTCCTATGTTCTTTTCCAGGGAGGCCAGGAAAAACTTTGACGCCCCTTTGGAGACGGGAACCCGCTTCCGCATCCCCCTTAACTTCCCCATAAGGGAAAATTTCCCTTCAGAAGCCCTGTACACAGGAAGGGCCGGCGCCTTCTTTTCTTACCTAAAAAGGGAATTTTTAAGGTTCGGCCTTCAATCCTTAGGTTTTCTCATGATAATGAAGCAGGAGGATTACGAAAGGTGGGGGGAGGCGGAGGATTACATAAGGGAGGAAATTGCCCGACAGGTGAGGGAAATAGGCGAAAGGATAGGGAAACATATAAACACCAACAAGTATTCGGTGAGCCTGCTCAGCGAAGCCACCATTTTAAGTCTCTTTTCCCTCCACGGCCTTCCCATAGAGTCAACCTACGATTTTTCCCCGGGGCAATTTGTCCTTATAGCAGCACCCTTCCTTTACAGGGAGGGAGATGAGGCGATAGGGGAGGTCAGGGCCCAGGTGAACGGTGAGGTTGAGGAAAGGGAAATATACTTAGGACAGAGCTCCTTCGTGGTGGGGGAAGAATGGTTCTACAATCTCTGGGTCCCTGCCATGGTAAAGGAAAGGATCAGAGCACCCCTGAGGTTTTCCATAAAGGAAGGAAGGGTAAAGCTCTCCAACATACAGGAAAGAGGGGGTAAGTTCAGGGCCATCGTGAAGGGAATAACTATCACCGTGGAAAAGGAACCCCTGGAGGGAGGGGCCAGCTACAGGGTAAAATACCAGAGGGATAAGTCCTCTTTGAGCCTGAGCATAAATTTTTACATGAACAAGCCCCTGGCAGAGGTTCCGGAGGAAGAGCTGGCCCTCCAGGAGGAAGCCTCCATCTACGAGGATTTTTCCGCCAGAACCGAGGACCTCAGCCTTCGCTACATCCTCCTCCCTAAACCCATAGGGCCAGTAAAGGAATACGAAGCCTTCATAGGACCCCAGGGGGAGGTTTTTGACGAGAAGTTGCTGACCTGCCTGGGGGTAAAGGTAAGCTCCTCCACAGTGGAGATCAAGGATTTCCGCATCCCGCACTATCAGAGCTTTTACAGGGAGTTCCCTGTGGGAGCCCTGCTCTACAGGGTGGGAACCAGAAAATTCTCCGAGAAGCTCTGGGGGGCTGGGAATCACTATTTTCTCTTTGAAATTCAACTTCCCCAGCCCAGGGCCTTTTACATTGAAGGTCTCCCCACCTTAGTGGGAAGGGACCCCTCCTGTCACATAAACCTCCCCTCGGCCGGCTCCCGGGACTTCAGAACCATCCACTCCTCCCGCTTCCATGGGATTTTCATAAGGGAAGAGGATAACCTTTATGTGGTAAACACCTCCGCCCATTTTAAGATATATGTATTCAGGGAAGACGAGGTCCTTCAAATCCCTCCCTTCGGAAAGGATGTTTACAAAAAAATAAAGAGGCTCTCCCTGAGGGAGAACTCTCTGGGCCATGTTTTAAGGGCCCTCTCCTACTCAGGCAAGGTTCCCTCTTATCTGAGTCTACAGGTGGGTGACCAGGTCCTGGTGGGAAATTCCGTCTTTGTGGTCCCTGAGGAATGATGGATAAAACCCTGGTCCTCCTGTTTCTGCTGCTCTGGTCAGGTTTTGTGGTTTTTCTCTGGGCTTCGGTTTTCTCCAAGAAGATAAGAGCCCTCACCGTCCTCCTCATGCTCCTTTCCCTGGCTGCCCTCATAGGAGCCGTAAATTTCGGATTTTTGAAAACCTTTCCTGTCCGGATAGAGGAATACTCCGTGGAGGGAAGGGACAGGGTATTGATAGGGAACGGACCGGGCTCCCATCTCGTGATTTTCAATCCGAAGAGCGACGACCCCCATCTGGCCCTTAGCTTCGGCAGGCAGGGCTTCTCCCTCCTCAACCTCAGCGAAAGGAGAAGAGCCCAGGTAGATGGGCTTTTCCTGGACGAGCTCAGATTGAAAAAGGGGGAATCCCTCACGGTGGGAGACCATCGCATTGCTTTCCTCTCAATTAAATTTCCCCTTCCCTTCTCCGCCACCGTGGCCCTGAACCTGGATGGAAAGAGGTTCCATCGGTTCCTGATGAACTCCAGGCTCAGGGCAAGGACCGGGGACCTGAGCTGGAGCCTCTCCTACATCCCCCCTTCCCTTCTGGGAATAAACCTCATGTTCTGGGAACTCCTGCTGGCGCTGGTTCTTTCCTTCATCGCTCTGTTCCTGCTCTTTAGAGGTTATTATCTTTCGGCCTCAGGGATTTTCCTCGCCCTGGCGGGAGCTTTCTTTCCCCTTCTCCTTATCCTGGCCCTTCCCCTTATATTCACGGCCCTTTTATTTGAAAAAAGGCCCGCGATGGCTCTACTGCTTGTGTTCTTCTCCCTGCCGGCCCTCTTTCCCGGGGAAATAAGGGCGAGGGTAAAGCAGGGGGGACGCCCCCACCATTTTGAAAAGAGGTTTTCCTACGGCGCCCACACGCTGGTTCTGGGAAGGACCCCTTACCTCCTGGAGGTAAAACCCTTCAGAATAAAACTCAAGCCCATGGGCATGGAAGGCTTCCGGAGAAAATTCCGCAAAATCATCTATTCCCCGGTGGAGGTGAAGGGGGAGAAATACCTTTATCTGCCCTTTCCCAGGGGATTCCATCCGGTCCCCTGGGAAGGAAGGAGGATTGTGCTGCAGGGGAAAAACTCCTCCTTGACCCTTTCCCCTGGAAGGTTAAATTTACTGAAATTTTCCCTTCCCCTTTTATTCCTGGCCCTCCTTTATTTTCTCAGTCTGGCCCTGGGAAGCGACTTCGTCCTGAGCACGGTATTCTTCTTCTTCCTATCCCTGGGGGGGATTTTTATAAAGGCAGCCTCGCTTTTTGACCCTTCCTTTTCCTTCATCGCCCCTTCTTACATTAAACTGGGAGCCCTGCCCGCAGCCCTCCTTTTCCTTCTTTTCTCGCCGGGCTTCCTCCCGAAGGTTAAAAGGACCCTGGAACTCCTCTCAGGCGGGCTTTCTCCCAGGGAAACCCTCTCCCTGCTCAGGTTAGAGAGGACCTCAGGGATAAACTTCTTTGAGGCCCTGAGCAGACCCATAGCCGGTGAGGTGCTCTGGGTGGATTTCCTCTTCCTGCTGTCCCTGCTCCTCATAGCCCTGCAATTCCTCATGGGTTCCGAGACCGGTATCAGAAGCTCAGGGCTTTCTCTGCAGTTCTTTGAGGCGGGAAAAATACTCCTGGCGGTTTACTTGGCGGACTGGCTCTTCCGCTCCCAGGAAAATAAATTCCTCTACCCCATCGCCCTCCCCTACCTACTCATATTCCTTCCCTTTCTTCTGCTCATTTTTACCCTGGGGGATTTCTCTCCCCTGGCCGTCTTTTTCCCCGCCATCCTGGCCCACTTCATCCTGGTGAACAAACCCCTGAGGGTCAAAATACCCCTGGCCCTGGTTTTTTCCTTGGCAGGGCTGGTAGGCCTCTGGCTCAGCCTGAAACTGCTGTTCCCTGCGGATGTAGCCCTCAGGTTAAAGGCCTGGATTACGCCAGGGCTGTTTTCCAGGGCCTCGGAACAGTTTATAAGGGCCTTCTGGCTTTTCCACTCCGGGGGGCTTACGGGAAACTTCCCCTGGGGCTTCGTTAATTCCCACTCGGTCCCCCTGCTGCTCTTTGACTTTCCCTTAGCCCTCTTCACCGCTAACTTCGGGCTGGCCGGAGCAGGCCTTCTGCTTTTTTCCCTCTTTCCCATTTCGGCAAGACTCTTTTTCCGGGCCGAGGCTGACACCTATCAGGGACGATGGAACTTTTATGTTCTTTTTTTCTCCCATCTTGTCTTCTTTTCCCAGGTTTTTCTCCCCTTCCTCATCCTTGTGGGAATACTCCCGGTGATGGGACAACCCCTGCCCTTCCTCTCCAAGGCCAACTCCGACCTCGTTCTTTTTGTGCTGCCCTTCTTTTTGCTTAACCTCTACCTTCTGGGGAGAGAAAATGATTAAAAGAACCCTTGCCCTTTTCTTTGCCTTTTCCTTCATAGGCCTCGCATCCTTCGGCGTAAGGGCCTATCTTCAAATGAAAATCCAGGACAGACCCGTATTCCTCCCCGGCTTAGGGGAGCAGCTCAGGGTATTGAGAGCCGGGGGCATCTTCGCAAAGGGAAGGGAACTAAAAGACCAGGATTGCTTCAAGCACAGGAACCGGTGCCTGTGCCTATCAACCCTGCCCCACCGTTTCAAAAAAGTTTTTGAAAGACCCCTCTTTTCCCTCCCCCGGATTTTTATGGCAGGGTCCGGACAGGGGTTTCCCATCAAAATAAAGGGATGGAGCCGCTGTCAAGGGATAGCCTTTGAGGTCAGGCTCAGGGCGGAGGATGTGGAGGTCCGCCCTTGTAGCGGAGGGTTCATCTTCAGAGGATGCGAGGGAAGAAGGGTGAAGCCAGGAAAGTTTTACGCCCTGAAGGAGGGCGAAGCTCTTTACCTTCCGGAGCTTCACTGCAGGATAAGAACATCCCTCTTCAGGGCCATCCTCCCCCGACGGCTGGGAAAAAGAACCAGAATATTCCAGGTGGAGAGAAAAAATCTTGTGGTGGAGGTGGAGACGGAGGTCAGGCCTTTAAGGGCCTCCCTCAGCAACTCCCTTACCCTGCCCCTGGGGGAAGGGATAAATATTTTTCATCCCCTGGGCAAAACCTTCCCTCTGCTTCCCCCCTATTTCTTTCCTCCCCAGAGGGATTCCTTCCTTTACCTTTTCTTAGAGAAGGGATATTACTCCTTGAAAAACGGGTTTTACAGGGCGGAGGGCCGGGGGGTTCTCAGAAAAATAGGGGAAAGGACAGGAGACTGGGGCTTCTTTCGCAGGGAAATAGAAAGGCTGAATTCCGCCATAGGCAGCGGGGGGATCCTCTCCCACATGCCCTGCTGGAGGGCCGGCCCCCTTTTAAAACTGAACTGGTTTTACACGGTGAACCCCGGCGCCCACTGGACCAGTTCCCCTTCCCTGTGGGAATGGAGAAGGGCGGGGAAAAGGGGGGAGTGGGTCTGTGGTCCCCTCTGGAACCCCCATTTTTCGGGGGAGAGGAAGGTCTATTTCAAGGCAATAATAAAGGGGCCTGGCCAGCTGAAGGTGGAGCCACCGGCCAGGGGCTTCCTGTTTCTAAACGGCGTCCTGCTGGGAAGGGGAAAGGTGAGACTTCGTGAGGGGAGAAACATTCTTGGCCTTCAACTAAGGGTGGAGGGCATGGGAAAGCCTCAGGGAAAGATAATGGTATACAGGGACCTGCAATTAAAACCCACTGCCCTGGAAAAAGCCGGACTTTCACGGGGGCGTCCCCCGCTCCAAATTATCTTCAACTCCTCCATACCTCTTCTTACGGTCCTCAGGGGAAATTACGAAGGGAAAATCATAGGGCTTCCCACCTATCTTTTAATAGAACCGCCCCTGCCCCTGAAAATAAGGATAAAGGGGAGGTTAATTTCCGTTCCCCTCAGGGAGACGAAAAACTCCCTTTACTCCCTGAGAGAGCTCCAAGGGGATTTCGCCCTGGGGGATGTGGTTATCCTCAAAGAGGGCAGGCTGTGGGTGCTCAGCTCCCCCTGGAAAACTTCCGCCGGGAGGGAAAACCTGATAGGCTGGAGGGACGGAAATTTAATCTGGGGGGGAGAGGAACACGGGGAAGGGGAAACCTTCTTCCGGGAAGGTAATCTTTTCCTGGTGGGTCCTGGAAAGAACAGCGAAGCCCTAAGAGCCATCCTCCCTTACATAAAGCGGTCCCTGACCGGAAGGGTAAAATTAACCGTGAGAAGGGACCTCCAGGAGCTGGCCTATGCCCTGTTAAAGGACAGACTTATGCGTTTGAAGGAAAGGGAAAGAAGAAGGGCCGGGGGACTCCTCCTGGAGGTTCGGGAGCTTGAGAAGAGGATTTCCCGGCTCAGGGAAACCTATGAGAGAACCAAGGACCCGGCTATAGCGGAGGAGGTCCTGAGCTTAGAGGAAAAGCTCACAGAAAATAAGTACCGGCTGTGGAAGATAAAAAATCCCTTCTACGAAGGGGCCGTGGTGGTTCTCAACGGGGACGGAGCTATCCTGGCATCGGCCAGCTACCCTCCGGATGGGCTGAACCGGGGATGGTGGGAAACCTACAATGTGGGTTCCACCTTCAAGGTGGTGGATTCGGTGGCCTTCCTCTCCTCCGCCTCCCCCCTGGTAAAAAGGCTCCTCAGGAGATTTCCCTTCGCCGGTCCGGGTTCAGAAAATTTAAAAGGGAAGAGGCTGCTTACAGGAAGGAGGATAAACTTTGACCTCAGAAACTTTCGTGGGGAAAGGGTCCCGCCGGGCGTGGACTTTCAGCAAGCCCTGGCCCATTCCTACAATGTATATTTCGCCTACATAGCCATGCACCTATACAGGCCCCTGCTGGAGGGAAGGGAGCAAGTGATTCTTCCCCTGGATGAAATGAAAAGGCAATTTCCCCTGCTGAGCTTCGCCGAAGCCCTGGGCTTTAACTCAAGGTTTGACCTTGCTCCCCTCCCTGGAGCCATCCTCTCCGCTCCCTCGGTCTTTCCGGTAAACGCCTATAGGATGAGCGAAGTGGCCCACTACTCCATAGGGCAGGCCGGGCTGCGTGCCACCCCCCTGCAGATGGCCTTGGTGGCCCTTTCGGTGGCCAGGGGAGGGGTCCTTCCAAGCCCCCACTTGGTGGAGGAAATATCCACGGAAGGGGAGGTTTTAAAATTTCATAAAAAAGAGGAAAGGGTCTTTTCCCGGAGAGTAGCTGGCAGGATAGAGGCCGCCATGAAGGCCGTGGTGGAGAGGGGAACCGCCAGATATGTTTTCAGGGACTGGCCCTGGAGGCATGAGGTTTACGGGAAAACCGGCACCGCGGAAACCTCTCTTTACAAGGACAATTCCATATTCATCGGGTTTTTAAAGCACAGGGGAAAAATCCTGGTCTTTGCCGTTTTTCTGCCCCGTGCAGGAATCGGAGCCAGGGAGGCGGCTCCCCTTGCCAGGGATATCCTGGAAGCATATATTAAATACCTGGAAAAATGACCTGGGAAGAATTTGCCACGAGAAGCAGAAAGGAGAGAACCTCCATATGGGTGGGAGGGGTGGTTTACCAGGTGGTGGATGTGCTGGACCTGCGGAAAAACAGCATGGTGCTCCTGGTATACCGCAGGGATAAGGGCTTCTCCGTGGTTAAAATTTCCAACTTCCCCAGGAGGGAGCCTCCCTCCATCCTGGAGGAGGGAAGCGAACATTTCCTCTCCCTTATAGGCTTCTGGAATGTGGAGGGGCTCAGGGTTCAGTCAAACTCCTGGGAAGGGGTGCTCCCCTGCAGGAACCTTACCCTCTGGGAGTACGCCGAGGGGGTCCTGTCGGAAAGGATAGGGAAGGCCTCCCAAAGGGAAGTCCTCCGCTGGCTTTTGGAGGTGGCGGAAGCCCTTTCTATAATTCACGCCAAGGGAAGGGTTCACTTAGACATAAAACCATCCAACATATTTCTGGTAAAAGGGAAGGTTAAACTGGGGGATTTTGACTTCTACTCTCCCCTGGAGGAGGTAAACCGCCGGAGAAGGGGCAGGAAGCTCTACATGGGAACCTTCGGTTACATGGCCCCGGAGTTCTTCCAGAAGGGGGAAATAACCGAAAAGGTGGACATATACTCCGCCGGGGTAACCTTCGCCCAGCTCTTGACGGGAGAGCCCTTTCCCCAGCTCAAAGGCAAGGACCCCTTAGAGTTTACCCTAAGGGTCAGGGAGCACCTGCTGGAATCCCTTAAAAACCGACGGGGAAAACTTAAGGCCCTCATACTCAGGATGCTCTCCATAGAGCCCTCCGCCAGGCCCTCTGCCAGGGACATCGTAAGGGCCCTGGCCCCCGGGGAAAAAAGACGGCCGGGAAGGTTCCCCCTCTTCCTGGCAGGACTATTGGTGCTGGCTCTCCTCTCCTCCGGGCTGTTTATTTTTCTCAGAAGAACAGGTAATGAAAGCCTCCACAAAGATTTAAGAAAGAAGACAGAGAAGGTGGGGGAAAAGCAACCTGCCAGGGGGGAAACTAAAAGGGAAAAAGAAGACAGGGTCTTCTCTATGGTGAAGGCCAGGGCCACCAGAATTTACAAAAACGAAAGGGGGGCCTGGGAAGCGGAGCTTCCCTACGGGATAAAGATGGTCTTCGTCAGGGGAGGAGAGTTTAAGGCCGGTTGCAACGAGGCTTACTGCATAGGAGAGTTCAACCCTCCCCACAGGGTGAGGCTGAATTCCTTATGGATACAGAAGTACGAAGCCACCTTTGCCCAGTTTGACGCCTTCTGCGACCAGACATACTGTGGAACATGGCAGGTGCTTTTCTATACTGTCAATAAACCTCCTGACTTCTTCATGGGTCGGGGGAGAAATCCTGTGACCATGGTGAGCTGGGAGGACGCCATGAATTTTGCCCTCTGGCTTTCCTCCCAGTTAGGCCTTCCCTTCAGGCTTCCAACCCAGGACGAGTGGGAGTTCGCCGCCAGGGAAAGGGGTAAGAACACTGTATACCCTGGATTTTCTCCGGGGAGGGCAGAGGACTACGCCTGGTTCGTCAACAACGGCATGCTCTACCCCAGAAGGGTGGGGCTGAAACTCCCCAACGCCCTGGGCCTCTACGACATGGTGGGAAATGTCCTGGAGTGGTGTATGGACGATTACGGCCCCGGGGAAAAGGTTCTCAAGGGGGGAAATGTGAATTCTCCCTTGGAGGGAATGAAGGTATACTTAGTATACCACGCCCCTCCCTCCCATCGGGACATAACCACGGGGTTTCGCTTGGTGATAGGGGAATACCGATGAGGGTAATGGAGATCAGGTGGGACGCTGTGGGCATATTCAAAAAAAGACCCAACAGGTTCTTAGGGATAGTGGACCTGGTGGAACCGGAGCTCCAGAAGGGGGTGGAGGTTCACATCCACGACCCTGGAAGACTTCCTGAAATTCTTTTTGAAGGAAACCGGGTTTACCTCAAAAGGGCCAATTCTAAGGGAAGAAAAACAGGATGGGACCTGCTGGCCGGGGAAGTTCAGGGAAGACCAGTATTTACCAACTCCTCCTACCACAGGAAGATATCCACCTGGTACATTGAAAATTTAAAGCCCTTCGGGCCCTTCCAGGAGCTGGTTCCAGAGTTCAGATTTGGAAGAAGCCGCCTGGATTTTCTCCTGAAAAGAGGGGAGGAGAAAACCCTGGTGGAGGTGAAGGGTTGCACCTTGGCCCGGGGAGAGGTGGCCCTTTTCCCGGATGCCCCCACGGAAAGGGGAAGAAGACATCTGGAGGAGCTCATAAAGGCCAGAAAAATGGGGATGGAGGCAGCGGTTATATTCCTGGTCTTCAGGGATGAGGCCCGGTGTTTCTCCCCGAATCAGGAGACGGACCCCCGGTTTTCCTCAACCCTGAATAGGGCCGTCAAAGCAGGGGTGAAGGTCTTGCTGCCGATTTTCTCCCTTAGAGAAGGTTTACTGCTATTCAAAGGACATATAGCTCTCTGTTAAATTCAGCGGAAGATGTAAAGGGCAGGAGGTAGATAGTAGAACTTCTGGCTCAAAAACAACTCAAGATTTCTCCACTGGCCCAGGGTATTCATAATAACCTCTAAGAGTCCCTTCTTCCTAGGATAAAACCTGACGGTATAAAATCTGAGCCTGGCCAGCTTAGAGGCTTCCTTCACCGCTTCGGGCAACCCCCCTATTCTGTCCACCAGGCCGTTCTTCAAGGCCTCCTCCCCCAGAAACACTCTTCCCCTTCCGATGCTATCTATGTAATCCTCGGATTTCTTCCTGCCCTGGGCCACCCTCTTAAGAAAAAGCCTGTAAAAGGCCCTCATCCTCCTTTTGACTATCTCAAATTGATATTCATCGTATGGGCTGAAGGTGCTGTTGAGCAGGGCTGTTCTGGTGAGGGAAATGTGGTCCTCATCAATGCCCAGTTTTTTCAGGGTTCCCCCGATGGAAAGCTTTCCCCCTATGATGCCTATGGACCCGGTGAGGGTAAGCCTTTGCGAGAGAATTTCAGAGGCAGGGGCGGATATGTAATATCCTCCGGAGGCGGCGTAGGAGGACATGGAAACCACCACCGGCTTCCTTTCAGCCAGGGATCTGACCGAATTTTCTATGAGCTCTGAAGCCAGGGCTGAACCCCCGGGGCTGTTCACCCTGAGCACCACCGCCTTGGTTTTTCGGTCCTTTTCCAGCCTCCTGAGAATCCCCCGTAGGGTGTCGGCGCCGATAACCCTGCCCAGCACAGGAGAGCTTCCGCTCTTCCCCAGGTTTATGGCGCCCTCGGCAAAGACCACCGCCACCTCCGCCGGGGCCGATAAAAACCCCCTGGCCGCCGCATACCTTTTGAGTCTCACCCTTCCCAGGCCCTGAAACTCCCTCTCCACCACCTGGTCCTCAGGGAAGACCCCGTCAAAGAAGGGGGAACCTTCAAATTCAACCCCCACCCCTCCGCCTTCCCCGTTCATAAACTCCCTCACCTGCTCAGGGGTAATTTTACGGCTGGAGGCTATGGCAGAGACCAGCTCATCCATTATGCCCTTCCCTATCCTGAGGAGCTGCTCCCTCTCCCAGGAAGTCATCCCCCTTTCTGTGTAGGAATTGGAGGCGGTCTTCCACTTCCCTATGTGGAATATTTGAACCGAAACCCCCCATTTGTCAAAAAGCCTTTTATAGTAAAGCCTCTGGGCGGCTATCCCGTTTATTTCCACGAAGGAGCCTGGGAAGGTGTAAATCTTGTCCGCCGAGGTGGCTATGTAATAACCCAGATCGTCCGCCCCTTCCACGAAGGCCACCACCTTCTTGCCGGTCCTGCGGAAGCTCAGCAAAAGGTTCCTGAGTTCCTCGGCTTTGCCCCAGCCGAAAATGGGAAAGGTTATCTTCAGGAAAACCCCCCTTATCTTTGAATCCCCCTTGGCTTTTTCTAAGGCCCTGTATATTTCCCGAAGGCTTACCCCGGAAAAAGGTGGGAAGGTCTGAGGAGGGGTTTCAGGGACATAGCCGCTCAACCTCAAAAGGAGGTAGGAGTCCCCTTTCACCACCTGTCCCTGCCTCTGGACCAGGAAAAGAAGGAGGGCCAAAAAGAAAAGGAAGAGGACCACTACCAGGAAAACAAGCTGGCTTTTTCTCATTAAGGATTATGCCGGAGGTGGGATTCGAACCCACACGGGATTGCTCCCGGGAGATTTTGAGTCTCCTGCGTCTTCCAGTTCCGCCACTCCGGCTAAAATAAAAATAAAGTGGACCAGAGGGGATTCGAACCCCCGACCCCTTGACTGCCAGTCAAGTGCGCTCCCAGCTGCGCCACTGGCCCACTCGGTTTTTTATATTACCACATTCCTCCCCGTTTTTCAATTCCCTGTATAAGTCCATAAAAATTTTGGGGACAGACCCTCTTTTTGCTATAATTCCCTCATGGCGAGACTTGCCCGACATTTCCTCAAATTTCCCTCCCCGGCCTACTACCACCTCATCTGCCACCTTCAGGACGAGCTCCCCTACCTTCGCCCCTCGGAGAAAGAATACCTCCTTCGCCTTCTCCGAAAGCTCACCTCCGTCTTTGCCCTCCGCCTCATAAGCTACGCCCTTTTGGGAAACCACTTTCACCTTTTAGTCCTCAGCGAAGGAGAAGAGGCCCTCGGCGAGGCCGAGGCTGTAGAAAGGGCCCTTCGCCTTTACTCCCCTGGGGTAGTTTTTCAAAGAAGCGGCAGCTACTGGAGGAGACGCCTCTCGGACATATCTCATTTCATGAAGGAGTTGAACCAGCGCTTTTCCCAGAGGTATAACCTTCTTCACAGGAGGCGAGGCCATGTATTTTACGACCGATTCAAGAGCATATTAGTGGAGGGTGAGGGGATATTAGCGGTTAGCGTTTATGTAGAGCTTAACCCTGTGAGGGCAGGTTTAAGCAAGAGAGTGGATGGTTATCGCTGGACGAGCTATGTGGGGAGGC
>Ga0256833_1001123_pt1 | contig 20048 bp, 18 predicted proteins | sample 356284metaG_FD_190535 | JGI IMG/M metagenome (GOLD analysis project Ga0256833, IMG submission 190535) | Hydrothermal vent microbial communities from Mid Atlantic Ridge, Atlantic Ocean - 356-284 | ecosystem: Environmental > Aquatic > Marine > Hydrothermal vents | place: Atlantic Ocean: Mid... | reverse complement strand
TCATGGACTTCTGAAGGCAGAACTGAAAAGGCTCGACTCACTGGTAATGAAAGCCGCAGAATTTGCGGAACTCCCGGGTGGTAAAGCCCTTGTGGTTGATAGGGAAAAATTCTCCAGCTTCATAACAAAGACTCTGAAAAGTTTCAAAAACATTGAAGTTTTGAGAGAAGAGGTTCAGGAAATTCCAGAGGATGAAGTGGTTATCGTTGCCTCCGGCCCTCTCACTTCCGATCCACTTGCAAAATCCCTACAGGAAATTCTTGGAGTTGAATATTTATCATTCTTTGACGCCTTGTCCCCCATCGTTGATGCAGAGAGCTTGGATTTTGAAAAGCTCTATTACAAGGACAGGCATGGGTGGGATGATTCCTCATATCTCAATGCCCCTATGAATGAGGAGGAGTACTACAGATTTTATGAGGCCCTGATAAATGCTGAGGTTTACATGGGGCACGATTTCGAAAAAGGGGAGAAGGCAAAATATTTTGAGGGTTGCTTACCTATTGAAGAGATGGCCAGAAGAGGACGTGAGACTCTCAGGTATGGTCCTCTACGTGGTTCTGGCCTGCCAGACCCACGAACAGGTAAAGAACCTTTCGCTGTTGTCCAGCTACGGCCAGAAAACAAGGAGAAAACGGCCTTTTCCCTCGTAGGGTTTCAAACGCAGCTCAAAATACCAGAACAGAGGAGGGTTTTCAGGATGATACCTGGCCTTGAAAATGCCAGATTTCTAAGATACGGCGCTGTGCATAGAAACACTTTTATCAAAGCTCCCGCTGTTATGCTCCCCACCCTTCAAACCAAAGTAAGGGAAAATCTTTTCATTGCAGGGCAGTTAGTTGGCACAGAGGGTTACGTTGAGGCCGCTATGGGTGGACTTGTGGCCGGTATCAATGCTTTTCTGCTGCTTTCGGGCCGAGATCCTGGCAAATTTCCGATACACACCATGATTGGTGCACTCCTCGATTACATTGCCAATTCGGATCCAAAACATTTTCAGCCCATGAATGCAAATATTGGACTTTTCAAAGAAATTCCCCCAAAAATCAAAAGGAAAAACCGTAGAGAATTCATCGTTAAAAGAGCGGAGGAGTCTCTTGAGGAATGGATAAAACAATCGAAGATTTTCTAACCTATCTATCATCTGTGAAAAATCTATCCACCAACACCATTGATGCGTACAGACGAGACCTTCTGGGACTCCTTGACTACATGAGAGAGAGATTTGGTAAAACAGACCCTGTTCAGTTTACAAGACCAGAATTAAAATCCTATCTCCGTGACCTCTTTACCCACGGATTCTCACGAAGTACTGTGAGAAGAAAACATTCGGCCATTAGAAGGTTCTATAACTTTCTCCAATCGAACGGATTGATAAAAGCAAATCCAGCCACCGGGATTCTGAACATCAAGTTAGACAAGCCGCTACCCGATGTCATCAGCGAAGAAAAACTCGTTAGAATGCTTGAGAGCTGGAAACCCACGAATATTTTTGACATCCGGAACAAGGCGATCGTTGAACTGCTCTACTCTACTGGGATGAGAGTCTCTGAACTCGTTGATCTGGAATTCAACAATCTGGATTTAGAGAGAAGAGAAATCAGGGTCATGGGAAAAGGACGAAAAGAGAGGATCGTTCCCCTTGGAACTCCTGCTTTTGATGCACTATTTCAATATTTTCAGATAAGGGAAAGGTTCAGACCCAAGAGTAATCATCTGTTTGTGAGCAAATCAGGCAACCCTTTAACTCGTGATATGATCTGGAGAGTTGTGAATAATTCTTTCAAAAAATTATCAGCCACTTACGGCATTCACCCCCACACACTGAGACATTCTTTTGCCACTCACATGTTATCAAATGGAGCTGATCTGAGAACCATACAGGAGCTCCTCGGCCATGAAAGTATAGCAACAACCGAAATTTATATTAATCTTTCTTTACCAAGAATCAAAAAAATTTATGACAGGACCCACCCACGCAAGAAGTGAGCTCAAATAAGGGTGGCGATCCAATCCAAAAAGATTACGACCACCAGCCCGGGTAGAAAGTTCCCCGGCTTGATATCTTTTATTCTCAGGAGTCTCAAACCGAGCGCGATGATTATTAATCCCCCAACTGATGTAAAATCCTGCAAAAACGGGGTCTTCGTGAGGAATATAAAGTACGAACTCAAGAGTGTGAGTCCTCCTTGAATTACTAACACAGCTGGAGCGGAGAATATCACTCCTACACCCATAGCAGATGCAAGGGCGAGAGAGGAGATACCGTCGAGCATGGATTTTGCAAAGAGTAACTCATGATTTCCATAAAGACCATCCTGCACACACCCAAGAATCGTCATGGGACCCACCGTAAAAAGTAAAGTAGAGGTCACAAACCCCGTAACAAAGTCCTTTTTATCCTCGGACGCGAACCTCTTTTTCAGCTTGTCTGCAAATTTTTCAAGGTACTCCTCTACCCCAATTGCTTCACCGATTACCCCTCCAAGTGCAATAGACCCAATAACCACCAGTATATACTTCACATCAAAGGCCATCTTCATCCCAATGAGAATTGTTACAAGACCTATTCCCTCCATCACCTTTGTATGAATTTTTTCTGGCAGACGATCTCCTATGATCGTACCAACTGTACTCCCGATTAAAACTGTGATAGTATTAACTACTGTTCCAATCATGTTTCGTGTGCCAGTAAAGTTCCTAACACATCGTAAAGTAAATCTTTGTAGCTAAAGCCTGTTTTCCTTATCGTTAGATCTACAAGTTCTTTGAGCACTCCCACCGAGAGTGTGAGCTCCAGAGAGGTAGTCTTGTCACCTGTACCCATATAAAAGAAGTTAAATAGTGTAAAGGAGACTGAAAAATGTAGTGATTTATCCTTCGCAAACCACGGATCATTTTTAGGGAAGGGACTTCCACCTAAAAGGAGAGCGACAAGTATGGCACTAATCGCAAAGTCCTTCATAAAACTCCGGTCTTCTGTCTTTAAAAATATCATTAAGCTCTGTAATGTTCTTGTTGAGTGCCTCCTCAGGATTAAATTCAATATGAATGATTTCTTCAAGATCTTCCGCAGCCCTGCTCAACACTTCACCCTTTGGGGATACAACCTGACTCATGCCTGTAAATTTAAGGGAAATCTCACCCTTCTCTTCCCTTCCAATTCTGTTGGCCGTGAAAGAGAAAACCCTATTTTCCATAGAGCGAACCACCATACCCTTCTGTGCCATGCCCGGAAGCACAAGGTTTGAAACATGCAGTAGCACCTCTGCCCCTTTCTTGGCGAGAACTCTCGCAGACTCAGGATAAAACCAGTCAAAACAAATCATCATTCCAAATTTGACACCTAAATAGTCAAAAACAAAAAATCCTGTATCTCCGGGTAAAAAGGCATCTTTTTCTTTAAAAAATAGATGAGTCTTCCTGTAAACATAAAACTTTCCGTCCGGAAGAATAGCAATTGAGGAGTTGTAAACTTTGTCATCTGCAAGTTCAGGGAAACCCAGAACCACCATAGTATTCTTTTGATATGCAGCCTCATAAATGGGTTTGAGTTTCTCATCATCAGGTTTAAGGGCAAAAGGTCTCACTTCATCCATTGAGAGAAATAAGTATCCAGAGGTGGCGAGCTCCGGTAAGACCACAAAATCCGCATCCAGGTTTTTGATCTCGGATACAATTTTATCAATGTTTCTTTCTGTTTCGCCAAGAACCGGCTCAAACTGAATAATTGCTCCCTTCATATCGGACCTCCAGTATTTATTGTTTATAACTTAATCTCTTAAAAGATTTCCCAAAATCCCCCTTTGAAAAGGAGGGAGACAGGGGGTTTTTCAAAGTATTTAACATCCCCCTTATTTCCCCTTCTGAAGAGGGGATTTTTGAATTCAATGAATGATTTTGACCCATATTCAATCTTCAAGGTGTTCAATCATGTTAACCTTTGTTATTACCTATTAATTCCGTGAAATTTTAAAGGATTGCATACGAATTTTTGTATTTTCTTACATTGGGGGATGAGGCTCAAGCAGGTTTTACTGAAAAATTCCTATAAAAGATCAATGTGAGCTTTCGTAATCTGTAATTTTCTTCACCCTTCTTGCATGTCTCCCACCCTCAAAATCTGTCTTCAGGAAAATTTCAACAAACTTTTTGGCATCCTCTGGATCAACGTATCCACCCTGGAGACATATTACGTTGGCGTTGTTGTGTCTTCGAGAAAGCTCGGCAAATTCCTCAGATGTGACAAGGGCAGCCCTCACTCCTTTAACTTTATTCGCGGCAATAGACATTCCAATTCCCGTCATACAGATCAGAATTCCCCTATCTGCTTTTCCACTCGAAACAGCCTCACCCACAGGAATCGCTGCATCCGGGTAATCATAGGATTCCTCACTTTGGGCACCATATTCAGTCACATCATGCCCTTTTCCCCGAAGAAATTCTACGAGAACTCTCTTCAGTTTATATCCTCTGTGATCGGCACCAATAGCGATCTTCATTGTTTTCTAACTCTCAAAGAGTTTAAGAAACAGGGCTTTCTCGGTGTGCATACGATTCTCTGCCTGATGGAACACCACTGAATGTTCAGACTCTATCACATCGTCGGTTATCTCCTCACCCCTATGGGCGGGTAGGCAGTGCATAACTTTAACATCTTTTGAGGCATAGGAAAGTAATTCCATATTAACCTGATAGCCCTGGAAATCTTTCAAACGTTTTTCTCTTTCCGCTTCCTGGCCCATGGATGTCCAGACGTCTGTGTAGATAAAATCTGCCCCCTTTGCAGCTTCCAATGGATCTGTTGTAATCTTTATCAGAGCTCCTGTTTTGCGTGCAAGCTCAAAAGCTGTTTCCACAATCTTTGTATCAGGCTCATATCCTATCGGATGGGCAAGTGTGAAATTGGTTCCAAGCATAGCAGATAGAAGCATAAGAGAGTTGGAAACGTTGTTACTATCCCCAATAAAGCTAAGATTTACTTTATAAGTTCCCGCTATTTCAAAAATCGTCATAAAATCGGCAAGAGCCTGACAGGGATGCTCAAAGTCTGAGAGAGCATTAATCACCGGAATTTTTGCAAACTTACCAAGCTTCTCGAGAGTGGAGTGAGCAAAAACTCGAGCGACAATTCCCTCAACCCATTTATCCAGATTACGGGCAACATCCTTTACAGGCTCACGGACACCCAATTTTATGTCACCTGGCGCAAGATAAATCGGATAACCACCAAGATGATGAATGGCAACCTCGAAAGTGGTTCTGGTTCTCAAGGATGGTTTTTCAAAAATCAGAGCAAAGGTTTTCCCCTTAAGCTCTTCCCCTCTGTAAGATGCCTTTTTTAGATCGATGGCCCTCGAAATGAGGGCCATCGTCTCTTCCTTATTCAAATCAAGGACAGATAAGTAGTCTTTTTTCATTTCCCCTTCCTCAGTTCCTGCTCTTTCTTGAACATTTCAATTGCTTTCTCTTTGTAAACCTTCCTCTGACCTGGGTCTTTAACGATCTCACCCAGTACTTTGTAGGTGTTCCCAAGATAGAAGTAAATGTCAGGATTGTTTGGATCAAGCTCTCTCGCCTGATTGAATGCATCAACTGCTTTTTTCAAATAATCCTCATTGACATTGGTAGTATCCTCTACAGCCTTCTCAAAATAGGCCTCTCCTAAACTGATCCATGCTGTCTTATCGTTGGGTTTATAGCTAACATATTTCTCAAATGCCTTGATTGCTGCTTCGTACTTCTTTAAGTTAAGGGCGGCGACACCGGCGTTAAGCCATGCATTCGCGTCAGTTGTGTCAAGCTTGGCAGCCTTCATGAAATTCTCGTAAGCCTTTTCATACTTGTTCTTCTTAAAGTAGATTACACCTAATTCGAAATAAGCGCGTGCGTAGGTTGTATCAAGAGAGACCAGCTTCTCAAGGTGTTTTTGGGCCTCTTTAGTGTTCCCGGCAACTTCTTCCATGAGTCCAAGGTAGTAGAGAGCCTGTTTGTTGTTCGGATCAAGCTCGATAACCTTTTTCAAAGCCTCTCTCGCCTTGTCACTCTTTCCAGCTTTCTGGTAAATACTTGAAAGTGAAAGGTAGGCCTTTGGGTCCTTTGGATTTATTTTGATGGCGTATTTTAAATATTCAATGGCTTTGTCGAGTTTGTTGTTTTTATAGGCTGTAATACCGGCATTGAAAAATGTTAGGTACTCCGTTTGACCGAATTTGGACACGTATTTTTTCTGTGTATCAAGCTTATAGACTTTCTCAAGATTTTCCGCTGCATCTGTGTAGTCTCTTGATCCAATGTAGGCTCTTGCGAGCCAGAGGTACGCCTCCGGATTCTGGGGCTCGTCCTTTACCCAGAGTTTACCCTCTCTTACTGCTTTCTTGAAATTATTCTGTTGAATATAAATTTTTACACTTGATTTATGGGGGGATGTTGCACAAGATACAAGAAATATGATTGCGATAGCCGATAGAATGTATTTTCTCATAAGAATTTTCCTCCTTTCAGCATTTGGGATTTTGTGGTGGTTATTATAATCTTCGAAAAAAGATATAACAACTTCAACTCACACTTATTGCAAAAGCTATTGAGGCTAATTTCATCATCGGAGTGTCTGAGCGGCTAAGCAAAACAACAGGCACTTTAGCTCCCACCACGATTCCACCAACAAGGGCATTGGCAAAGTAAATCATGGTCTTTGACATAATATTTCCCGTTGCTACATCCGGTACGAGCATGATATCGGCATCACCAATAACTTCACCGGTTACTCCCTTGATCTTTCCGGACTCCCTGGAAACAGCCAGATCAAATCCAAGCGGGCCATCTACAGCGACATTCCCAAAGTGTCCTCTATCTGCCAGTTTTGAAATAGCAGCAGCATCGAGTGTCTCGGGCATATCCGGATGTATGGTCTCAATGGATGCAAGAATCGCCACCTTTGGCCTCTCATACCCTATTTCCCTTGTTACCTCAAGGCAATTTTCAAGAATTTTTATCTTCATCTCAAGATCAGGTCTAATATTCATGCCAGCATCAGTTAGAAAAATCATCTTATGATACTTTTCTGGAACCTCGTGGAGGGCAATGTGGGAAAGAATCCTGCCTGTACGCAGTCCCCTTTCCCTGTGCAGGATTATCCTCAGAAAATCAGGTGTCCCAATTTTCCCCTTCAAAATTAGGTCAGCCCTGCCATCTCTAACAAGTTCCACAGCCTTGAAAGTCGCCTCAAACTCGTCCGTTGCCGGTATTATATCAAAGTCTGATTCATCAAAATTTGTCTGCTCAATCAGACCCCTTATCTTTTCAACATCTCCGATGAGAATTGGCTTTATAAGTCCCTCCTTGATGGCAAGCTCAAGGCCCTCAATCATGGGGAGCACATGCGGAGCTCCCACGACGAGTCTTTTTGTTCCCTTTCCCTTTGCAATTTCGATTACATCTTTGAATGTCTTTAGCATTCTCAACCTCCAATTTAATCATTTAGACCAAGCATCCTTGCACGGTATTCCCTGAGAGCCTCCTTCAGTTCCTCCCTCACCATGTTGAAAAATTCAAGAGCCTCTTTACTTCTATAGTCAGGGTACGTCCAGGGAAGAGGTTCAAATCCTACTTTTCGTCTGAAAATTAAAGTAACTTCTGCATATATTCCTTGACCAAGGTAAATTCGATGAGAATAATTCTTCGTTGTGGCTAAAACGAGCTTGGATTCGGTCACGTATCCAGGATCAATGTTAACTTTCCTCTTTCCCAGCTCCATCCACTCCCTCTCTATTTCGTTGGTTTTAAGCTTGATTTCCGCAATTTTATCCTGCTCAACCAGTTCCCCAAACGCTATCCACTGGCGTTTTAGCCCTTTGCCCATTTCAGGCTCATAGTAGTCTGTCTTATCAAAAGGGATTACTTTACTGCGCAATGTTATGGGACCGAACTCTTCCTCCAGACGGGTTAAGGCGTTGTCGTGAAACTCGGGAACAAAGATTAACCCAATTATCAACTTGGCGGGCTCAGGAATTTTTGGAATACCCATCGCTAAAAATGATATGGAGACGGAATAGATTATGCAACTTCTTGGAGCGTATATTCTGATGTATAATTTGTGAAAACTTTTCCCGGAGGTTAGATTAACATGAGGAAAATCTTATTTGCAGGAGTACTGATAGTCTCTCAATTATTCGCTCACAAAGTTGTACTATTCAATGGAAAGGTAATTAAAAGCAATCGGATAGAGCTAAAAGACGGATTATATATTCTGGACGATACCGTTGTAAGTAAATTGGATGTGAAAAAGGTGATCTTCACAGGTGGAGCGTCAGCCTACCTTCCAGTCAAATACAAGCTTGAAAATGTGGATAGCATTTTGGAGAAGGCGAAAAAGGCTCGTCGCCTATATCCTGATGCCAGCGGGATCGTGCTGCTTGATAAAGGTTTCTACGAAATGGAGCCAGATTCCAGCCAGTACAACCGATATCACTTTCAGGGACTAATTTTAAAAGACGAAGCACGCGATTGGGCGAATGTAACAATATACATCGATGAAGATATGATGAAAGCGAGAGTTCTCGCTGCCAGGTGCATCAAACCCGATGGCAGGGTCATCTACCTCAATCCGAAAGACATAAAAGTGACAAAGCCTAAGTCAGGACTTGAATTCTTTGGGAAAGGAAAGGTTATGAGTTTCACGATCCCGGGAGTCGAAGTGGGAGACATTGTTGAATATGTCTACGAATACAACGTCTTCAATCCCTGGGACAAGCATGTTTTTTCTGAGAGATGGTTCTTCGGGGGGAAAAAACCTGTTTTTCACTCCGAGGTTACATTCAAGCTCCCAGCAAGCAGTTATTTCAAATATCTCGTTAGAAACACTTCACCACAGAATGTTAAATACTCAGAAAAGCAGACGGGACCTTACAAACTTTACAAATTTTCCATGAACGACATTGACCCTGTGGTTGACGAGCCCCAGATGCCACCCCTCATGGATGTAATACCTATGGTGGCAGTTACAAATCAGAAATCCTGGGATTACCTCTACACCTGGTACGCCAATTTCCAGAAAAAGAGGATGGTTATAACACCTGAGATACAAGCACTTGCAGATAGTATTGTGAAAGGTGCTACGAATTTAGATGATTCAATCGCGCGGATTTATTACTGGGTTCAACAAAATATTCGCTACATTTCTATCAAGGGTGGTGCATCATCTGGTGTGTCAGGACATCCGGCATCTGAAACCCTGAAGAAGGGCTACGGTGACTGCACAGACAAATCAATCCTGTTTTCCACCCTCCTCAGAGCAATAGGTGTAATGGGATATCCTGTCTACATTGAGACAAATGACCAGGGAACATTTATCAAAGACATCCCGTCATTTCAGGGTAATCATGCAATAACTGAAATTCTAACAAGAGACGGAAGAGACTTTTATCTTGATGCCACGGGGTCAACGAGCAGATATCCATACTTCTGGTCAGCTGATCACGGTGTATGGGCCTTGAATGCACAGCTCAGAAAAATCTCGTTCATTAAGGTCCCACCTCCTGAAGACAATTGGAGAAAGTATACATATAAGCTAACTATAAAATCTGATGGAACAACGAGGGTTGAATTTTTAGGCCAGTATACAGGAGATTTTGAGGCAGGGGTGAGGTGGTACTGGCAGCATGTGAAGGAGAAGGAAAGAACCAACAGGATGGAGCAGATGATCCAGATGACATCTCCCGGCGCAAAGCTCGTTTCCTACGAACTCGGACCACTTTACGACCTGTCAAAACAGTTTTATCTGAAAATAACCTTTGATATCCCGGGTTATCTAAAAAATATTGGAGACCTGCATCTGCTCGAACTCCCGGATTTGAAAAACAGGTATAGATTCCCGGAGATCAACGTCAAAAATCGCCATTACAACATAGTTTACAGGACTTCTTATAAAGTCTCCCACGATTTTTACGTGACCTTTAGTGGATATAAACTTAAATACCTGCCAGATTCACTGGACATACAGGACAAACATTTCTCTTACCGGTCTTACTTTAAAAAGATAGGTACTGAAAGGTTTGAGTATCATGACATCTTCAGGAGATGGGATAGGATTATACCGAAAAGTGACTACGACAGTTACAAAAACCATCTTTTGTTGCTTCTGAGGCATCTCCGCAAACCCGTAATTCTCGAAGGAGGTAAATAAGATGAGAAAGATCCTTTTACTTTTTCTGATACTTCCACTTTTTGGCATGAGCAGGAGTCCCAGAGTTCTGACAAGGGACATCGTTTATCTCAAAAATGGCGAAGAAATTAACGGCTCTGTAACAAATATCAATGATGAGTTTGTCGAAATTTTAACCTCCCACGGTAAGGTTATAATACCAGTGGGGAAAGTTTTAAGCATAGAATCATCCAGGAAACGGCCCGGAGATACCTGGGAGAAGGATTCCGACATAAAAGACACTCTTCTTCTTAAGGCACTCAAAGTCCCCGTAGATTCCCTATTTCCTCGTGCTGGATACGTCAATATTTTCGTAATCAAGAATTTCAAACTAAATCCGGACAGCTCTTTCGTGTACACCGAGAGAAGGATTATAAAAATCCTAAAAGAAAGAGGGAAAAGAGCAGCAAATCAGATTTTCAAATACCACAAAAGCTATGAGAATGGGGAAATTGTGTTCGCAAGGACCGTGACAAGGGACGGAAGAGTTGTATCCATCATGGACAACGCCATCGAAGACGCATCGGTCTACTCGAGCTTTCCAGAGTACGATGACCTTCATCAGGTAAAATTTGCCATTCCAGAAGGTGAACCTGGAAATGTTCTCGATTTCGAAATAAAAATCACCGGGAGAAGGGACATTCACCACCCGGCTTACAGAACGATAACAATGGGAGATATAGACCCTACCTACAGAGAATACGTGAAGATCGAAGGTCCGGAAAAGCTCCTCTCGTATAATGTTAAAAACTTCAACGGAGAGAAAACCGAAACAGTACAAAATGGAGAGAAAAAAATTTACTTAACCTTGCAGAATCACCCGGGTTACATTATCGAACCCAATATGCCTCCAATCCATTACATTCTTCCGTCAGTTACATGTGGATTGAAATACCCGAATGGAATGCAACTCTATAGAGATTATGTGAACTCGATACTCGCGGATTTCAATCCTGAGAATCTCCTCGACTCACTGGTTAGCAAGTCAATGACATTTGCAGACTCTGTTTTTGCCATCTACCGTTTCGTTGCCCAGGATATTAAAAGAGTGCCTGTAAATGGGGAATCCTACAGCATTTTTCCAAAACCACCTGCACACGTAATCAAGAAATCAGCTGGAAGTGAGGTGGATAAGGCATTCCTGCTCTATGCTCTTTACAAAAAATTTGGCCTCGCACCTGAGCTAATTCTTGCAGTTTCAAAAGGCAACTGGAGTTTCCACAAAGACGCAAATTTATCTCAGTTCACCGATTTGATTGTAAAACTCGACACCGTGTATCTCGACCCCACGAATGATAAAATACCGTTTGGCTACGTTAGACCGGCTTATCAGGGAATAAATGGTGTTACGCTCAACGGGAGAGTGGTAGAAATTCCTTTCATTTCACCAGAAAGAGAGGGTGAAATTGATCTTATGAATATAACTCTTAACAACTCAGGTGATCTTGTCATAGAGGATAATGCTATGTACAGAGGAGAAGATGGTGTTACCGTCAGAGCACTCAAGCAATTTCGTAAAGTTGAAATTGAGAAACTTCTCGAACAGAGCATCACGTGGGCACCAGGAATTGTGCTTGATTCCTTTAATCTTTCAGATCTGAATGATCTGAGAATTCCTCCAAAGCTCTCACTTTACTACCATATTCCTGAGTATGCCATTGTAGCCGACAACCTCATTCTCCTGAAAATGCCGGATCTTTCGGATTACACAGCAGAAGATGTGGGGGCAACTGTAAGAAACAATCCGCTCTATTTTTCACGAAATTACAGAAGTATAAAGGACATCGTTATAAATCTTCCGCCCGGATACAGTGTGAGATATCTCCCTGAGAATTACAGGGGAGAGGTCAAATTCATGAAGTTTAACTCCATAATTTTTGAATCTTCGGGAAAAGTTCACTACAGTGATGAGACCATTCGTCTGGGTGGAATCTATGACAAAAAATACTATCCAGGATACCGGAAGATTGTGGAAAAACGTGCAAAGCTCAGGGACAACTGGATTGTCATTGAGAGGATGAAGTATTAAATTAAAATTTCATGCTAAGGCGTAAGTTTGGAAAGTACAGAATTGAGTCCTGGATAGGGGGTGGACAGTTTGCCGACGTCTTCCTTGTCTTTGACACCATTACAGAAAAGAAATACGCACTCAAAGTTTCAAGAACCCGTGAAAAAGATATTGAAATGCTCAAGAGGGAGGCTCAGCTCTTGGCTTCACTCGAACACCCAAACATTGTCAGATTCTACACAGCCGAGCTCATCGAAAATAAGCTCGCACTGGTTATGGAGTACGTTGACGGCTACTCTCTCCGAAAACTGATCGAAGAAGAGGCACCAATTGATGAAATAAGGGCTATTTCAATAATAAGCAATGTACTTGAGGCCCTGTCCTACGCACATTCCAAGGGGGTTCTACACCGTGACATTAAGCCTGAAAACATAATGATCACCAGTGATGGAATTGTGAAACTTACAGACTTCGGACTCGCTGTCATTCTTTCAAGTAGCTTGAGCTTCTCCATGGCAGGGACACCGATCTACATGGCCCCGGAAGCATGGAGTGGAAAAATGCGGAAGGAATCAGACCTCTGGTCCGTTGCGTGCGTTCTCTACGAACTTATCGCTGGATATCCTCCATTTTTTGCAGAAACAATTGAGGACCTGAGAAATCAAATCTTTAAAGGAAAATTGAAAAAACCCTCAAAAATATCACCTGAACTCTTCGAGATTCTAAAAAAAGCCTTAAAGAAAGACCCTCAGGAACGATACCATACTGCCTCTGAGATGCGTCAGGCACTTAAAGACTATTTAAGAAAAGGTGGGAAGGATCTGACCTTGAAAGCTGTGCAATTAAGAAGAAAAACGTCTCCATTGCTCGAAGGTCTGACAGAGGAACAGATTGAAGCTGTTCTTAACGGTGACGGCTATTTTCTGCTGCTTGGAGGAGCAGGTACCGGGAAAACCACAACGCTCGTTCATAGGATCGCCTACCTCATCCACGAGAAAAAAATCCCCGCAGACAGAATTCTCGCCGTGACGTTTACGGGAAAAGCCGCTGGAGAGATGAAAGACCGGGTTGAAAAACTCATAGGTGAAAGCAACACAAAAAATCTATGGACAGGAACTTTTCATTATCTTGGCAGAAAGATAGTTTCTTATGGAATCGAACGAATCGGGTATCCTGAGGAATTTCAGCTCATATCACGAGATGGAAGGGAAGAGCTCTTTGAGAGGGCAACCGGAATCAGAGCAAAGGAAAAGATTCGGACGATATTGAGGGAGATATCTCGATACAAATCGAATTTAATAACGCCCGAATATTTATTGCAAAATGTAAAACACAAGTGGAGAAAAGAGGTTGCAGAAGCCTACGAAAAGTATCAGAAGGAGCTCTTTTTCAATGGATATATTGACCTCGATGACCTCATTTTCCTTTCTGTAAGACTCCTGAGGCAGTATGACGATATCAAAGAGCTATTCAGGGAGAAGTTTGAATATATTCTTGTTGATGAATTTCAGGATATCAACCGTGGACAATTTGTGCTCCTCCAGATACTCTCATCCAAACACAAAAACCTATTTGCAACCGGTGATGACGACCAATCTATCTATGGATTCAGAGGAGCATCAAACATATATATCATGGAGTTCAAGAAATTCTATCCCGACTATCGAGAAGTTCGCCTCACCCAGAACTTTCGCTCTCCTGAGGAAATTATCAACGTTGCAAACACTCTGATCTCTCACAACCAGTCAAGAATAGACAAACTTATCATTCCTTTAAGAGAATCAAAGGGAGAAATTATAAAATTTTATGCAGCAAGAAACGAGATGGATGAAGCTGAATTCGTCGCGGAAAAGATCCTCGATGAAAGAGAGCGGGGTAGGAGCTTTGACGACATAGCGGTTCTAATCAGATTAAATTCACTTTCAAGGCCGTTTGAGGAAGTATTCAGTAAGAAAAAAATACCGTTCAACGTTCTTGGAGTGGGTGGATTCTACGATAGAGAAGAAGTAAAAGCTTCCATTGGATTCCTCAGATTTATTACGGGTACCAGAACAGCCCGGGATTTACAAAACATGTTGATAAAATTCCTTAGGTGGAATCCGAAGGATGCGAAAACTGCAGTGAAATACTTTGATAAAACTGGGAAGCCAACATTTTCCAAAAAATTCGATGAAGACATGCTAAAAGCGCTCGGAAATTTCTGGAACTATCTTACATCCTTCTCTGAAGATCAACTTCGAGTCCGCTCACCCGAGGAACTTCTTGAGGAAGTTTACGAGATAACAGGTTATACTAAGTACCTTAATGAGAAAGATACCCCATCGAGGTTGATCGAGAAGGACAACATAAACGAATTGCTCGGGATAGCTGGCTCTTTCAAAAAGGGTGAGATACGGGAATTCCTGAATCATGTATTCATGATGCAGCATCTTGGAGAGGAATACAGGTCAGTTGGCGGTGTGAAAATCATAACAATCCACCAGTCAAAGGGGCTTGAGTTTCCTGTTGTATTCCTTGTGGGACTGGTCGAAGGAGTATTTCCTCTCTTCAAATCGGTGGCGGAAAAGGAAACTTTAGAGGAAGAGCGGAGGCTCTGCTACGTTGCGATAACCCGTGCATCCGAGGTACTTTATTTGACTTATCCCAAAAAGAGATTCAGATACTATCAGGAACCATCAAGATTCCTTTATGAGATGTATGTTAAAGAAGAACGGAAATAAAGTTGACTGTTAGACATGCCCAAAATTGGATGTTTAGTTTATTGGATGTGAGTTGGGCTCTTTACAAATTAGAAAATCCCCCTTCTTTAGAAGGGGGACAATGGGGGATGTTAACCGCTGCCCCCTCTGATCCCCTTTTTCAAAGGTGGAATTTAAAACATCTAATGCGAGATTAAGCGTATATCTTGTAAATGTTTCACATGAAACATTCGGGAGGAGAAAATTATGAGTAAAGAGGTTCGTGTAAGATTTGCTCCATCACCAACAGGTTATCTCCACGTTGGAGGAGCAAGAACGGCACTTTATAACTGGCTTTTCGCCCGCAATCAGGGTGGAAAATTTTTATTAAGAATAGAAAACACCGATGTTAAGCGATCAAGCAAGGAAATGGAGGAGTATATCAAAGAGGCAATGCTATGGCTGGGGCTGAACTGGGATGAGGATATCGTTTACCAGCTTGATAGACTTGAAATTTACAGAAAATTTGCCCGGGAACTTATTGAAAAGGGCCTTGCATATTACTGTTACACGCCACCCGAAGAGCTCAAAAAAGAGGGTGGGGGAGTGGAATGTTTTGAAGTTGACCCCGCAAAGTATCAGGGAAAACCCCTCGCGATTAAATTTCGTGTACCCAACGAAGGGACTACGGAGTTTGATGATATCATCAGGGGGCATATTTCATTCAGAAATAAAGACATAGGGGATTTTGTTATCGTTAGATCAGATGGGATACCCACTTATAACTTTGCCGTTGTGGTCGATGACCACTACATGGGGATAACACATGTAATCAGAGGAGAGGATCATATTTCAAACACCCCCAAACAGATACTGATTTACCAGGCTTTTGACTGGGAAATCCCTGAATTTGCGCATTTGCCCATGATTCTGGGACCTGATAAAAAACGCCTTTCAAAGAGACACGGAGCAACATCCGTACTCGAATACAGGGACGAAGGGATTCTACCTGAAGCACTTTTCAACTTCCTCGCACTACTTGGCTGGTCTCCTGGTGATAACAGAGAAATCGTACCAAAGGATGAGATGATAAAGCTTTTTGATTTGAGACGTGTTGGGAAACGCGCTGCAGTCTTTGACCTGGACAAGCTCCACTGGATCAACTCCGAGTACATCAGGATGAAAGCCGATGAGGAAATTTACCGACTCGCCCTCCCGTATGTTGAAAAAGCCGGCCTTGTAAAAACTGAGGAAGATAGAGAAAGGTTTCGGAAAGTGGTTCCCCTGCTAAAAGAGAGAGTTCGTTTACTTAAAGATTTCATAGATCTTTCCGAGTATTTCTTCAAAGACGTTGAAACTTATGACGAGAAGGGTGTGAAGAAACACTTCAAAGAGGGGGTAGAGGAAAGATTGCGTTTGCTCGTTGAACGACTTGAAAATCTTGATAGTTTTGACGAGAAGAGCATTGAAAATGTTGTTAGAGCTCTTGCTGAGGAGCTTGGAGTCAGTGCCGCCAAAATCATCCATCCAACGAGACTTGCAGTTACAGGGCGAACATTCGGTCCCGGTCTCTTCGAACTCATGGCCGTCCTCGGAAAAGATGAGTGCATCAAACGCCTCAAAAAAGCCATAACCTGGCTGGAAGAGAGAAAAAGAGAGAAAGGTGGATGAAGTAAAAAAAATTTCATTAATGAAGAGGCAAACTTAGCTACTTTTAGGACTTTTAGTGACTTTCCCTAATTCCAGTTCATCAGATAAACTGAAGCTTACCTCAGATGTGCCACATTTCTATCCGAAAATAACATCCATACAGTTTTTTGTTATGTGAGATTTCATGTACATCCATGTATATGTGAAGGATATCCCGGTTGTGTGGAAATACACCATTAATTGCATTAATATTTGTAAAGAATGTTAGTGAAGGATTTCGAAAAAAGAATAAAACTGGAGATTCATAAGGCCGTGAAGGATTATGGCTATACAATCGATAAGATTGTTTTATTCGGTTCGAGGGCCAGTGAAAGCTATAAGGAGTGGAGCGATTGGGATATTCTTGTAATCATTAAGGAAAATTTAGCTCCGATAGATAAGAAAAAACTCTGGTATAGAATTTTCAGATCGTTGCACAACACAATTCCCACTGCATCCTTTGATATAATTTTAAAAACTCAAAAAGTTTATGAGAGAGAAAAGGAAGTTGTAAACACTTTGTCCAACGAAGCAGAAGACGGGATCATTTTATGAAAGACGAGATTGTAAGGCGATGGCTTCAAAAAGCCCACAGTGACTTAAGATCAGCAAGAATTTTACTCGAAGCAGATGATCCTCCAACGGAAAGTGCATGCTTCCATGCTCAACAGGCTGTAGAGAAAATGCTCAAGGCCTATCTTACAAATAAAGACGTCAAGGTAGGGAAAACTCACGATATAAGTACTTTACTTGAGTTATGCATTAAATTGGACAAAGATTTTGAGGCAATTGATATCGACAAAATTGAACAGTTAACTTTTTATGCAGTAGGAGTAAGATACCCTGACGAATTTTATGTTCCCACGTATAAAGAAGCTGAAGAAGCACTCAATTTAGCAGAAAAGTTGTGGGAATTCATCACACAAAAATTGGCCGACATCTGGCAAAAATAAAAAATGACAGAAATTGTTAGAAAAATAGTGATTGATCTTTTAAACTTACCTAAAGTACAAAAAGAGGAAGGAGATACTATCCAATCAGCGAAAATGGAGGGAGTTTAAGCGTGAGTTTGATAAAAATGTTAGAAATCACATGGGTATGGGGGTATTCCATTAGAGAATCCATCAAAAAAGTTGCGAGGTGGAGTAAGAGGTATGATGAGGTGTGGGGGAAAATAGGAGAGGTGTATAATGTACATTCGAAGAAGAGCGTGTATATCACTGAAATGGAAGTATATCCGCAATGCAGATATTAACGGGATAGACAAACATCGCCAATAAAAGGAGATGGGAAATGATAAAAAAAATAAAAGCTACAAACTTTAAAAGTTTTGAAAGCTTAGACATTGAGCTCGGTAAATTTAATGTATTGATAGGTGCTAATGCCTCAGGTAAATCCAACTTTGTTTCCATATTCAAGTTTCTTAGAGATGTGGTGACTTCTGGATTAGATAATGCAATATCTATGCAGGGCGGTGTTGAGTATCTTCGGAATATGAACATTGGAACATCTAAAAATTTATCCATAAAGTTTGTCTCTGATGAAGAATTTAGATTGGCCACACCTGTCAAAGGAAAGTTGATAGGAATAAAGGCATACGAAATGATATACGAATTTGCATTGAGATTTAATAAAAGAGGTTATGGATATAGGGTGGTAAAGGATAAACTAACCTTAAAATGCAAAGTCGTTAGATTGAAAAGAAAAGAAAGGAAAATTGAAGAAAAGGAGTCATTAGGAGATGGAGAGATTATTATTTCTCGCAGTAATGGACAAGTAAAAATTAAGTTGTTTAAAGATTTAAGAGAGAAAGATATTTTTCCACCATTTTTGCCCGAGGAGAAATTACCCAATCGTATGCTCCTTCTTGAAACACCTTACTTTTTAATACCTTTTCCAGTAAGAGAAATTTTCGATGGGATTTCCATATACGATTTTGATCCCAAGTTATCTAAGAAAGCTTATCCTATTACTGGAAGAGCGGAGTTGGAAGAAAATGGAGAAAATCTATCTATTGTCCTTAAAAATATCATACAAAGCAAAGAAAGAAGAAGAAAACTCTTTAATCTCGTAAAAGAGCTTCTACCATTTGTAGAAAATCTTGATGTGGAGAAATTTGCGGATAAGTCTTTGCTTTTTAAATTACAGGAAATTTACTTTAGAAACCAGTATTTGCCTGCATCTCTTATTTCTGATGGAACAATAAATATAACGGCACTTATTATTGCTTTATACTTTGAGAAAAAACCATTAATTATTATTGAAGAACCAGAACGAAATATCCATCCCTATCTCATTTCCAAAGTAGTAGATATGATGAAAGATGCTTCTCAAAAAAAGCAGATTGTTGTTACCACTCATAATCCGGAAATTGTGAAACATGCAGGCTTGGAAAACATCCTGCTTATTTCCCGTAATGAAAATGGCTTCTCTATAGTTTCAAGACCAGCTGACAAAGAAGAAGTAAAAACTTTCTTAAAGAATAATATAGGAATTGAGGAACTTTATATACAGGATCTACTTTGAGGTGCAAGTATGGATTACATGGTTCTGTATATATTTGTTGAAGGCGATGACGATGAGAGGTTTTTTCGAGAAATATTACTCCCAATATTGAAAAAGAAATACGATGATGTGAAAATCGTAAAATATGCTCAGAAGCCCAAAAAATTTGAGTACATTGAAAAATTCATTAAATCCATTGTAAGTATGAAGGGAGATTATATGTACGTAACGGATATTGATCATTATCCTTGCGTAACTGCCAAGAAGCAGGAAATACAAAATAACTTGAAAAATATTGATGTTAATAAGGTACTTGTAGTAATTAAAGAAATAGAGAGTTGGTATATATCAGGATTAAACAATAGTTCAGTGAAAAAATTGGGTATTAAGCAAATTCTTAAGACTACAGAAAATGTGACAAAAGAACAATTTGATAGTCTGATACCACAAAAGTTTCATTCCCGACTAGACTTTATGAGAGAAGTTCTTAAAAATTTTTCCGTTGAAATTGCAAAACAAAAGAATAAATCATTTATGTACTTTATTGAGAAATATAATTGCTAAGTTCGTGTGGAAGTTAGCAACTTTGCCTAACAAGCACGTATTTGGCCCTGTGTCTCCGTCACTACTCCCTCAATTCCCCGTAATTAGGCACATGTTTTTTCATAAGGATGAAGTTTCCTATAATTAGTTTGTAATTCTACACAACATCGTGTATAATTTATGTGTCTACGGTAGACATATGAAAACCTTCATTAGAATCAAAAAAATTCATGGACATGAATATGCGTACGAAATAACTCCTTACTACGACAAGAAAACAAAGAAAATTCGACAAAAATCCAAATATCTGGGCAAGTATGAGAATGGAAAGATTATACGTGTTCATTATAAACCTCCCCGTAGAACACTGGACTATGGCGAATTCCTACCTTACATCCACATTCTGAATGACCTGAAGATCAAT